>JAEEGH010000492.1_pt1 | contig 152354 bp, 129 predicted proteins | sample 9134181 | NCBI WGS metagenome assembly JAEEGH01 (sample SAMN16246544, study PRJNA631951) | gut metagenome | biome: gut microbiome; feature: rumen; material: DP-attached | host: Bos | place: Iran: Karaj | collected 2018-10 | reverse complement strand
GTTGATAGGCATGAGGTGTAAGTGCGGTAACGCATTGAGCTGACATGTACTAATAGGTCGAGGGCTTGTCCACAGAAAGCAAGCAGGAAATGCAGAAGATATTCAGTGTTCGGTTTTGAAGGAACAATATTCCTCAATAGCTCAATGGTAGAGCGCACGGCTGTTAACCGTGATGTTGTAGGTTCGAGCCCTACTTGGGGAGCTCAAAGATGGACCTATATCATCGTTGGAAATAGGGCTCCGTGGTCAAGCGGTTAAGACATCGCCCTTTCACGGCGGTAACATGGGTTCGAACCCCGTCGGAGTCATTTAATCGATAGATTTCATATCGATATGGAATTTATCGATTTTTTAATTGAATATGGTGACGTAGCCAAGCGGTAAGGCGTGGGTCTGCAACACCCTGATTCGCCGGTTCAAATCCGGCCGTCACCTCTTTAAATGAGTACAAGTCATATGATTTGTACTTTTTTTATTGTTTCTTTGAATATATAATAAATATTGGTGTTGCTATTAAAGCTATCAGTAGATATATTCTGGTACTGATTTTTTAAAATATCACGACTTTATGAAACGTAGTGGCAATAATACATAGATAGGAGTTGTTATTGAAATTAAGTATTTATCATATATCTGAGATATATTTGTATGAGTATTATTTGAATAATTTTGATTATGAGATCAATGATCAGGATTTAGTAAAGACATATGTTGATGAAGCTTTAGAAGAAGAGAAACAGGGCAATATTGATAAGGCTCTTCAATTGTACCTTAAGGCTCATATGGAGAATCCTGTAAAATATGAATTGCATAATAATATAATCAGATGCTGCAGACAATTAAATGATTTAGAGGGAATGTATAACTATACTTTAGATAGTCATAAATTTTGCTGTACTAGATCTGAACTGGCTTCATTTTATAGAAATCTGGGTTATTATTATCTTGAAAATTATAAACCACAGCTGGCTTTGGATTTATATAGATATAGTATTTTATTCTATGAGAATGAAAATGCTGATCATGAAATAGAATTTTTAAAGTCAGCCATGGGAGAAAAGATAAAAGATAATACAGTTGAAGAGATACAGAATAATTTGAAAGGTGAGCAGATTCCTATAACAGCAGATAATGTTACAATGGCATTGTTAGTTAAGGCTGGACAGGAAGCTGAGGAGAAGGAAGCTTTTGATCAGGCATTGGATTGTTATAATATGGTTTATGATCTGACTTCTGATGAGGAAATATTGAATAAAATCCAATTATTATCAAAGTGATTTTTTCTAAATAATAAAAAACTTGCGCGGAGGGTATGTGATGATCAAAGATGTTGTGCTAAAAAACCGTAGTTATAGGGGATTTGACGAGAGTTATAAGTTTACTAGGGAAGAGATGCTGGATATAGTAGATACAATGCGTTTATGCGCTTCTAGCGCTAATATTCAACCATTAAAATATTATATATCTTATGAACATGATGAAGTAGAACAGATACTTCAGTTTACTCATTTTGGAGGTGCACTTCCAGAATTGCATCTTCCTCGTACAGGCTCACATCCGACGGCTTTTATTGTAATATGTCAGGATCTGAGTATCAGTCAGAATCTTAATCAATTCCAGAAGGATGTAGGAATAGTTGCACAGACTGCACTTCTGCAGGTTGCTGAAAAAGGCCTTGGTGGTTTGATGATAGGTAATTTCCAAGCAGAAGATATAAGAAAGCTTTTAGGATTTTCTGAGAATATCAAGCCTCAGTTGGTACTCGCACTCGGTAAGCCTAATGAAGAAATAATTATCACTGATATTCCAGAAAGTGGTGCTACAAAATATTACAGAGATGAAAATGATAAGCACTATGTACCAAAGAGAAAGCTTGAGGATATTTTATTATCTAGAAATTAATTTGAGTAATAGTAAATAATAAAAAAGGAAGGTGTTTGTTGTGGCAGAAGAAAATATGACAATGGCGGATTTTGAGGAAGAGATTAACAGATCTTTTAGAAAAATTGAAGTAGGAGATATATTAACTGGATCAGTTGTAGGCGTTTCAGATGATATGATCACACTAGATCTGGGCTACTATGCTCCAGGAGTGATCTATTTAGAAGATATTACTGAGGATCCAAAGTTTTCGATAAAAAGAGATGTAGAGATTGGACAGGAGATATCTGCTACTGTAGTTAGCACAGATGATGGAAAAGGAAATATCAAATTGTCTAAAAAGCAGGCAACGCAGGTATTGGCTTGGGATAAACTCGAGGAATTATTAAATAGTGAAGAGTATATAGATGTTAAGGTTGTTGAAACTGTAAAAGGTGGAGCAATTGCATTTGTCGAAGGTGTTAGAGGATTTATTCCTGCTTCTAAGCTTTCTCTTGAATATGTTGAAGAGGCAGATCTTGATAGTTTTATTGGCAAGACATTAAAAGTAAGAGTGATCACAGCTGATAAGGACAATAAGAAACTTGTATTATCTGCAAAAGAATATTTAAAAGAAGTTGCAGATAAGGAAAGAGCTGGAAAGATATCTAATCTTGAAGTAGGCCTTGTAACTGAAGGTGTCGTTGAATCTATCCAGAATTATGGAGCTTTTATAAATCTTGGTAATGGTTTATCTGGTCTTGTTCATATTTCTCAGATCTGCAATCAGAGAATTGCTCATCCTAGCTCAGTATTAAAAGTAGGAGAAAAAGTTAAGGTCAAGATAACAGCGATCAAGGATGGTAAGATTTCACTTAGCATGAAGGCTCTTGAAGAGATAGCTGCTACAGAGATTACAGAAGAGAAGATCGAGTATGAAAGTGATGGAGAGGCTTCAACATCCTTGGCTGAACTTTTAAAGAAAGCTGGTTTTTGATCAAGTAAGTTTATGAACTATTTTGGATAATTGATGCGAAATAAAAAGAAAACGAGCACTGAAATCAATTGTGGGAGGGATTTCAGCGCTCGTTTTCTTTTTGAATAGGTAGTAAAACCTCTGGCATGGAGGAGTTATGAATAACTATAATACAACTCTTCAAAGTTGTTTAATTATAGTATCATACGGTTTGATGTCTTCAAACTTCAGATCACCATTAGGTGTAGGAACTGTTGCTGTCTGTACTGAAGATGAATTGTTTATTACGATAAGTTTTTTGTCAGCAGGATAATATGCACATTCTACAAGAGCGTTATCTGCAATGTAGTTCTGTGATAATTGCTGTCCGGTAACATATAGTAATATATTGAACAGTAATCTGTTGTTGATCGGATTAGTATCAAATGTTGATAAGTAAACACCGTGACCGTTACCAAAATCATTTATGGTAAATGTTGGTACATTATCGCTTGCACAGATTACTTTTGCCTTGCCATCAGTAAGGTGTACGTTGGCACGCTTTGGAACGTAAGCTCCGTTTGGAATAAGTCCATCGATAGTAGTTGTTTCAAAAGACCATTTACCATGGCATACTCTTGAAACGCAGTCTTCATCAACACCAAGGATGTTGGACATTTTAAATACGGAGTCACAGTTATCAACTGCTGAAGGTTCGTTTACACCGATGAAAGTGCCGCCTTCATAAACCCATTTTGAAATCTTTTCTTCAATAACAGGCTGATTCCATGCGTCTGCACCGCTCCAGGCTGTTCCTTTTGCTCCGGCATTGATAATAACGTTGTATTTTGAAAGATCCTTTTCTTTTACATCATTGAAGCTGATATATTCCACATTAACAGGAAGACCTGAAAGAGCTTCATTGATGTGTATAAGGTCATTCATGTATGTTTCATGGAAATGTCCACTAAGTGTCCAGGATCTAAGTGATCCCCAGCTGTGAAGTACTGCAATATTGATAGGTAATACTTCAGGACCTCCATTTTCGTGGAGAGATTTTATTTCTCTAAATTCATCCATGATCTTGGCAATATAATCAACGAAGTCAGGGTAGTCCTGAACTAAGTGAAGATATCCGCCAAGGCCGAGTCTGTCTATTTTTACTCTTAAAAGAGCTCTTCTGATATGGATCCAGTATTCAGCTGCGTCTCTTGTAGGGTTACCGCCTTCTGCAAAGGTTGGAAGTCCACCAAGTCCAACTGGGAAGAGGTAAGGATGAAGCCTAAGCTCATGAGTTGGAATATCAACTCCGGCACAGAGTCTTGCCTCATATCCTGAAAATACGCATTTGATAAGGCCGTCAAATTTGAAATCCTTGAATCTTGAGCTGTAAGGTTCTACACCTACCCAGCTATCATCATAGAATACATAGGCTTTTTTGCCATGGTTATGAACGATTTCAACGAGCTTTTTACCAAAATCAACAACAAATTCGTTTACAAAGTCCATGTAATCCAGCTGAGTTTTAGCAGGTGGCATATGTGTTACATGAAGCTGACCTTTGTTAACAAAATCTTCAGCTGTGAGCTTGTATTTATATTTCTCAGCAAATTTATCAAGCATGAGTGGGCTAACAGTGAAATCATATGATCCCCAATCAGAGAAGAGATTTCGATTTTCTTTCTGTGAACCCCAGATCCATACAAAGTTGTAGAACATGGAAGTGAATCTGACTACTGTGGTAGCTGGATGTGAATTGCACCAGTCTTCAAGCCAGGAGACCATGTATTCCTGAGTCTCGGGGTGTATAGGATCAATAGGCATGAGATGCTCTTTATCCCAATTGTTAGTTGTATGGTTGTACATTGAGATTTCTTCCCAAATTCTGTATGCCATAAAACTAACAGTATAATGGTGCCAAGGTATAACATTCTGTACAGTAACATTGCCAGACTCATTTTCATAAGTCCAGAATTTGGAGCTTACTTCATGTCCGGTTGTTCTATCATATACCTGCCAGTATTTGATTGAATCCTTACTATCATTTATGCAAAATTGCTCCTCAAAAAAGTCATCAAGAAGATGAAAGGTTATAAATGAATCAGTAGCAACTTTAGGAGAAGTGATAAGGAAGGTCTGCTGGAGTTTATCCAGATTTTTCTTAGCCCATTCGTTATGATCTCTGATGATACATATAGTTGAGTAAATACCATATCCTGCATTCAGAATTTCATCTGACAATACTGTACCATCGCTATCCCTAATTACATCTGCACCCCATTTTTCAGCAAGTTCGAGGGTAAGCTTTTCATAACCAGATTCACCTGGTAAAGTAAAACCGCCCTTACTCTTTGTTGATTCTAAACTCATCATTTCCTCGATTCCGCATATATCATCATATATGTCAGTTTATTTTATAAAGCGCCATCGCTTCTGTTGTTGTCATAATCTAAAAGTCCTGCCAGGTAAGCGAGAGCAAGTCCCTGACCCCATCCCTGTATCCAGTCACGAGAGATGTTACGATATCCATCGCGGTCTTTCATAACAGCTGTACCGCCTGATACATTAAGAACACGTCCATCTTCTGAAATGTTTTCAAGTATGCCTTTAGTAGCTTTGTTCAGATACTTGATATGAAGAGGATTGCCTTTATTGATCATTGCTGCTGCAATACCACAAGAAGCAGAAATTTCTTCATAAGAATCCTTGTCATCAAGAATAGTTCTCCATAAACCGTTTTCAGTCTGAAGAAGCTTGATAGAAGCAAGCTGTTCATTGAGAGAGCCAACAATATCAAGGAATTTAGGATATAAATAACATTCAGGAAGAACTTTACCAACCATAGACATTGTATATGCAGCCCATGCGTTAGCTCTGCCCCAATAGAAACCAGACATGTGATCGCCGGTTATATTGTTGTAACCATGATAGAACAGTCCTGTTGAATCATCCTGAAGATACTTAATGTGCCAATAATACTGATTAAGAGCATCATCAATAAGTGATTCGTCCTTTAACAGAACACCTGCTCTAAGAAGGAAAAATGCAGCCATGAATAAAGTATCAGCCCAGCACTGCTCAGGAAAATCGTTATTTACTGATACAGTATGCTGAAGAACATTGTCACCAAATCTAAGAGCATCCTTTGTGAGATATTCAATTTTGCTCTTAGCAATATCAAGATATGTTTCATCCTTAGTGTGCTCATACAGTGTGAGCATGCAATGACCCATGGCACATGTATTAACAGTCCATGAAGGAAGACCAAGATCAATATATTCATCAACTCTGTCTTTTAACAAGTTGAGGTATTTTTCATTTTTAGTAGCCTCATAAGCCTGGCAGATGCCGTAGTAAGCAACGCCACAAGGCCAGTCCCAAGTCATATCCATACGCATTGTGCGTTCAACAACTTTATCAATTATTTTTTCAATTTGCTCTTTATCATATTCCAATTTTGTCATACTGTTAGTACTCCTATGAGGTGTTAATGGAAATAGCACAATTAGGCATTATGCACAACCATTTACACTATTCTATTAATAACATCAGCAAAATTATAATTAGGAAATGGTCGTAATGTCTATGCAACTTAAATCAAAAACTGTGCAATTCCGACTATTTGTGTTAAAATAAATCACGGGTTACGAAAAAAACTTAAAACTAGAATGGGGATTGGGGAATGGCAAAGCCAAAGAAAACTGTTATTGAATATCGAAATTATGAGCTTCCTGTCACTTTTCCTGTATTGCTTCTTACAGGTGACAGATGGCATATCTCAGATGTAAAATCTGGGAAACTCCACTTTCATAATTGTCTGGAGATCGGATTATGTCACACGGATAGTGGCTTTATGGAGTTTGATGGTAAACCAAATCCGTTTAAAGCTGGAGATGTGACTTTCATATCAAGAAATGTCCCACACACAACCTACAGTACTAAAGGAACTGCAAGCCTTTGGTCATATATTTATGTACAGCCCGATGAGATCCTTAAAGGATATTATGCGGACTCTTTTCCTTATGCTGATCTGTTTGCAGATATGCTTCAGAATATCAGATGTATATTGGGAAAAGAGGACTATTCAGATATCTATTACCTTGTAAGGACTATTATAGAGGAAATAGAAAGAAAGGGCATGAACTACCAGCTTACAGTCAAAGGGCTGTTCCTGGCGCTGTTCATGAAGATGCTCAGAATATACGCATCAGGGAAAAATGCAATTACAGAGGGAGATGAAGAAGCAGCTGATAATGCCCTTGTTATCTCGCCTGCACTTGACTTTATAAAAGAAAATTATATGCAGAATTTTCCTATAGAAAATCTTGCTGATATGTGTCATCTGAGCCAGACCCACTTCAGAAGGGTGTTCCATGAAATAATGAACACAAGCCCTTTGAACTATCTGAACACCACAAGGATACTTCAGTCTTGCATATTGCTCAGAACAACAGAAGACTCGATCTTATCTATATCTGAAAGGGTTGGATTCAGGTCGGTATCCAGCTACAATAGGCATTTTTCTGAAATAATGGGAACACAGCCTAGTGATTGGCGTCACAAGATGGCACAGGTTGATAATGCTTCTATATTAGAATATACAGGATGGACTCAAGCCCAGACGCTGCATGAGATTGCTAAAGAATAAGCAGTCATTGGACTATTGGATTTTGAGATTAAATGAGCTAAATAAAGTTGAAAAGGTCACCACGAAAATTTTCGCCGTGACCTTTTTTGCATAAGTTACAAAAATCAGCTATTAAAAATAGTAAAAAGGTCGAAATGGCCAAAAATTAATAAAATAAATGGTCGTTTATGCAAAGCATTTTTGCGTAAATGAATAGATAAGATATCGCTTTTAAACTAGGATTATTTTAGACAAAATGACATAGGTAAGTTAAAAAAAGGACTATTCTTTAGTCAAATTACCTAAGTGTGAGGGAAGTTGTTTTTGTCAAAGGTTACATCAGACAATCTATTTAGGGAGGCAGAAGGATTCTATTATGAAAAAAGGGTCGAAAGGCGTTCAGGTAGTCACAACGACTAGTTGGAAGAACGCATTGAAGAGAGACTGGCAGTTGTATCTGCTGCTACTTATTCCACTTGTACTTGTAATTGTATTTAGTTATGGAGCATACCCGGGATTGCGTATGGCATTCATGGACTACAAACCTGCTAAAGGTTATTCGGGAAGTGAATGGGTTGGATTGAAAACTTTCCATAAGATATTCAAAGATGCAGACTTTATTAGAGCATTAAGAAACTCAATCGTATTTAATATTTCGGATCTACTTGTTGGATTTCCGATGCCTATCATATTGGCGTTGATCCTCAACGAGCTCAGATTCCAGAAGTTCAAGAAGGTGTCACAGACTATTCTGTACCTTCCTCACTTCCTTTCATGGGCTATCATTGGTTCTGTAGCACTTACAATGTTCAAGCCTTCATCAGGACTTGTAAATATCGCACTTATGAATGCAGGGATCATTCAGGACGGTATTCCATTTCTTAATGAGAAATGGCATTGGGCAGTAACTTATCTGCTGATCGGTGTATGGCAGGGAATGGGATGGGGATCTATCCTCTACCTGGCAGCTATCACAGGTATCAACGGAGAGTTATATGAAGCAGCCATGATCGATGGTGCCAACAGATGGCAGAGAATGTGGCATATCACACTTCCAGGTATCAGAAGTACTATCGTAACACTTCTTATTATGAACCTTGGTCGTGTTATGGGTAGTAACCTTGAACGACTTACAGCACTTGAAAACACACAGGTTAAAGAGTTCCAGTATCAGCTTGCTGTATACATTTACAACAAAGGTATTGGTAATGGTAAGTTCTCTATGGCAACAGCAGTTGGTCTGTTCCAGTCACTTATCGGATTATTCCTGGTATTGATTTCAGATAGAATAGCCAAAAAACTTGGTGAAGATGGATTGCTGTAGGAGGATATGAAAAAATGGCTAAGAAAAAGAATGTTCAGGGCGAAGAAGTGTCTACCTCAGCAGGTGGAGCTCATGCCGTTAATAAATTTAGAGTAAGTGATTTTGTAATGATCTTGGTTATCGTGCTTTTATGTATGACTTGTGTACTTCCATTTTTGCACGTAGCAGCCAAATCTATTTCTGGTAACACAGCTGTAATGTCAAAAACAGTATATTTTTGGCCAAAGGATCTGACCTTTGAAGCATATCAGAGAGTTATCGGCGATGATTCAATGACATATTCAATGAGATTTTCAGCATTTGTAACTTTGGTATTTACTTTACTTGGAATGGTTGTATGTACATGTGCAGCTTATCCTCTTTCTAAAAAGAGACTTAAAGGAAGACACGTATTTACATTCCTTTTAATGGTACCTATGTACTTTAGTGCCGGTATCATACCTGCTTATCTTCTTTATCAGGATGTTCATATCCTTGATACAGTATGGGTATTGATATTACCACTTATTTATTCACCATATAACATGCTTATCATGAAGAACTATTTCCAGAGTACAATTCCTGATAGCTTGGAAGAATCAGCATTCCTGGATGGTGCAACTAATTTCCAGATCCTTGGAAAAATTGTACTTCCTCTTTCAAAGCCAATTTTGGCTACACTGTCTCTTTTCTATGCAGTAGGAAGATGGAATTCATATGCTGATAACATGTACTACACAAGAAGCTCAGAGCTGAAGTTGATCCAGTATAAGCTTTATCAGCTGGTTGCATCTGCTTCTGAGGCTCAGACAGCATCTCTTGCAGATACTGGTGGTGTATCACAGTCAACACCTGAAGTACTTCAGGCTGCAAGTATCATGTTTGTTACGATACCTATTTTGATCATCTATCCATTTTTACAGAAGTATTTTGTTCAGGGAACTATGATTGGTGCAGTTAAGGGATAATTTTTCCCAAAGGGGGATTAATTATATAAAACAAAAGGAGGATTTGTTATGAAGAAGAATACTCTTCAGAAGACATTTGCTGTAGCTCTTACAGGTGCTATGGTAATGGGAACACTTGCTGGATGTAGCAGCAGCACAACAGAGACAACTACTACAGATACAGCAGAAACAGCTACTGAGACAGCTACTACAGAGGCAGCAGCTGAAGCAACAGAAGCAGCAGCTGAGACAGATGCAGTAGCAGGAATGGAAGGTTGGGAGCCATTCGCTGATACAGTTACAATTCAGATCCCTGTTTATGACAGAGGAGATGCTGGTAACGGATGTTCAGATGTTGAGAACAACTACTGGACAAATTGGGTACAGGAAAACTTCGGTGATGCTTATAACATCAAGGTTGAATATGTTGGAATCACAAGAAGTGATGTTATGACAGACTACGCTATGCTTGCAGCTGGTCAGGATCTTCCAACAATCTGTATGGAATATGACTATGATAAGCTGGCTACATGGCAGGCTGATGGTTATTTACAGCCATACGATGTAGAAACATTTAAGACAATTGCTCCAACATACTGGGCAGCAATGGAAGAAAATGGTCTTACAGCGTATACACAGCTTGACGGAGAAGATTACCTTCTTCTTGGTAAGAGACCATATGGTAATACAAACTACACATTCGTAACATTCTATCGTGAAGACTGGTTAAAGGAAGCTGGTTATGATGAATATCCTTCAACAACATCAGAACTCCTTGAACTGTATGCTAAACTTGTAGAGAATGGACATGAGTATCCACTTTCAGGTTCTAAGGTATCAGGCGCTGGTGCTGATCAGAACTATGGATGGAGAGATTATCCACAGGATGAGACAACATGGGCAACAACTGGTGATTATCAGATCCCAGCTCTTTCAACAGAAGCTCAGAAGAGATTCCTTAAGTTCCAGAATGAACTTTACAATGATGGATACCTTAACCCAGAATATTACTTAAGAGATGCTTCAGAAGTTGAAGCTGATTTCATCAACGGTAAGGCATTTACATGGTCAGGTTATGTTTCATCAACAATGAACGTACTTAACTCATTCTATGAAGCTAACCCAGATGCAGATCTTGGCGTATGCGTATGCTCAGATCAGTGGATCCAGGATGAGACATGGGGATCAAGCAACTCCTTCAGACCAAACAACGTATTCGGTGCAATGGTTGCATTTGCTAACGATGCTACAGAAGACGAAATGAAGGCTGCTATGATGTACATGGAATGGATGTCACAGGAAGAGAACCTCTTCACAATGACATGGGGTATTGAAGGCGTTAACTACACAGTTGGCGAAGATGGAAACCCAGTTGCAGTAGCTGATCAGACAGGTCTTGAAGAACAGCAGGGTCACAACAACAACGTTGACTACTGGATGATCGTTACAGCTTCTAAGTCATTTGGTAGTATTGAAGAAGATATCGCAGCAATCGCTCCTCAGGGACTTCCTGAAGACTTCTACGATGACCTTCTTGCAAACTACAAGGGTCAGCTTGCTCTTTACGAGTCAGGTTACGCTAATGTAGACTGCTTGTTCGCTTCTTCTCTTGAATCTGTAACAGAGTATGGTACAGAGCTTAAGGAAAGCGTATATCCAGAACTTAGAGATCAGCTTGTAATGTGTGCTCCAGAAGAGTTCGATGCACTTTACGATGAACTTTCACAGAAGTATCTTGATGCAGGATACCAGGAAGTAATCGATGAGAGACAGTCACTCTTTGATGAAGGCCTTACAACAAGACTTCAGTAATATATACTGACTATTATGCCCTCTGCAGAAATGCAGAGGGTTTTTTATATCATAGGAAATTGCTTTCCTATGATATAAAAAACGCTCTGATTAGGATGCGCATTAATATAGAAGCATAGTATAATATTGTTTGGGCAAAAAAACACATCTGAAAGGGGGAAACATGGAAGAGTCATTACAGGAAAAAATAGCAGAACTAAAAAAGATAATTGATGAGACTGATAATATAGTCTTTTTTGGCGGTGCCGGTGTATCTACAGAAAGCGGAGTGCCGGATTTTAGAAGTGAAGATGGTTTATATCATCAGAAGTACAAATATCCGCCGGAACAGATACTCAGCCATACTTTTTACAAAAGAATGCCCGAAGAGTTTTTCAAATTCTACAAGGACAAACTTCTTGTACAAGGAATAGAACCTAACAAGGCACATAAAAAGCTGGCACAGTGGGAAAAAGAAGGGAAACTAAAAGCAGTAATAACACAAAACATAGATGGTTTGCATCAGCTTGCAGGTAGTAAAAAAGTACTTGAGCTTCATGGAAGTGTACATAGAAACTACTGTGAAAGCTGTGGTAAATTTTATGATTTTGATTTTATGGCCAAGGCAGAAGGCGTACCACATTGTGAATGTGGAGGCAGGATAAAACCTGATGTTGTATTATATGAAGAAAGCCTTGATATGAATACAATGGAAGAAGCAGTCAGATACCTGTCCGAAGCAGATGTACTTATTATAGGAGGAACTTCCCTTGCTGTTTATCCGGCAGCAGGACTTATAGATTACTACAGAGGCAATAAGCTGGTACTTATCAATAAGCAGGCAACGCCTCGAGATTCACAGGCAGATCTGGTACTACAGGGACCGATTGGGGAGATATTGGATCAGCTGTGATAAACATATGTTGCAGTTAACAGGATATGTTCCTATGAAAAATAAACAAAAAGTTATCTTACTAGGTGGGAAATGGAAATAGCAGTTGGAGATATTGTAAAACTAAAAAAACAACATCCATGTGGAAGTTATGAGTGGGAAGTACTCAGGACAGGTGCGGATTTCAGGTTGAAATGTCTTGGATGTGGACATCAGATCATGATTCCAAGAAAAACTGTTGAAAAAAGTATCAAAGGAATCAGAAAACAATGAGCTTTGATACATGCAACCAGTAATTGATAAACATATGGAATAAAAGAATATGCAGAATTGAGCTGTAGAAAAGACACAAACCTTAGAATTGTCAGACTTTAAGAAATACTGAAATTTTGCTTGATTTATACTCATGATTATGATAATATCAAAAACTGTGATAAATTCCTTGCTCATAGACTGATACTATGGGCCAGAGACCAAAAGGAGGTAACAAATAGCATGAACAAATACGAATTAGCCATTGTTGTTAGTGCAAAAATCGAAGATGACGCTAGAGCTGCAGCAGTTGATAAGTGCAAGGCTCTGATCGAGAGATTTGGCGGTCAGATTACGAATGTTGACGACTGGGGTAAGAAGAAGCTTGCTTATGAAATTCAGAAGATGAATGAAGGCTTCTACTATTTCATCCAGTTCGAAGCTGAAAGCACAGCACCAGCTGAACTTGAGAAGCGTGTCCGCATCGTGGACGGTGTCATCAGATATTTATGCGTTAGACAGGACGAGGCTTAAATAGAAGAGGACGAAAAATATGAATAAAGTTATACTTATGGGACGTTTAACAAGAGATCCTGAGGTAAGATATACACAGGGCGAAAGCAATACAGCAGTTGCAAGATATACACTTGCAGTAGACAGAAGATTCCAGAGAAGAGATAATCCAGATGCTCAGACAGCTGATTTTATCGGCATTGTAGCTTTTGGTAAGGCTGGAGAATTTGCAGAGAAATATCTTAAAAAGGGAACTAAAGTCGTAGTTACTGGTCGTATCCAGACAGGTAGCTATACAAATAAAGACGGTCAGAAAGTATATACTACAGACGTAGTTGCAGAAGATCAGGAATTTGCTGAGAGTAAGAATTCTTCAGGTAATAATGGAGGATATGAATCTCATAGTTCAAATTCAGGTTTTGCTCCATCTAATGATGAGAGACCTGCAGCTGCAGGTGATGGATTCATGAATATTCCTGATGGAATTGATGAAGAATTACCATTCAACTAAAAATATACAGTTTATATCACTATAACTGTTCGTTAACTGATTTTGACAGGAGGTAATGAGATGGCTTTCAATAAGTCTGACAAGACCGATGCTCCAGTTAGGAGAAAGGGCGGAATGCACAGAAGAAAGAAAGTTTGTGTATTCTGTGGTAAAGACAACGTTATTGATTACAAGGATACAGCAAAGCTGAGAAAGTTCGTTTCTGAGAGCGGCAAGATCCTTCCTAGACGTATTACAGGAAACTGCGCTAAGCACCAGAGAGAGCTTACATCTGCTATTAAGAGAGCAAGACACCTTGCACTTATGCCATACGAGGCAGAGTAATCTTTTGTGATTATATGATTTTTAAAACACCTTTTAGAAGCGATTCTAAAAGGTGTTTTTTATATCATAGGAAATTGCTACTCAACTTAATGGGGTATATGGTGTATAATAAAAACCAAGGATTGTGGTAATTTGTCTAACGGGGAGAATGCCTGATATGAAGAAACATACAAGAGTCAGACTAAAAGGGAGACTGCTTTTCTACTTGCATGCTTTCATGTATTTAGGAATATTGCTTGTACTGCTAAATTTAGCTATTTATACGATAGACTTTTCTGCAGGGCTTATTCTAACTGTATTTACAGTACTGTATTATATAGTTTTGTTTTATCTGAATTTCTATAATAAGCCAATCATAATGAATGAGCTCATAAGCTTTGCTACCCACTATGGACAGATCCAGAAGAGACTTTTGAGGGAGCTTGATCTTCCTAATGCTCTTTTGGACGATACCGGAAAAGTAGTATGGACTAACATTGCTTTTGAGAGGGTAGTACATCAGGAAAAAGGATTCCATAAACCAATCACTACTCTTTTCCCACAGATAACTGCCGATAAGTTTCCTTCTGAAGAAGAGGAAGCGGTTATTGAACTGGAATATGAAAACAATTATTTCCAGGCACGCCTTAAAAAGATCTCTTTACATGAGATGGCGATCAACAGTGATATCATCGATGCCAGAGGTTATGAGGGATACCTTATAGCTATATATCTTTTTGACCAGACTGCACTCAGACTTGCCATTCAGGAAGTTGATAACCAGAGCCTGGCGGCAGGTCTTATATACCTGGACAACTATGATGAGGCTCTTGAAAGTGTAGAGGAAGTCAGAAGATCTCTTTTGACAGCTCTTATTGATAGAAAGATCAACAAGTACATTGCAGGCTGTGATGGTATTGCCAAGAAAATTGAAAAAGATAAATATTTTGTAGTTATGCCGAAGATGTCTTGCGATAAGCTGCGTGAAAATAAATTTGACCTGCTTGAGGACGTTAAGACAGTCAATATCGGTAATGAGATGGCCGTTACACTCAGTATCGGTATTGGTCTGAATGGACTATCCTATTCTCAGAACTATGAATTTGCAAGAAACGCTATAGATCTTGCCCTGGGCCGTGGTGGTGATCAGGCAGTTGTTAAAACTCCTGAGAATATCACTTATTACGGAGGTAAGAGTCAGCAGGTTGAAAAGAGTACTCGAGTAAAAGCCAGAGTTAAGGCTCATGCCCTTAAGGAAATCATTACAAGTAAAGACACTGTAATAGTAATGGGACATAGACTTGGCGATGTTGATAGTTTTGGCTCATCAGTAGGTATTTATCGAATTGCCAAGACACTCAACAGAAAATGCCATATTGTTCTTAATGATGTTACTAAATCCATGAAACCGTTGGTTGATCTGTATAAAGACAATCCTGAATACGAGCAGGATATGATCATCAACAATCAGCAGGCTATAGATGTAGCTAATAACAATACTGTATTGGTCGTTGTGGATGTTAATAAACCAAGTATTACTGAATGTCCGGAGCTTCTTAGATTCTGCAAGACGATCGTGGTACTGGATCACCACAGACAGGGTACAGAAGTAATTGAAAATGCTACATTGTCCTACATAGAGCCGTATGCATCATCAGCATGTGAAATGGTATCTGAGATATTGCAGTACATAGGTGAAGATGTAAAGATCAAAAATGATGAAGCTGACAGTATGTATTCAGGAATCATGGTTGATACCAATAATTTCATGAATAAGACAGGTGTAAGAACCTTTGAAGCTGCAGCATTTTTGAGACGAAATGGTGCTGATGTAACTAGAGTAAGAAAACTGTTCAGAGAAGATGCCGGAGAATACAAGGCAAGAGCTGATGCAGTTAGCCAGGCAGAAATCTACAGAGGAGTATTTGCTATTTCAATCTGTGGAGGGGAAGGTCTTCAAAGCCCGACAGTAGTTGGCGCACAGGCAGCTAATGAACTTCTGAATATCAAAGGCATCAAGGCAAGCTTTGTATGTACACCGTACCAGAATGAGATATATGTAAGTGCCAGATCAATTGACGAAGTCAATGTTCAGGTTATTACAGAAAAAATGGGCGGCGGTGGACATATGAATATGGCTGGCTGTCAGATGGCAGATATGAATGTAGAACAGGTTATTGATATTATCAAACAGACACTTGATACCATGATCGATAATGGTGAACTCAACGTTTGATCTGTTTGTTTTAACAGGAAGAAGGATGTAAAAATGCAGGTTATTTTATTAGAAGATGTTAAATCACTTGGTAAAAAGGGAGAAATAGTAAAGGTTAGCGATGGATATGCTAAAAACTTTGTTCTTCCTAAGAAGCTTGGCGTAGAAGCTAATGCAAAAAACTTAAATGAATTAAAAATACAGCAGAAGAGAGATGCAAAAGCAGCTGAAAATCAGCTTCTTGCAGCTCAGGAATTAAAGAAAAAAGTTGAAGAAAAGACTGTAGAAGTAAAGATGAAAGCCGGCGAAGGCGGAAGAGTATTCGGCTCAGTATCAACAAAGGAAATTGCTACAGCAGCAAAACAGCAGCTTGGTCTTGAGCTTGATAAGAAAAAGATGCAGCTTCAGGAACCAATCAAATCCTTTGGTGGACACGAAATACCAGTAAAGCTTCATCCACAGGTTACTGCTACACTTAGAGTATCTGTAAAGGAACTGTGATCTGAGGGTAAAATGCCTGATAAAACCGCATCTGTTGCGGATTTTGGTTTGAAGTAACTAGAACACATATACAATATGGAAAAAGAAAGATAAGAATATGGCTGAAGATACACTAATTCGACGTACATCGCCAAACAGCCTCGAAGCAGAGCAATCAGTTGTAGGTTCCATGCTCATGGACAGGGACGCAATCGAAGTTGCTTCTGAGATAATTGTGGGGGATGACTTTTACAATCGCCAGTTGGGAACCTTATTTGAGACCATGGTGGAACTGAATAAGCAGGGTATGGCTGTTGATGTGGTAACGTTGCAGAATAGGCTCAAAGAAAAAAATGTGCCACCACAGGTAAGTAGCCTTGAATATATTACTGATCTTGTCAGAGCAGTACCTACATCAGCTAATGTTAAATACTATGCTCAGATAGTTGCTGAGAAATCTACCCTTAGAAGACTGATCCATGTCAGCGAAGATACAATAAACAGCTGCTATACAGAAGCAGACAACATGGAAGCTCTTTTGAATGATGTGGAAAAAAGAGTATTCCAGCTGACACAGAATAGAAATGTTGGAGAATTTGTTCCTATAAGTCAGGTAGTAATGAACTCTCTTAATAAGATTGAAAAAGCAAGTAAGCAGAAGGGCTCTGTTACAGGACTTCCTACAGGCTTTACAGATCTTGACTATGATACAGCGGGATTTCAGCCTTCAGACCTTATCCTGATCGCAGCCCGTCCTTCTATGGGAAAAACTGCATTTGTACTGAACATTGCGCAGTACATGGCTTTCCACAGAGATGAGACTGTAGCTATTTTTTCACTAGAAATGTCAAAGGAGCAGCTGGTCAACCGTCTGCTCGCCATGGAATCACACGTTGATTCACAGCATATACGAACCGGTAATATGTCAGACATGGACTGGGAAAAACTTATAGAGAGCGCTGATCTTATTGGCGGATCCAACCTCATCATAGATGATACACCTGGTATTTCTATACAGGAGCTAAGATCCAAATGTAGAAAATACAAGATGGAACATAATCTTAAGATAATCATGATCGACTACCTGCAACTCATGAGCGGTAATGGTAGGGCATCAGATTCAAGACAGCAGGAGATTTCAGATATTTCAAGATCTCTAAAAGCTCTTGCCAGAGAGTTGAATGTTCCGGTAGTTGCACTTTCACAGTTATCCCGAGCTGTAGAACAGAGACCTGATCACAGACCTATGCTGTCAGACCTTCGTGAATCTGGAGCTATCGAGCAGGATGCAGATATGGTCATGTTCATCTATCGAGATGATTATTACAATAAAGATACAGAGAAAAAAGGTGTCGCAGAGATCATCATTGCTAAGCAAAGAAACGGCCCTATCGGAACGGTAGAGCTGCTGTGGATGCCAGAATTTACTAAATTTGCTAATCTGGAAAAACATCATAAAGGTGACTAAAATGAAAAAAGCCTTGGCGAAATGCCAAGGCTTAAATTTTCTAAATTATCAACCCTGAGAAATAGCTGAAACAGGGCACTGAGCTGCACATGAACCGCAGTCGATGCATGTGTTAGGATCGATCTCATACTGAGAATCTCCCTGAGAAATAGCCTGAACAGGGCACTGAGCTGCACATGAACCACAGCTGATGCAACCATCGCTAATAACGTATGCCATAATAATAATCTCCTTCCTGAAAATAAAATAAAATACGCCAAAAACCGATTAGGATTTGCCATTCCTAATCGTTATTACTTTTTAATAATAATATAAATAAAAATCGATAGCAAGCAGTTAATGAGAACTTTTTGCGATAAAGGCAAATACAAATTGATAAAAATTATTGATAGTCTAAACAATTTCTAAAATGTTGCATATCTTGTAGTCAATTGTTTGAAAAAATTAGAAATAGTTTGATTTTAAAGGGTTTCAGGGGGTTGGGGATAAAAATGGCCAAAAGCCCATAAAATTGACATTATTGGGCCTAAATGGTAACATAAAACATGGCAGATTTGTTAGATAAAAGTATCTATACACAGATAATTTCTATATAAAAGGATTATTTGTGCATGGATATTTTGTGCTATATAGCATCTAATAATTTACAATATTATATAAATGGTAGGAGGATTTAAAATGGCAAGATCTATGAAAACCATGGACGGTAACGAAGCAGCCGCTTATGCATCATATGCATACACAGAAGTTGCTGCTATGTACCCAATTACACCTTCATCTGTTATGCCAGAGCATGTAGATGAATGGGCAACAGCCGGAAAGAAAAATATTTTTGGACAGCCGGTACAGATTACAGAAATGCAGTCTGAAGCAGGTGCCGCAGGTGCCGTACACGGTTCACTTGTTGCTGGAGCATTGACATCTACCTATACAGCTTCTCAGGGACTTCTCCTTATGATTCCAGATATCTATAAGGTTGCAGGTGAGAGACTGCCAGGCGTATTCAACGTTTCTGCTCGTTGCGTTGCTACTCACGCACTTAATATTTTTGGTGATCACTCTGACGTATATGCATGCCGTCAGACTGGTGCTGCTATGCTTTGCGATTCAAGCGTACAGGAAGTTATGGATTTAACACCTGTTGCTTATTGTGCAGCTATCGAAGGAAAGATTCCATTCATCAACTTCTTTGATGGTTTCCGTACTTCACACGAAATTCAGAAGATTGAGGTTTGGGATTATGCAGACCTTGAAGAAATGGTTAACAAGGATGCAATTGATGAATTTAAGGCAAATGCTTTAAATCCAAATCATCCTCGTCAGATGGGCTCAGCTCAGAACCCAGATATATTCTTCCAGACAAGAGAATCTTGTAACGTAGCTTACAACGATCTTCCAGCTATTGTTCAGAAGTACATGGACAAAGTAAATGCTAAGATCGGTACAGACTACAAGCTCTTCAACTACTACGGAGCACCAGATGCTGAAGTTATCATCGTAGCTATGGGTTCTGTAAACGATACAATCGAAGAGACAATTGATTATCTTGCAGCTCAGGGACAGAAGGTTGGTGTTGTAAAGGTTAGACTTTACAGACCATTCTCAACAGAAGCTTTTGTTAAGGCTATTCCTGATACAGTTAAGAGAATCGAAGTTCTTGATAGAACTAAGGAGCCAGGTGCAACACATGAGCCTCTTGCTCTTGATGTTATTGCAGCTCTTAAGGGAACTAAGTTTGAATCTACTCCAGTATTCTGTGGTCGTTATGGACTTGGTTCAAAAGATACAACTCCTAACCAGATCGTTGCTGTATTCAACAATGATACTAAGAAAGAGTTTACAATCGGTATCTTTGATGATGTTACTAACCTGTCACTTGACGCTGGTGCTCCACTGGTTACAACTCCAGAAGGAACAATCAACTGCAAGTTCTGGGGACTTGGTGCTGACGGTACTGTTGGTGCTAACAAGAACTCCATCAAGATCATCGGTGATAATACAGACATGTACGCTCAGGCATACTTTGACTATGATTCAAAGAAGTCTGGTGGTGTAACAATGTCACACCTTAGATTTGGTAAGAAGCCTATCAAGTCAACTTACCTTATCAAGACAGCTAACTTTGTAGCTTGTCACAACCCATCATATATCCGTAAGTTCAACATGGTACAGGAAATTGTTGATGGTGGTACATTCCTCCTCAACTGCCCATGGTCAGTAGAAGACCTTGAAAAGGAGATTCCTGGACAGGTTAAGAAATACATGTATGATCACAAGATCAAGTTCTATATCATCAACGGTTCTAAGATCGGTGTAGAAGTTGGTATGGGACCTACACGTATCAATACAATCCTTCAGTCAGCATTCTTCAAGCTTGCTAAGATCATTCCTGAAGAAGAAGCTATCAAGTACATGAAGGATGCAGCTCAGAAGACATACGGCCGTAAGGGTGAAGATGTTGTTAAGAAGAACTGGGATGCTATTGATGCCGGTGCTGATCCTAAGAACGTTATCGAAGTACAGATTCCTGAGTCTTGGAAAGATGCAAAGGATGAAGGCCTTGACTTCACAGTTGCAGAAGGTAAGAGAAAAGACGTTGTTGACTTCGTTAACAACATTCAGGCAAAGGTTAACGCTCAGGAAGGTAACAACCTTAAGGTTTCAGAAGTTGCTCCATATACAGATGGTTCAACACCTTCAGGTGCTGCTGCATTCGAGAAGCGTGGTATTGCTGTAAACGTACCTGTATGGAATGGTGAAAAGTGTGCACAGTGCGGACAGTGTTCATATGTATGTCCTCACGCTGCTATTCGTACAGTTGCTCTTACTCCAGACGAAGTTGCTAAGGCTCCAGAAGGATTCCAGTCAGAAGACTTCAAGGGCATGGATGGATATAAGTTTGCAGTTGTTATCTCTGCTCTGGATTGTACAGGTTGCGGATCTTGTGCAAATGTATGTCCTACAAACAAGATTGCAGAGACACTTACAATGAAGCCTCTTGAGCCAAGTCTCTATGAGCAGAAGTTCTTTGATTATGCTGTAACAACACCTGTTAAGAAGGACGTTGTTGAGAAGTTCAAAGAAACAACAGTTAAAGGATCACAGTTCAAGCAGCCACTCCTTGAGTTCTCAGGCGCTTGCGCAGGTTGTGGTGAGACACCTTACATCAAGCTCGTTACACAGCTCTTTGGTGACAGAATGTACATTGCAAATGCTACAGGATGTTCATCAATTTGGGGTAACTCTTCACCATCAACACCATACACAGTTGATGAAAACGGACATGGCCCAGCTTGGGACAACTCACTGTTCGAAGATGCTGCTGAGTTTGGATATGGTATGTTCCTTGCACAGCGTGCAATCCGTGATGGCTTAAAGACAAAGGTTGAAGCTATTGCTGAAAACGGAACAGATGCACAGAAGAGTGCAGCTCAGAAATGGCTTGATACATTCTCTAATGGTGCTGTAAACGGCACAGCTACAGATGAACTTGTTGCTTCTCTTGAAGGAGCTACATCTGCTGAAGCTAAGGATGTACTTAAGAATAAAGATTATCTTGCTAAGAAGTCACAGTGGATCATCGGTGGTGACGGATGGGCATTCGATATCGGATTTGGTGGTCTTGACCATGTACTTGCTTCTGGCAAGGATATCAATGTATTCTGTCTGAACACAGAGGTTTACTCAAATACAGGTGGACAGGCTTCTAAGGCTACACCTACAGGTGCTGTTGCACAGTTTGCTGCAGGTGGTAAGGATATCAAGCAGAAGGATCTTGCTTCTATCGCAATGAGCTATGGTTATGTATATGTTGCTCAGATCGCTATGGGTGCTGATATGAACCAGACACTTAAGGCAATCGCAGAAGCTGAAGCATATCCAGGACCATCACTTATCATCGCTTATGCTCCATGTATCAACCATGGTCTTAAGGTTAAAGGTGGTATGGCTAAGGTTCAGGATGAAGAGAAGAAGGCTGTTCAGTCTGGTTACTGGAACCTCTTCAGATTCAACCCAGCTGCTGAGAAGAAGTTCACTCTTGATAGCAAGGCTCCTACAGCTGACTTCCAGGAATTCCTTGATGGTGAGGTACGTTACCTGTCACTGAAGCTCAAGAATCCTGAGAGAGCTGCTAAGCTCAATGGCGAAGCTGCTCAGAATGCTAAGGAACACCTTGATTATCTGAACAAGCTCGTTACCCTGTATGACACAACACAGCAGTAATAAATAAACAATAGGGCGGTACCGCAAGGTACCGCCTTTTTTGAGCAAAAAAATAAAGGACACAAAATAGTGTCCTTTAAATCCTAAGATATTAGATCTTTGCTAAAGTCTGAACCGCATTATCCTTAATGACAACTGAGAAATGCTCATTAAGATAAGTATCAGTAGCTGCTGATGTGTACAACTGACTTCCATATTCTGAAAGCAGTGAACATAACTTATCATATGCGTCATCATCAAGACCGTCACGATATAACATCAGGAAATAACCGCCATCTGCTGAATCCTTAAACAAAGTATTTCTGATATTGAAATTGTTAGAAACAACAGCGGCAAATTTTGTTATGTCATGAATTGAAGCAAATTCATACATAGAATTTGAATCAGGCTCTAACGGTGAATTAGCCTTTTTGCTACCGGTCTTTTCTTTGACTTTTTTGGAATCAGAGCCAAAGAGAGCGCTGCCGGCATTATCCAGAAAACCAGATATATCACCCTGCTGTAAACGTTTAAAGAGTCCCATTACATCATCATCTGAAGAATCATCATCGCTTTCATCCTCATCTTCGATAGATGGAGAGAAATTAGAAAATCGTGTATCAAGTTCCTCAGGATCTTCGACTTTAGTGATAATCAGAACTATACAGTCAGAATTTATTGGGATAGCCTCTATCATCAACGGAATATCTTCCGCTTCAAAACCAAATTCTAAGTTAGCCTGCTGCATCATCTCACGGAAAAGCTCTTTAGCTTTATCTGTACCATAAGCAAGCTCGCTTACTTTGATTTCACGTTGTGCAAGATCATCTCTGGTAAGGGTGCATCTTATCTGGTGGTCATTAACTTTCTCGATTTTCATAAGACCTACCTCCTTACCTAAATATGTTTTAATTTATTTGAATACTAAATTATCATACACTATCTGTCAATAGATGTATCGGAAAGATATATGAAAATTAATAGTATTTTAAGAGATATAAATGGATGAAAAAATAAAAATCTTAAAAAATTATCTTTTTTTAAAATATAGAAAAAATAAGGGCTTAAAAAACCAATGATTGCTGAAAACGTTGAAAATAAAGGGATGAAAAAAGTCTTGCCAAAAATAAAAAACTATTATATACTACCAACTCGTGAGATGCCTCACCAAGATATGTATCTGGAAGGAGGCATGGAGTTAATCTTATTTTTAATTATTTCTTCGTATTCTATTTTACGAAAAGTCTTACAGGAAAATACGTGGTTCACGAAGTCTTCCTAACATCCCAAGGTTAAAAATTAAGTTTACATTAAACGACAACAATATTATCAATTATAGTTTAGGTTACAACTAAAAAGTAACTAAGATACCGTGAGGCATCTCAAAACTACCACTACATTAATTATACACTAATTAGGGAAATTATCACAAAATCCTTTTGGTCATATTTTCGAACAAGGATCAGTTAACGAACAGTAGAGGATCCCGCCTTTATAAATATCCTGATTGTTTGAAAGTATATTAGTGCTTGTAATGGTATTATGTTATAATAAAGGGCGATTGAGAGGAGCTGGAGAATAATGAAAAAGAAAGTACTTCCGGTGATTATTATAATCGCCCTTATATTATTTATAGGAGCTATCTATGTGGCGCCTCAGATATATGAGAAAATCTCTTATGGTACAGAGTGGGCAGATCTGGAAAGCTATTTTGGAGTGAATGGAGATTCAGATGTACCTATTATTTTGCAAAATGAGTTGATAGAAGAGCATGCACTTTTGGCAGATGGCTACTATTACATGGATTTTGCATCAGTTCAGAAGTATTTAAATGACAGATTCTATGTAGGAGAAGAGGATGGAATACTGGTCTATACAACACCGACAGCCATAATCACAACTACAATTGGAACAAGCGACTGGTCAGATACTGAAGGCAATAGCGGAACTGAAAGTTACCAGATAACGAGATATGAGGGTGATACATTATATGTTGCCCTTGAGTATGTTAAAAAGTATACCAATTTCTCATATGAAGGATACAGTGATCCAAATCATATGCAGCTGACAACTGAGTGGAATGAACAGACTGTAGCTACTATCAAGAAAGATACGGAACTCAGAATCAGAGGCGGTGTTAAAAGCGATATCCTTGAAGACCTTCACAAAGGCGATGAAGTCATCATCCTTGAAGAGATGGAGACCTGGACTAAGGTAAAGACAGCAGATTCTTTTATCGGATATGTTGAGAATAAGCGACTTTCAGATAAAGAGACAGTTACTCCGGAAGCTGTAAATGATTATCAGGAACCAGAATATACATCTATATCTAAAGACTATACCATCAATATGGGATTTCACGGAGTAGGCGGACAGAGCGGCAACGATACACTTGAAAGCCTTGTGGCCAATGCAACAAGCCTTAATACAGTATCACCAACATGGTTTGCTCTTTCTGATAATGAAGGTGGGATCAGAAGCTATGCTTCACAGTCATATGTGACCAAAGCCCATGAACTTGGACTTGAGGTATGGGCACTGGTAGATAATTTCACAGGACCTGAAGGTATTGAGACAGGAACTATTTTGTCCCATGCTTCTTCAAGAGCCAACCTGATAAATAACCTTATAAATGAAGCAGTGACTTATGGAATCGACGGTATCAATGTGGATTTCGAGATGGTTGCAGCTGAAAATGGTCAGGATTTTATTGAATTTATCAGAGAGCTGTCAATTGCCTGCAGGGCTCAGCAGCTGGTTTTATCTGTAGACAACTATGTACCAATGAACTTCAATGATTATTATGATCTTGAAGAACAGGGTATTGTAGCAGATTATGTTCTGATCATGGGATATGATGAGCATTACGCAGGCAGTACTGAAGCTGGTTCTGTAGCATCTATCTCTTATGTCAAAAATGGTATTGCAGACACTGTAGCTGAGGTTGATCCGTCTAAAGTAATTAATGCAATTCCTTTTTACACAAGAATATGGAAAACATCCGCTTCAGGAGTAACAAGTGAAGCTGTTACAATGGAGATTGCCAATAACTGGGTAACAAGTCATAATGTTGAACTGACATGGAATGACGAAGCAGGCCAGTATTATGGTGAATATACAGACTCTGATGGAACTCTGTGCCAGGTATGGATGGAAGATGCAGAATCCATAGAGACCAAGTTAAGTGTTATGTCTACTTATAATATTGCTGGTGTGGCAGAATGGAAGCTGGGATTTGAAACCTCTGACATTTGGCCTGTAATAGCAAATTATGTTAATAAATGAGATAAGTAATATGAAAACAGAATTAGTAAAAATTGAAGAAGATAATATTGATGAAAAAGCTCTTGAAGCAATAGAGAGAGCCGGAAAGATCATGAAAGAAGGAGGACTTGTCGCATTTCCGACAGAAACAGTCTATGGACTGGGAGGAGATGCGTTAAATCCTGAATCTTCCAAAAAAATCTATGCAGCCAAAGGCAGACCTTCAGATAATCCACTGATCGTGCATGTATGCTGTATGGAGGATGTAGAAAAAATCGTATCAGAAGTTCCGGAAGCTGCATATAAACTTGCAGATGCCTTTTGGCCGGGACCTCTTACAATGATAATGAACAAGTCTGATGCTGTTCCTAAGGAAACAACAGGCGGACTTGATACAGTAGCAATACGTATGCCTAGCAATAAGATTGCTGCACAGCTGATCAAGGCAGAGGGCGGATATATAGCAGCTCCAAGTGCAAATATATCTGGAAGACCAAGCCCAACAGTGGCAAAATATTGTGTAGAAGATCTTGATGGCAGGATCGAGATGATAATAGATGGCGGCCAGGTAGGTATAGGTCTGGAGTCAACAATTGTTGATCTTACCGTTGATCCGCCAATGATACTCAGACCCGGTTATATCACTTTTGAGATGTTGCAGAATGTACTTGGCAGCGTTGATGTTGACAAGACAATAATAGATGCCAATTCCAAGTTAAAGCCAAAGGCTCCGGGAATGAAATACAGACATTACGCTCCAAAGGGAGAGCTCACTATAGTAGAGGGCAGTCAGCAAAATGTAGTGGAATATATCAATAAAGAAGCAAAAGCTTACATGAATGAAGGCAAAAGAGTTGGTATTATATGTACAGATGCAACATTTGATCTATATAAGGCAGATGAAGTTAAGAGTGCCGGCAATAGAGAAAATGAAGAAACAATTGCTAAACAGCTCTTCAAGATACTTAGAGAATTTGATGATGAAAACGTCGATGTTATGTTTTCAGAATCCTTTGATGAAAGCGGCATTGGTCAGGCAATAATGAATAGACTTCTTAAGGCAGCAGGTCATCATGTTGAACACGTTTAAATGCAAATAAACGAAATTGCATTAAATAAAATATTATAGCATAATAATAGGAGGATCAATAATGATAGCACTTGGTAGTGATCATGGGGGATTTGAGTTAAAACAGGTGATCATGAAGCACCTGGAGGAACGAGGCCTGGAGTACAAGGATTTTGGTACATACAGTAAGGATTCTTGCGATTATCCTATTTTTGGAGAAGCTGCTGCAAAGGCTGTTAGCGAAGGTGAATGTGACAGAGGTATTGTTGTATGTACAACAGGAATCGGCATCAGCATTACTGCTAACAAGGTTAAAGGAATCAGATGTGCACTGTGCTCTGATACACTTTCAGCACGTATGACAAGAGAGCATAATGATGCCAATATGCTTGCTCTTGGCGGTGGTATGGTTGGTGACAATCTTGCAATTGATATCGTAGATACTTTTTTGGATACTGAATTTTCAGGACTTGAAAAACACAGTAGACGAATTGCATTAATATCTAAAATGGAGGAGACAAAATGAGCAAAGTAGTGATAATGGATCACCCACTTATTCAGCACAAAATTGGTTACATCAGAAGGATTGACACTGGTACAAAAGATTTCAGAGATACTATCAGTGAAATTGCAACTCTTATATGCTATGAAGCAACACGTGACCTGCAGCTTCAGGATGTTGAGATCGAGACACCTATCTGCAAGACAACAGTTAAGGAATTAAAAGGTAGAAAGCTCTGCGTTGTACCTATCTTAAGAGCTGGTCTTGGAATGGTTGATGGTATGCTTACACTTATACCAGCAGCTAAGGTAGGACATATCGGATTATACAGAGACCCACAGACACTTAAACCTGTAGAATATTTCTGCAAGCTTCCAAGTGATTGTTCAGAAAGAGAAATCTTTGTAGTAGATCCTATGCTTGCTACAGGCGGTTCTTCAATCGCAGCTGTATCAATGCTCAAGGACAAAGGATGCAAGCACATTCACTTCTTATGCATCATCGCAGCTCCAGAAGGAATCAAAGCATTCCAGGAAGCTCATCCTGATGTAGATCTCTTTATCGGTGCAGTTGATGAGAAACTTAACGACCATTCATATATCGTTCCAGGTCTTGGCGATGCTGGAGACAGAATTTTCGGTACAAAATAATTGAATCAAAATACCAATACATGGGAGGTGACAATGAAAAGAGAGGATTATATATCCTGGGATGAGTATTTCATGGGCGTAGCTAAATTGGCTGCCATGAGATCAAAAGATCCAAATACGCAGGTTGGAACCTGTATAGTAAACGATGAGAACAACATCTTATCTATGGGATATAATGGATTTCCAAAAGGATGCTCCGATGACGAATTTCCTTGGGATCGTGACGGAGATGATGAACTTGCTACAAAGTATCCTTTTGTAACACATAGTGAGTTAAATGCCATATTAAACTACAGGGGTGGAAGTTTGGTAGGCTCCAAACTATATGTGTCACTTTTTCCATGTAATGAGTGTGCAAAAGCTATCATTCAGGCTGGTATCAAAACAGTAGTATATGATAGCGATAAATATTGTGATTCTGCATCAACCAAAGCATCTAAAAGGATGTTTGATGCAGCGGGAGTAAGGTACTATCAATATCAGAGAAGCGGAAGAAATATACAGATTACTATATGATAAACAGTATTGGTGGGGTTAAAAGATTTATATTCAATAAATTAAAGCAAATAATAGCGGTTGGAATAGTGATTATTACAACCGCTACTATTTCTATATCAGCATATGCAGGCATCAATGAAACCAAGAAAGCTCTTGAAGATGCCAAGCAGCAGCGAGATGAGAATCAGTCTGAACTTGATGAGACTAAAGAAAACATCTCTGAGATGAATGAAGCAAAACAGTCGCTTCAAAGTGAATTAAATACTTTAAATACTCAGCTTACAGAAGTGAGTAACAATCTGGCCAGTCTTGAAGAACAGATAGATGCCAAAGAGCAGGAAATCGAAACTACGCAGAATAATTTGGAACAAGCCAAACAGACTGAAGAAGAACAGTATGAATCAATGAAAAAGAGGATTCAGTTTATATATGAGGAACAGAATTTTGTTCTCTTAGAGATGCTGTTGTCTTCACAGAGTTTTGGTGATTTTCTAAATCATAGCAATTATATAGATGCCATGTCAGCTTATGACAGGCAGCAGCTTGAGGATTACGAAGCAAACCGTGTATACATAGAAGAACAGGAAGCTGCTCTTGAAACAGAACTTGCTGAGCTCGAAACCTACAAAGCTGAGCAGGTTGCAGAACAGAGCCGGGTATCCGGTATGGTAAGCACCACATCCAATAATATAAGCCAGTATTCCAGCAGCATTTCAGAGGCTGAACAGGAAGCTCAGGCAATAGAAGATGAAATTGCCCGGCAGAATGCGGATATAAAGGCTTTGGAGGCACAGCTGGCTGAAGAAATACGACTCTCTAATCTTGCAGCTAATTCATCATGGAGAAATATCTCAGAGGTGTCTTTTGCAGATGGAGACAGATATCTACTGGCCAATCTGATTTATTGTGAGGCTGGATCTGAGCCTTATGAAGGCAAACTTGCAGTAGGAGCGGTAGTAGTAAATCGAGTATTGAGTTCAGTATATCCGGATACGGTTGTGGGAGTTATTTATCAGAATAAACAGTTTTCACCGGTAACCAGTGGAAGACTGGCGCTGGCTCTTGCAGAAGGCAAGGCAACAGCAGATTGCTACACGGCAGCAGATCAGGCAATGAGCGGCATGACCAATGTAGGAAACTGTGTATATTTTAGAACACCGGTAGAAGGCCTTTCAGGTATAAATATAGGAAATCATGTATTCTATTGATGGAGAGCATCGTCTATGGGACGTCCCAGGACATCGATGCCACAAGTATGTATGTCAGAAAGGAGTCTGTTCAGTGAGAGCAGACTTTTTTTCAATAAATCCGTATCTATAAGTCCCTTGTTGTGAGCTTCAACCAGCTCATCGAGATCAAGGACACGCATTTCGCCGGATGGGTAGATGACCACATCTGCAAGCAGGTCGGAAACAATAAGTGAGTTACTTTCTTCCTTGTAGGTATAAGTAACGATATCGCAGTACCAGCAGTGAAATTCACCGGTTGGTGTATAGAATTTGCTGACTTTGTAGCCTTTTTTCAGATAATAGCAGGATTGTCCATAAGATAAGTAAGGCTTTTCTTTGAAGGCTTTCCATGAAGTTACGATAAGATCTTCATCGCAGCGCAGAATTATATCATCATTCAGAAGGTGTAGTTCTTTTGGGATAAAGCGTTCACGATATAACACAGGTTTGAACATAGAACCTCCAGGCAAAAGGCTGTAAAAAGACAAAAAATAATTGTTTTTTAGTGTTATAAAAATATTACACTTATAGTTTTTAAAAGTCAATTACGCAGTTTAAGTAAGCTAAAGGCTTTATAGCATAGTAAAAAATGTTTTATTAAAGTGGATTCAGGTATAGAGAATGAAGAAATCAATCATAAAAACAATATATGTCATCGCGGTATTTATAATATCCATCATCATTATTGAGAACATGTCAAACAAGGAAAGCGTTGATATGACTTATGATATGGAGGCAGCAACATATCCGATAGTAACATTTATTGATGGCTCCGATAATATCAATGCCATGCACGGATACGCCATGGAGATGGATGGCGATTACATGCATGGAAATATCATGACCACAGATGCAGACAGGAAACTAAGCTTTGCTATTGATAAATATGGCAGGAGCATTGAAAGTGTTTCTTTTGAAGTAAGGCAGATAGATGGTTCTAGCCTGGTTGAGTCTACCAAAGTCACTGATCTCACAGAGAGCAGCGATACTATAAAAGGTAGTTTTCAGTTAAAAGATCTCATTGATGAAGACAAAGAGTATATGCTTGTATTCCTTGTTGAGACTGATACAGAGACCATCAGATATTATTCGAGAGTTGTCTGGACCGGTGACGAGGACAGATATTTCATAGATGAGCACATTGCCTTCGCAAAAGATTTTTCTGAAAAAACTTTTACAAAAGACTCTTCAGAAGAACTTACAAAATACCTTGAATCCAATTCTGAGGGTGACAATACCTCTTTTGCCAAGGTAAATATACACAGCAGCTTGTCGCAGGTTACCTGGGGAGAGCTTGAAATTGTCTCACATACAGAGCCAAGGATATCTGTAACAGACCTGCATTCACAGACAGCAGTTGTGGAGCTTGATTACGAGCTTGTATTAAATAACGAAGGAGACGAAGAGACTTATCTGGTTACTGAGGTGTATAGAACTAAATATACTTCAGACAGATTGTACCTGCTTAATTATGAACGTACTATGGAGTACGTGTTCAGCGGAGATAGCAAGGATATTACAGATACCTTGATCAATCTTCATATATCAGACCCTGATATGGAGATTGTGGAAAATGATAGCGGAACAGCATTTGCCTTTGTATCTGCCGGAAGACTCTTTGTTTACAATGCTACTGACAACAAGATAGCACTTCTTTTTGGATTTTATGATGATGATAACAATGATGAAAGAATCACTTATGATCAGCATCTGATACGTATACTGGGCGTAGATGAGGCAGGAAATGTGTCCTTCATTGTATCCGGATATATGAACAGGGGCAATTACGAGGGAAGAGTCGGAACTGCAGTATATCATTACAATTCAACGATCAACACCATCGAAGAGCAGGCATTTATAGCATCTTCAAGGTATGAACAGGTACAGATGGCATATAGCGAGGATCTTGCATATGTTAACAGCAGCGATACCTTCTTCATGTCTTATGAAGGTGATGTATATAGCGTAAGCCTCATCGATCAGTCCCAGACAAAAGTCATTGAGAATATGGCAGGTGGAAGCTATAGAATATCAGATTCCAATAGTGTTATAGCCTGGCAGGATTCTGAAATGAAGACCCTGAATGTTATGAACCTGGCAACACAGACAGTTTCTGAGGTCGTTGCAGATGACGGAGACCTGATCAAGGTTCTCGGATTTATGGGTGAGGATCTTGTATATGGACTTATCCACGAGTCAGATATTCATGAAGACCAGATGGGTAATCCGGTCTATGCTATGTACAGTCTTTTGATAAGAGATACAGATGGCAATATATTGGAAGACTATGCTCCGACAGGGATATATATTATAAGTGTAACTATTGCAGATAACCAGATCCAGATGAAGAGAGTTGTCTGGGATGAAGCTAATTCAACATATACAGAGACTTATGATGATCAGATCATGAGTACTCTCGAAGAAGAAACAGGCAAAAACACTGTTACAGTAGTTACATCGGATATATATGAAAGCATAGTTGAGCTGGTAGCCAAGAGCACTATAAATACCAAGAAGCTTATAGTACAGACTCCTAATTTCACACTATTTGAAGGCAGTAAGGAAGTGGATGTAGAGTCAGAAATTAATACAGAAAACAGGACTCCATATTACTATGTATATGGTTTGCAGGGATTGAGCGGTTATTACACAGATGAGGCTCAGGCAATACTTGCTGCATATAATGGTCCGGGGGTAGTTGTAGATAACAACAATAATTACGTGTACTTTAGAGGAAATCTTTTGACATCTAATCAGAACATGACTATCACAAGGCTTGCAGAAGCATGGGATGATATGACAGATGAAGATTCTACAGCAGTATGCCTTGATCTGATGCTTCAGTACGAAGGCTTTAACAGAGATGTGGATACTATGCTGAATAACGGTTACAGTGTGACAGATATATTGGAAGATACTTTGCAGGGAGCCCAGATACTAGATCTTGATGGATGCCCTCTGGAAGCTATGTTGTACTACGTCAATCAGGATATACCTGTTCTTGCCCGACTTAATAATGGCAAGACCGTCCTGATAGTAGGATTTAACAGTTTGAATACAGTGTTGTTGGATCCTGAACAAGGGGCTGTTTACAAATATGGTATGAACGATTCAACTACATTGTTTGAAGAGAATGGTAATCATTTTATTACTTATATTATGGAGGATTAACTAGTTATGGCAAAATTCGATTATAAGAGGGTTGCAGATCCGACGTTTTTTAAAGAAAACGTACTTCCGGTCCATGCAGATTTTATTACCTATGCATCTATGGAAGAATTGGAGCAGAACGTCAGCAGTCTTCATTATTCATTAAATGGATTATGGAAATTTCACTATGCTAAAAATTATGTGAGCACAATATCAGGATTTGAGAAAACAGATTACGATGCTTCCGGCTGGGATGATATACGCGTACCGGCTCATATGCAGATGGAAGGCTATGATGTTCCTGCATATATCAATGTACAGTATCCTTGGGATGGAAGCGAAGACATCAAGCTGGGACAGGTTCCTCAGAGATTCAATCCTGTTGGAAGCTATATCAAAGAGTTTGAGATTCCTGATAATTTTGCAGGGAAAAGAGTCCATGCTAACTTTCAGGGTGTGGAAAGCGGCTTTGCCCTGTGGATAAATGGAAAATATGTTGGCTACAGTGAGGATACCTTCACTCCTTCAGAGTTTGATATAACAGATTTCCTGAAAAAAGGTACCAACAAGATGGCAGTGCAGGTATATAAATGGACTGCATCCAGTTTTCTGGAAGATCAGGACTTTTTCAGATTCTCAGGAATATACAGAGATGTAGAACTGGTTGCAATTCCTGAAGCACATGTTGAAGACCTCAAGATCAGAACACTTCTTGATGATAAATATAAAGATGCAGACCTTGAAGTAACAGTTACTACAGCAGTGCAGAAGGGAACAATAGCTTATACACTTAGCAGAGCTGGAAAAGAAGTCTGCAGCGGAGAAGTAAAAAATAAAGATAACCTGATCATTAAAGAACATATCAAAGAACCTCTTCTCTGGAGTGCTGAAAAGCCAAATCTCTACCAGCTGACACTCCAGGTAAAAGATTCCAAGGGAAAAGTATGTGAAGTGATCAGAGAAAATGTTGGATTCAGACGCTTTGAGATGAAGAACGGGATCATGTGCATAAATGGTAAGCGTATTGTATTCAAGGGCGTTAACAGACATGAGTTTTCATGTGATACAGGTAGAGTAGTCAATTACGAAGAAGTAGTAAAAGATGTTCAGACCATGAAAGCCAATAACATCAATGCTATCCGTACAAGCCATTACCAGAATGCTCCATATATCTACAGACTGTGCGACATCTATGGTCTGTACATGATTGCAGAGAACAACATGGAGACCCATGGAACCTGGGCAATCTTCTGGAAATACAAGAGACCGATATCTGAAAGCGTACCTGGTGATAGAGATGAATGTATGGACATGATGCTTGATAGAGTCAACTCAACCTATCAGCTTGATAAGAACCATCCATCTGTTGTTATTTGGTCAGTAGGAAATGAATCCTTTGGTGGAAAAGTCATCTATGAAATGTCCCAGAAGTTTAGAAGCCTTGACTCAGACAGACTTGTTCACTATGAAGGAATAGTCAATGACAGAAGATATCCTGATACAAGTGATATGGAAAGCCAGATGTATCCTTCAGTAGAACGCATCAAGAAGTTCCTTGCTGAAAATAAAGAAAAGCCATTTATCTGCTGTGAATATACTCATGCAATGGCCAATTCCTGTGGAGGAATGTTCAAATATACAGACCTCACAGATGAAGATCCAAGATATCAGGGCGGATTTATCTGGGATTATGTGGATCAGTCAATAAGATCCAAGAACCGCTACGGTGAAGAATATCAGGCTTACGGCGGTGATAGTGGTGAAAGACCTACAGATTATAACTTTAGTGGAAATGGAATAGTTGATGGTACAAGGACTCCATATGCCAAGATGCAGGAAGTGAAGTTCAATTATCAGAACATCACAGCCAATGTGGCTTGTCCAAATGTTGAGATCATCAACAAAAACCTGTTTACAGGCACAGATGAATATGACTGCCTGGTAGTACTTGAAAGAGATGGCGTAGTGATTGCCACTGCTGCACTTGAAACAGCTGTTAAGCCTTTATCCAAAAAGAGTTACAAATTGCCGGCTGTTATTGTGGATAAGATCAAAAATGATACAGTGCTTATCAGAAATGATGAGAAGGTGATCCGTCATGGTGAATATGCAATAACAGTTTCTTTCAGATTAAAAGAAGAAAATGTCTGGGGCAAAGCTGGACATGAAGTAGCATATGGGCAGCAGGTTATCTCTGATAAAGTAAAAGCTTTTGAGACCAAGAAAAAGATTGAGACTGTAATTGGCGATTACAACATTGGCATTCGCGGTGATAACTTTACAGTATTGTTCTCCCGTGAAGGAAAAGGTCTTACATCTTACAGATATGGTGGAAAAGAGCTTATAGAGATGATCCCAAGACCAAACTTCTGGAGAGCACCTACAGACAATGATGGTGGAAACAGAATGGCTGCAAGATATGGTCAGTGGAAACTTGCCAGTGACTATTGCCAGATGGGACCAGTGCCTGGAGAAAAAGGCGATGGCAAGGATTATCCGATCATCAAGAAGAAAGCTACGGAAGTAACACTTACTTATAAATATTATCTTCCAACAACACCAAGAGCTGAAGTACTGGTAGATTATACAGTCTACGGCGATGGAAGAATTGCTGTAGCCATGGATTACAAAGGCAATAAGAAGCTTCCTCCTATGCCGGAGTTTGGTATGATGTTCAAGTTTAATGCGGACTATAGCAATATGACATACTATGGAAGAGGTCCTGCTGAAAACTACAATGATAGAAATAAAGGTGCAAGATTGGGGATATTTACATCAAAAGTTTCAGATTGTGTGGAAAAGTATCTGGTACCACAGGAGACTGGAAACAGAACTGATGTAAGATGGGCTAAAGTAACAGACAATAGAGGAAGAGGACTGTTATTTGAATCTGAAAATATGAATTTCAGCGCACTTCCTTATACACCAAATGAACTTGAAAATGCGGCTCACCCTTATGAACTGCCACCGGTACACTATACTGTTGTAAGAGCAAGTATGCTTCAGATGGGAGTTGGTGGAGACGATAGCTGGGGGTCAAGAACTCACGAAGAGTTCCTTTTACCTAATGATAAAAAGCTTCACTTTGAATTCTCATTTAGAGGAATCTGAGTCAAATAAAAAGGCTCCTGTCCAATTAAGGACAGGAGCTATATTTTTAGTTCTGCTTTTCAGCGGCGATTTCTTTCTGAAGTTCGCCATTCTTATATCTCTCAATGATGCTGCTGATACGCTCAACAGGATTGAGAAGATCGCTGATAGATGCATCATGATTAAGAGTATCAATGATGTATGCGATATATTTTGACATATCGCAGCTTATGTACCAGTCACGAGACAAAAGCTCTGGAGTCTGATAGATAAGGTTAGTTGTGAGGATACGATCAAATAAACCTTCTTCATAAGCTTTATCAAATTTCTCAAGACCATTAGTGAACAGTCCGAATGTAGCAAATACATAGATGTGAGCTGCCTTACGCTGCTTAAGAGCCTTGGCAACATCAAAGATACTATCGCCTGAAGAAATCATATCATCAACAATGACAACAGATTTGCCTTCAACAGAAGTACCAAGGAATTCATGAGAAACAATAGGATTGCTTCCGTTTACTACCTGTGTATAATCACGACGTTTGTAGAACATACCAACATCAAGACCAAGTACTGAACCAAGGTATACAGCACGGCTCATACCACCTTCATCAGGAGAGATGACCATCATATGATCTGAGTCAATCTGAAGTCCCTGAACATTGCGAAGGAGAGCTTTGATGAACTGATATGTAGTTCTTACAGTTTCAAAACCGTGAAGTGGAATAGCATTCTGAACACGTGCATCATGAGCATCGAATGTGATGATGTTATCAACACCCATGCCTACAAGCTCCTGAAGAGCAAGTGCACAATCAAGAGACTCACGAGCAGTTCTCTTGTGCTGTCTGCCTTCATACAGGAAAGGCATGATAACTGTGATTCTTCTTGCCTTACCGCCAACAGCAGCAATGATACGCTTTAAATCCTGATAATGATCATCAGGAGACATATGGTTTTCCTTGCCAAATAGAGAATAAGTTAAACTATAGTTACATACATCAACCATGATGTATAAGTCGTCACCACGGACAGACTGCTTAATAACGCCTTTTGCCTCACCACTACCGAAACGTGGTACAGCAGCATCTAATAAATAGGATGGTCTTTCATAACCGGTAAATGCGAGAGAGTCCTTGTGCTCATTTTCTCTTTCAGCTCTCCATTTTACCAGATAATAATCAACTTTCTCTCCTAGAGAACGGCATCCCTCAAGTGGAATAAGCCCCAGGGATCCTACTGGAATAGTTTCCAGATTACGTTTCTCTTCTCTTCTTGGCATTACGAAAAATCCTCACTTTCTGTTTTTTAACGTCTTTTTGTAGATTCTAATATCTGGACCTGTCAGTTTTACCAGTGAATAGTCAGAAGCTATTCTGGAAAAAATACGGTCAGAATACAAATTACGCAGCCCCTCGAGATCGAGATTACTGTTGATGATGGTGGAACGATTCCTCAGCTTTCTTTCATTTAGGCATGAAAAAAACTGAGAAGTTACAAAACTATTAGTACGCTCTGTACCCAGGTCATCAATAATCAGTAATTCACAGTTGTATAAATCCTCGTACAAATTATGCAGTTCATTTTTATTATTGTAGTCAAAAGCATACTCAGACAACTTCTCAAATAGAGCAGAAGAGCTGAAATAAATAACAGAATGACCTTCGTCCAGTATCTCTTTGGCTACGCAAATTGATAAGAAAGATTTACCAGTACCAACTGTACCATAAAAGAAAATATTTTGGTAGTCAGTATCAAAATTATTAATAAAATTTTTGCAAGTATCAACAGCACCCAGGAATCTTTTTAGATCCTCTCCAGTGTAGTAGGAGTCGGATAAAAGAGAAAAATTCGCTGTTTCTGTAAGCTTTTGAAGATTGGATTGTTCGTACAGATTGTTTATGATCTTTTGTTTAAGACAATGACATTTCTGTCCGGCTATATAGCCTGTGTCTTTACAGTCCGGACAGGTATACTGCATATCCAGATAATCTTCAGGAAGACCAGCCTCTCTCAGAAGTGCCAGTTTTCTGGAAGATATTTCAAATATCTTGTCACGGAGTCCTTGCTTATCAAGCTTATGACCATGCATAAGGGACTCTCTTGCATAAGATATGCTGACCTGAGAAATAGAGTCCTCTAACTCTTTAAAACCAGGCACATGCTCAAAAACATATGCCTGGCGGTCTGCCTGCTCTCTCTGGTGTTCTAGCCTATTTAGTTCATAGCCATGCATGATGGCCTCGTATTGTGAATTAGTAAGTGCCAAACTTATATCCTCCCCTTGTCAGTTATCGAGAATCTGCTGTTCCAACTCGTCAAAATTGTAAGCAGTTGACTGCTTAAACTGATTGAAACGGTTGTTCATATCAATAGCTGATACTTTTTTTACTTGTCTGGCTCTGCTACTGGCAGCAGAGAAATTGGCATCAAGTCTGGTGATATCTGATTTAGTCTTGACGCTGTTCTCATACCAGTTACGCAGTATGCTGTCACAATACTTCAAGCGATTCTTCTGGGTAGACATTACGGTGCGATCGCATGCTTCCATAATAATAGGCATCGAAAAAGAATATTCCCCCTGCCACCTACTGATAAAGGATACTTCCTTATCAGTAGGGGCGTTTTCCATACCGAGCGCCTTCATTATATCAAGGATGGATTCATCATATTTATATGTCTGAGAGCGGGCTTGTTTTGATGAAGTAATACCAGCCTCGGCCCAGTTGATAGCAACCTTTTCCATGTAACGGAAATCTTTTTTGTGATGATCTACACAGTACTGCATCAGATAGTCTAAAAGGTCATCTGAAAACTGAAGAACATCATGTATATAGAAGATAGTGCTCATTTCAGTTGGATTGAGTGTTCTGCCAAAATACTGCTCTGCAATGAACAGAAGAGGAGAAACACTATCGTCCTGTTGAAAAGAAGCCAGTTGTTCTGGTGTATAAACTGGCTTTTTCGGAACTTTGCTTTCTGGAATCTGCATCTGTCTTATGTTATCAGGCTTAGCTACCTGCATTGCTGATGGAACGATTATTGGAGCTTCTTCCACTACAGTTCTTGCCTTTGCCTGCTTTTGAGCCATCTTATGAGGCACAACATCTTCCATATGAATGCTGGTAAGATGATTGCCTGAATCATATTCTAAACTTATAAGTCCCATTTTTTCCCAATAACGAAGGGCTCTAAGGACATCTTTTTCTGTGTGATTAAATTTATCAGCCAGATCTGAAACGCTGGTTGGCAGATTTGCACTCATCATTCGAAGAAGATAAATGTAAATCTTTATCTGCGCATCATTGGCTTCCCCCAAATATTCGTCAATAAAAATGTTGGATACTGAAGTCGAGCTGACATCAGTACTTGGATTGATAGTTACACGCCCCATCATAGTTCTTTTCACCTGCTTTAGTTATTTCATTCGACAATTCTTCCCCGAACCTTTCGAACAATTGAAATTATAGCATGGGGATTTTGAAAATAAAATGGGTAAAACGCCGAAGAAATGCCGAGTTTATGCGGCTTTCGGGACTTTGGTACTTTGTGTGGATTGTGTGGATTGTGTGGATATAGAAAATCGTTTCATAGAATAAGCCGCTATGAATGGGAGATTTTAGACTCCGTTCATAACGGCTGTTTTCCACGTTGAAAAATTTGGATTTTTATGTTGATAAAGTGGATAACGTTGATTACATTATTTTCCTAACAGGTTTTCACCTATTTTTACTACATCTCCCGCACCCATAGTTATCAACAAGTCATCCTTAGTGCAATTTTGCAAAAGAAATTTTTCAATTTCTTCAAAAGATGGAAAATAGTAACAATCATGTCCAAGACTCTTGATCTCTTCCTGAAGAGTTCTTGAACTGATACCTAAATGGTCTGTTTCTCTGGCTGCATAGATATCAGCGAGAACAACCTTGTCAGCAAGAGAAAGTGCCTCTGCAAACTCGTGCATAAGAGCTTTGGTCCTTGTGTAGGTGTGAGGCTGGAATACACACCAGAGAGTCTTGTGAGGATAGTTTTGTGCTGCAGAAAGAGTAGCCTTGATCTCTGTTGGATGATGTGCATAATCATCAACGATAGTTACTCCGTCAACTACACCCTTGTGTTCAAAACGTCTGTTGGTACCGGTAAATTCACGAAGAGCCTTGATCATATATTCAGGATCAACACCCATAAGGTCGCAGGCTGCTACAGCAGCAATGGCATTGTAGACATTGTGCTCACCAGGAACACTGAGTTTGATCTGAATAGGAGCCTTGTTCTTCCTATTAATAGTGAAAGAAGCATTGGCAAGCTCATCATATGTAATATCAGAAGGATAGTAATCACTGCTGTCTTTTGAACCATAAGTGATTATGTTGCAAGACAGCCCCTCAGTGATCTCTTCCATATTATCAATATCGCTATTGATGATAAGAGTTCCATCATCAGGAAGCAGATTACAGAACTTCTTAAATGAATTGCGGATATCATCAAGATCCTTGAAGAAGTCAAGATGATCTGCATCAATATCAAGAACAATACTTACCTTTGGGAAAAAGCTAAGGAAGCTGTTGGTATATTCACAAGCCTCTGTAACAAAATACTTGGACTGGCCGACTCTGATATTGCCGCCTATATCCTTGAATATTCCACCGATTGAAAGAGTAGGATCCATATTGGCTTCAAGGAGCACCTTGGAAATCATGGAAGTTGTAGTTGTTTTTCCATGAGTACCGCTGATAGCTACCGGAAGCTCATATTCCTTCATGATCTGTCCAAGAAGCTCAGCTCTTGTCAGAAGAGGAATATTCTTCTCCTTGGCTGCAATAAATTCTGGGTTGTCCGGATGAACTGCTGCAGTATATACAACAGCATCAATATCTCCGCAGGCATCGAGGTTTTCTTTTTTCTGACCATAGAAAACCTTTATTCCCATATCTTCAAGGGTTTTGGTCATAGCACTTTCCTTGGCATCTGAACCTGAAATCTTAAATCCCTTATCTTCTAAAATGTGCGCCAGTCCGCTCATTGAGATTCCACCGATACCGATGAAATAGATATGAGTCGGTTTATTAAATTCTACATTAAACATTATCTTGTACCTTCATTGGTTTTTATATGTGTATCTACTTATTAAAAAGCATCGCAACTTTGAATATTATATATCGTAATTAATAGTAGTGTCAAAAAAGTGGTGAATTTATAAAAATTCGTGTAAAAAAAGGTCGAAAACTATAAATTTACTCTACATTTCATTTCGGTTTGTGATATACTTTTTATAGGTAAAAACGAGCGGTTTTCTTAAATCATGCAATCATAATGATCAGCTGCATAATTACTAAAATTACAACGAGGTGAACCTAATGATCAAAAAAGAAATGATTGCCATGTTGCTTGCAGGGGGACAAGGAAGTAGACTTGGCGTTCTTACGGCGAATATGGCCAAACCAGCAGTATCTTTTGGAGGAAAATACAGAATTATTGACTTTCCACTCAGTAACTGTATTAACTCAGGTGTAGATACAGTTGGTGTTCTAACACAATATCAGCCACTTCGGCTAAACTCACACATCGGAATCGGTATTCCTTGGGACCTGGACAGAAATATCGGTGGTGTTTCTATTTTGCCACCATATGAAAAAAGTACAGACAGTGAGTGGTACACTGGTACAGCAAATGCAATTTACCAGAATCTTGAGTATATGGAACAGTACAATCCTGATTATGTCCTTATCTTATCAGGTGATCACATATACAAGATGGATTATGAGACTATGCTGGATTTCCACAAAGCCAGCAAAGCAGACGTAACAATTGCAGTTATGCCTGTTCCTATGGAGGAAGCTAGTCGTTTCGGAATCATGATCACTGACGACGACAGAAAGATCATAGACTTTGAAGAAAAGCCTGAGCATCCGAGAAGCAATCTGGCATCCATGGGTATCTACATTTTTTCCTGGGAAACGTTAAAGGAATCTCTACTTAAGAACAGAACACAATCTGGACTTGATTTTGGTAAACACGTAATTCCTTATTGTAAGGATAATGGAAAAAGATTATTTGCATATGAGTTTGATGGATACTGGAAGGATGTAGGAACACTTACATCATACTGGGAAGCTAATATGGAGCTTATAGATATAGTTCCTGAATTCAACTTATATGAAGAATATTGGAAGATATACACAAGCAATCTGATCCAGCCACCACAGTACCTTGGACCAGACAGCATAATTGAGCGAAGCATCATAGGTGAAGGAACAGAGATACTTGGAGAAGTACACAATTCGGTAATCGGCCGAGGAGTTACAATCGGCAAGGGCACAGTTGTTAACCATTCCATCATCATGAATGGCACACATATCGGTGATAATTGTGTATTTGAAAAAGCAATCATCGCAGAAAACGTAACAGTTGGCGATGACGTACGACTTGGCGTCGGAGAAGAAAAAGATAACGAAACAAAGCCGGGCATTTATCGCGAAGGCATCTGCACTATCGGAGAGAAGTCAGTAGTACCAAGTGGAGTTTCTATAGGAAAGAACACTATGATCTCAGGAATTACTACTTCAGAAGATTATCCTGGAGGACTTCTTGAAAGTGGTAGGACATTAGATAAGGCAGGTGATATAGAGTGAGAGCGATAGGCATAATTTTAGCAGGTGGCAGCAGTAGCAGAATGCGTGAGCTGTCAACCAGAAGAGCAGTATGTGCCATGCCAGTGGCAGGTTTTTATCGTAGTATAGACTTTGCACTTAGTAGCATGGCAAACTCCCACATCCAGACTGTAGCTGTATTTACACAGTACAATGCAGGAAGCCTGAACGAACACTTAAGTTCTTCAAAATGGTGGGATTTCGGACGTAAACAGGGTGGTCTGTATGTATTTACTCCAGCAGTTAAACCTTCTGGAAACCTCTGGTACAGAGGAACAGCAGACGCCATTGCACAGAACCTTGAATTCCTTAAGAGTTGCCACGAGCCATATGTGATCATCACATCCGGTGACTGCGTATACAAGATGGATTTCAATAAACTCCTTGAGTATCACATTGATAAGCAGGCAGATATCACAGTAGTCTGCAAGGATATGAGTGCTGATATCGATACAGAGAGATTTGGAACCATCAGGATGAATGAGGAGAGCAGAATAGAAGAGTTTGAGGAGAAACCTGTTGTTTCTAAATCAAACACGATATCCTGCGGTATCTATGTGATCCGTAGAAGACAGCTGATCGAGCTTATTGAAAAAGCTCAGGCTGAAGAAAGATACGATTTCGTTAGAGATATCCTGGTAAGATACAAGGATATGAAGCGTATCTACGGATACAAGATCAAAGAGTACTGGAACAACATAGCATCCGTTGAGGACTATTACAGAACCAATATGGATTTCTTAAAACCTGAGGTACGTAAGTATTTCTTCTGGGATTACCCAAATGTATATACCAAAGTACACGATCTTCCACCTGCAAAATACAACGTAGGTGTTACAGTAAGAAATTCACTGGTATCCAGCGGATGTATCATAAATGGAACAGTTGAAGATTCAGTTATCTTCAAATCTTCCTACATAGGAAATAACTGCTATATCAAGAATTCTATCATCTTAAATGATGTTTATATCGGCGATAATACTCATATCGAGAATTGCATCGTTGAAAGCCGTGGAACGATCCAGGCGAACTCTTACTTCAAAGGGGACAATGGCATCAGGATTGTGATAGAGAACAACGAACGTTACGTCATCTAACAAAAATATGCTTAAAATAAGCAGAGGGGGTTACAGCATGAATATCACAGATGTTCGCGTAAGAAAAGTTGCAAAACAGGGCAAAATGAGAGCAGTAGTATCAATTACATTTGATAATGAATTTGTTGTTCATGATATCAAAGTAATCGAAGGCGAGAAGGGACTGTTCATCGCAATGCCTAGCAAAAAGTCTGCAGACGGCGAGTACAGAGACATCGCACATCCTATCAATTCTGATATGCGTCAGCAACTTCAGAAGATCATTCTCGAGGCTTTTGACAAAGCAGCAGATCCAGCACCTATAGACGATGCTCCTGCAGCTGAGTAAAAAATCATAGGGATAATTTCATATAAGGCGTATCGGGGAAACTGGTACGCCTTTTTGTTGTGCGCTCATATAGTTTAATTTATGATATTGTGGTAAAATCAAAGAACTAAATCGTTAGAAGAGGTTTTGATACATGTATATAATTGCAGGACTGGGAAACCCAGAGAAAAAATATATAGGAACAAGACACAATGTTGGATTTGCTACAATAGATAAATTATCCGATATATATAATATAGGCATTACAGGCACCAAATTTAATGGTGCATATGGAAAAGGCACAATAGCGGGAGAAAAGGTAATACTCTTAAAACCCCTTACCTACATGAACTTAAGTGGTGAATGTATAAGACCACTTGCAGATTATTTCAAGGTTGATACCAAGACAGAGCTTATAGTCATATCAGATGACATAGACCTTGATGTAGGAGCACTAAGGATCAGACCAAAGGGAAGCGCAGGCGGTCACAACGGACTTAAGAGCATCATTGCGCACCTAGGTCATGATGAGTTTTCAAGAGTAAGAGTAGGCGTTGGTCACAAGCCACCAAAGATGGATCTTGCTGACTATGTACTGGGACATTTTGCCGGAGACGATGCCAGACTTATTGAACTGTCCATAGAAAATGCAGCAGAAGCTGTAAAAGAAATCATTGAAAATGGTACAGATTCAGCCATGAACAAGTTTAACGGCAAAAAAGCAGAGTTATAAAAAGGAATAAAGATGAGAGCTATAACTGCCCCGCTTCATGAACTTGAAGCCTTTGAAGAAATCAACAAATATCTTGAGAAGCCTTTTGCGTCAGCTCAGATAACGGGCTGTGTGGATTCTCAGAAACTCCATATTATAAACGGACTCAGCGATGGTTTTAAATACAAGATCATCGTTACTTATAGTGAGCTCAGGGCAAAAGAAATATATGAAGACTACAAGTTCTATGACAGGAATGTAACAGTTTATCCTGCCAAGGACCTTATATTCTATCAGGCTGACGTTCACAGTAATGAAATAGTAAGAGAGCGCATCAGATGTATGCGCAGACTGATAGAGGGCAGACCTATAACGGTCATCACCACATTTGACTCTCTCATGACTCCACAGATACCTGTTCAGGTGATCAGAGACAACATACTTCAGATAGAAAAGAGAAAACAGGTCGATGAAACTGAGATAGCCTCAAAGCTCATAGTAATGGGCTATGAGAAGACGTATCAGGTAGAAAGACCTGGTGAATTCTCAATCCGTGGAGACATCATAGACGTATTCGATCTTACAGAAGAAAATCCATACCGAATTGAACTCTGGGGAGATGAAGTAACAGCCATTAAGAGCTTTGATATCCTCTCTCAGAGATCCATTGAAAAACTGGAATCCATCGAGATATATCCTGCTTCTGAAATGATACTGACTGAAAAACAGTTGGAAAAGGGCTTTGAGCGTATTCAGGAAGAAGCTGACGCTACAATCGAGACTCTCAGAAAAGATTTTCATACAGAAGAAGCCCACAGACTCAAGGAATCCATAGCAGAGCTTAGAGAACAGCTATTTGAACTGGGAATGACAGTTAACCTTGAGAGCTATATCAGATATTTTTATGATGAAACAGTGACATTCCTTGAACTGTTCCAAAGAGGCGCCAGCTGTATCTTTTTGGATGAACCGGCGCATATCAGAGAACATGCTGATGCTATTGAATTTGAATTTAGAGAGAGCATGATGCATAGAGCCCAGAAGGGATATATACTTCCAGGCCAGATGGATCTTCTTTTCTCTGTAAGCGAATGTATAGCCAGAATGGAAAACGGCAGAAGAGTCATGATATCCACACTTATGACTCCTGATGCCCAAAATCTGTTTATCCCTGAAAAAACAGTAGAGATACAGGCAAGAAGTATCGCACCTTACAATAACAGTTTTGAAGCTCTGGTAAAGGACTTGAAACGCTATGTAAAAGAAGGCTACAAAGTCCTTATATTATCTGGCTCAAGAACAAGGGCAAAAAGAATAGTTGAAGACCTTCGTGATCAGTCAGTCTCAGCCTTTTACAGCGAAGATCCGGGAAGAACATTAAAGCCAGGCGAGATCATGACCTATTATGGACGCATCCTGAAAGGCTTTGAATATCCGGCTCTTAAGTTTGCTGTTGTGGCAGAGAGTGATATTTTTACAGAACATAAAAAGAAGCGTAAGCGCAAAAAACACAGCTATGAAGGCGAAAAGATCGCCAGCTTCAATGACCTCAAGATCGGAGACTACGTGGTACATGAAGATCACGGTCTTGGAATATACAGAGGTATTGAAAAGATAGAGTCTGACCATGTTGTAAAAGACTATATCAAGATTGAGTACGGCGGAGGCGGCAATCTCTATGTTCTGGCCACTGGGCTTGATGTCATACAGAAATATGCCAACGGTGCAAGCGATGAGACTACTCATAAGCCAAAGCTTAATAAGCTTGGAAGCGCCGACTGGAGCCATACCAAGAACAAGGTAAAGGCAGCTGTTGAAGAAGTTGCGCAGGACCTTGTTGAACTCTATGCCAAGAGACGTGAAGCCAAGGGCTACCAATTTGGTAAAGATACAGTATGGCAGCAGGAATTTGAAGAAGCCTTCCCATATCAGGAGACTGAAGATCAGCTGACAGCTATAGAAGCTACCAAAGCTGATATGGAGAGCTCCGGGATCATGGACAGACTTGTGTGCGGCGATGTAGGCTTTGGTAAAACTGAGATAGCCATAAGGGCAGCATTCAAGGCTGTGCAGGATGGCAAACAGGTAGCAGTGCTTGTGCCCACTACGATTCTTGCACAGCAGCATTACAACACCTTTAACGAGCGTATGAAGGACTTCCCTGTGAGAGTCGACCTTCTGTCAAGGTTCAGGACTGCCTCAGAACAGAAAAAGACCATCGAAGACCTGAAAAAAGGTCTTGTGGATATAGTGATAGGAACTCACAGACTGCTGTCAAAAGATGTAGTATACAAGGATCTTGGACTTCTCATAGTGGATGAGGAGCAACGATTTGGAGTAACTCACAAGGAAAAGATAAAGCAGATGAAGCAGAACATCGATGTTCTGACCCTGACTGCAACGCCTATTCCAAGAACACTTCATATGAGCCTTGTGGGCATCAGAGATATGAGCGTACTTGAAGAGGCTCCAAATGACCGTATGCCGATACAGACCTTTGTATGTGAATACAATGATGAAATGGTCAGAGAAGCTATTGTAAGAGAGCTCTCCAGAAATGGCCAGGTATACTACGTATACAACAGAGTCAACACAATCGGAGATGTGGCAGCTCAGATACAGAAGCTGGTTCCGGAAGCCAATGTTGCTTTTGCCCATGGACAGATGAGTGAAAAAGAACTTGAGAAGATCATGTATGATTTCATCGATGGCGAGATTGATGTACTTGTATCCACGACCATTATTGAAACCGGACTTGATATACCAAACGTAAATACCATGATCATACACGATTCAGACCAGATGGGACTGTCACAGCTCTATCAGCTCAGAGGTCGCGTAGGAAGATCCAATAGGACAGCCTACGCCTTCCTGATGTATAAGCGCAACAAGATGCTAAAAGAAATAGCAGAGAAGCGTCTTTCAGCCATCAAAGAATTCACAGACCTGGGTTCCGGATTCAAGATTGCCATGAGGGACCTTGAAATAAGAGGTGCCGGAAGCCTTCTTGGCAGAAAGCAGTCAGGTCACATGCAGGCTGTAGGATATGATATGTACTGCAAGATGCTCAATGAAGCAGTCAAAAAGGTTAAGAATGAAGGCGCAGAGGCTATGCTTGAAGACTTTACAACAAGCATCGATATAGATGTGGACGCATATATACCTACGCAGTACATCCTTAATGAAGAGCAGAAACTTGAAATATATAAGCGAATCGCCAGCATAGAAAATCAGGGCGAGAGCGAAGATATGAAGGATGAGCTCATTGATCGTTTTGGTGAGGTTCCAATAGAAGTTAACAACCTTCTGAGGATATCACTTATCAGAGATAGAGCACACAAGCTATTTATCCCTGAGATCAAAGGCGGAAAAGGAACCGTTGAGATCAAGATCAATCCAAATGCCAGAATAAATGGAAAGAACATTCCAAAGCTCCTTAAAAAGTATGGCAACAGAATGAGCTTTAAACCTACAGGATATCCGCTGTTTATCTATATGTATCCGCAAAAGACGCAGACTACAACAGAAATGGATGAGCAGGAACTGCTTGCACTGGTTGAAAACATCATAACTGATATGGAAGAGTACCTGAGCATCAGGGAAAAATAACAGTAACCAATAAGAATCTCTGTACATGAACAAATGTGTACAGAGATTTTCTTTTGCACTTTAATGTGATAAAATACTCTCTGTATGCTGGACGCAGCAGTTAAAAAGAGTATTACGACTGTTTTTATGAATATCATATAGAGATAAGTTGGAGGAATCATGATAAATCAGGAATATAAAGAAATGTTATCCGGAAAGTCTGTGATAAGAGAGCTTTCAGAGTATGCAACTGCAAGAGGAAGGGAAATTGGTTATGAAAATGTATTTGATTTCAGCCTTGGAAACCCTTCTGTACCGGCACCAAGTGAATTTACAGACGAGATGGTGCATCTCCTTCTTGATAAGGATCCAATGGAAGTGCATGGCTATACGCCAAGCCTTGGAAATCCTGTATATAAGAAGAAAATAGCAGAATCACTAAATAGAAGATTTGGCATGAACTACGGCCCAGAGCACATTTTCCCTACAACCGGAGCTGCCGGAGCAATAGCCCATGCCCTGAGAGCAGTGACCAGACCTTCAGATGAAGTCATGATCTTTGCACCATATTTTTCAGAATATATACCATACATCAAGCAGACAGGCGTGGATATCAAGATAGTACCTGCTGATACCAATGCTTTTCAGATCAATTTTGAAGCCTTTGAGAGCATGATAACTGACAAGACGGCAGCAGTGCTGATCAATACACCTAACAACCCGTCAGGTGTTGCTTATACAACCCAGACACTTGAGAGATTGGGCAAAGTACTTACAGAAAAATCAGAAGCATATGGACATAACATCTTCCTTATATCAGATGAACCATATAGGGAGATAGTATTTGATGGTGCTGATGCACCTTATGTATCAAAGTTTTACAAGCATACATTGTCCTGCTACTCCTTCTCCAAGGCACTCTCACTTCCTGGAGAAAGAATCGGCTATGTTGCCGTTAATCCAGAATGCGAGGATGCTGAGTATCTCGTGCCTATGTGCGGTCAGATATCCAGAGGTATCGGCCATAACTGTCCTCCATCCATCATTCAGCAGGCAGTTGCAGAAGTGTGCGACCTTACAAGTGACCTCTCAGTCTACGAGACCAATATGAATATCATCTACGACACCCTTATGGAACTTGAATTTACCTGCGTGAGACCAGGCGGAACATTCTACATCTTCCCTAAGGCACTTGAAGAGAGCTCTATAGAGTTCTGCAATAAAGCCAAAAAGTATGATCTGATATTTGTTCCTGGTGATGGCTTTGGCGCACCTGGATTTTTCAGGATGGCATATTGCATAGATACTGACAAGGTCAAGAGAGCAATGGACAGACTCAGAGAATTCGTTGCAAACGAGTATCTTTGACATATTAATGAAAAAATGTAATCATATACTAAAATGAGTCAGTGGGGACGTATCAGATTGACTCATTTTTTGCCACTCTGTGACAAAAAGAGTCACCGGGGACGTATCAGTTTGACTCATTGTGCACAATGAGTCAAACTGATACGTCCCCACTGACTCACTTGCTGACTCTGATACGTCCCTACTGACTCTTTCTTTATGGAGGAGAGAAAATGCTTGAAATAATAAAAGCAATATTATTCGGTATTGTAGAAGGAATTACAGAGTGGCTTCCGGTCAGCTCTACAGGACACATGATCCTGCTCAATGAATTTGTCAAAATGAACGTCTCAGAAGACTTCTGGGAAATGTTTCTTGTCGTGATCCAGCTCGGAGCAATACTCGCAGTAGTGATACTGTTTTGGAACAAGATATTCCCATTTGATCTGAGCAAAAAAGCAATAAGCGAGCACAAGGTAAACAGACCTGATGTATGGATGCTCTGGGCCAAGATTTTGGTAGCATGCGTTCCGGCAGCAGTTGTTGGAATATTATTTGATGATGTATTTGATGCACTGTTCTACAATGGAACCTGCGTAGCTATAGCGCTTATAGTCTTTGGTATAGGCTTTATCCTTATCGAGAACCATAATAAAGGAAAAGAAGCCAAGATTACAGAACTGTCACAGATCGATTTTAAGACAGCACTTCTTATTGGAGTGTTCCAGCTGATAGCAGCTATTTTTCCTGGAACATCAAGATCAGGAGCAACTATCCTTGGAGGCCTTCTGATAGGCGTTTCAAGAACAGTAGCAGCTGAGTTTACATTCTTTTTGGCTATACCTGTAATGTTTGGTGCAAGCCTCTTAAAGATCGTAAAGTTTGGAATCAGCTTCTCTGGAATGGAGATGGCTATATTGCTGGTAGGAATGGTGGTAGCTTTTGTTGTATCAATAGTAGTTATCAAGTTCCTTCTTGGTTACATCCGCAAAAACGATTTCAAGGTATTTGGATGGTACAGAATCGTACTTGGAATCCTTGTGATAATCGCAACAATTGCAGGTATTATAGGTTGATATTTAAAGGAGTATGTCACAGATGGCATGCTCCTTTTTTCGTGTTGAAAGGCTTGACATCAAGGTTTTTGGAGAAAAAATAGTAATGAATTCAGTATGGGAACTGGTTTAGCAAAAATATAATTTGTAAAAAGCTTATATAATCACGAAAAATGGACTTAGATATTTGACAAGCGCTGATTGTTGGGGTAAACTTTATTGCATAAGTGTTTTGTCGATTTAACGTGGTAGTGTTTTATAAAAGATTTGTTCCAAAAAATGAGGAGGGAAAAGGAATGGCAGAGACCAAGAAATCAGTAGACAAACCAGTTGCAACACTTAAAAGACCTGCAGCACCTCTTGCAGCTACTGTTGCAAAAACTGAAGTAAAAACAGAGGTGAAGGCACCTGCAAAGAAGGCAGCACCAGCCAAGAAGACAGAGACAAAAGCAGCTCCTGCTAAGGAAACAGCCAAGAAGACAGAGACAAAGGCAACACCTGCAAAAGAAACAGCTAAGAAGACTGAGACTGTTAAAAAGGTAGCACCTGCAAAGAAAGCTGCACCTGCCAAGAAAACAGAGTCAAAAGCAGCTCCGGCTAAAAAGACTGTAGCTAAAAAGGCTGCACCAGCTAAGAAAGCAGCTCCGGCTAAAAAGCAGGAGACAAAAGCTGCAAGTGAAGCAAAGGCTAACATTATCCTTCAGTATGGCGATAAGAACGTAACCTACGATACACTGGTACAGAATGCCAAGAATGTATGGCTGTACGATCTTGTCAGAAAGCTTGAAGATATCAAGACATTAGATCTTTATGTAAAACCGGAAGAAAACAGAGTTTACTTTGTGGTTAATAATAAAGAAACCGGCGACTTTTTATTATAATGAAATGATCGAAACAGAGCGCGACCTTAAGGGGTTGCGCTTTTTTCATTATAAAAGGATGTTCACGATTTTTTTATAAATGTACAGTTGACATTAAGTTCTTATAGTGATAACTTTAGTAACAGAAGATGTTAGCACTCAATGAGAGTGAGTGCTAATTATCAAAAAAGAGATAGCAATTCCATAAAGATTGAAAGAAAGGGGTAATAGGATGCAGTTAGATGACAGAAAAAGAAAAATATTGCACGCTATTGTCCGCAACTATCTCGAAACAGGTGAGCCTGTAGGAAGCAGAACTATTTCCAAGTTCACAGATCTCAACCTCAGTTCAGCAACTATCAGAAATGAGATGTCAGATCTTGAAGAAATGGGACTGATCATTCAGCCACATACTTCAGCCGGTCGAATTCCTTCCGATCAGGGGTATCGAGTATATGTAGACGAGATGCTTGCTGAAAAAGAAAAAGAAGTAGACCAGATGAAGGAGATGCTCCTTGACAAAGAGGAAAAACTTGAAAATCTACTTAAGCAGGTAGCTAAGACCCTTGCGGTTGATACAAATTACGCAACAATGATCTCAGCACCGCAGGTTCAGAGAAATAAGATCAAATTTATACAGATATCAAGAGTTGATGAGGGACATCTCCTTGCAACAGTCGTAAGAGAAGGTAACCTTATCAAGAACAAAATGATACCTGTAGAAGAACAGCTTGATGATGCCAATATGCTCAAGCTCAACATACTTCTTAATACAAGACTTACAGGCCTTACAGTTGAGCAGATCAACATCGGACTTATAGCCGCTATCAAGCAGGAAGCTGGTATCCACAGTGAGCTGGTCAGCAAGATAATTGATACTGCTGCAGAAGCTATCGTACAGGATGAAGATCTTCAGATATACACATCCGGAGCAACTAACATATTTAAATATCCGGAGCTAGCAGATCATCAAAATGCCAGCGATCTTATATCAGCATTTGAAGAAAAGACAGAACTTACCAGTCTTGTTGAAACAACTCTTTCCTCAGAGGAAAACGAGACAGGCATTCAGGTATATATAGGAAATGAAAATTCTGTACAGTCCATGAAGGATTGTAGCGTAGTCACAGCCACCTATGATCTTGGTGATGGCATGAGAGGAACGGTTGGAATCATAGGACCTAAGCGAATGGACTACGACAAAGTAATATCCACTCTTAAGAATATGCGTAAGAGTCTGGATGATCTGTATAAAGACAAGCACTAGAAAAAGGAGATAGAGATTTGAGTAAGGATAAGGAAAAGGAAATCCTCGAAGAGGTATTAGAAGATCTCGAAGAGGAATCTGCTAAAAAAGCAAAAGAAGCTGAGGCAGAAAAAGAAGAAGCAGCAGAAGAAAATGAAGCTGAAGAGGCTGAAGAAGAAACTGCAGAAGCTGATTCAGAAGATGCCGAAGAACCTAAGGAAAAGAAAGGTCTTTTTGGTAAAAAAGAAAAGAAAGATCCTTTAAAAGAAAAAATTCAGGAACTGCAGGATAAATACGTAAGACAGGTTGCTGAATTTGACAACTTCAGAAAACGTACTGATAAGGAAAAGAGCCAGATGTTTGAACAGGGACAGGCAAATGTCCTTGAAAAGATCCTTCCGGTTGTAGACAACTTTGAAAGAGGTCTTGCATCTTCTCCGGAAGACGAACAGGGTAAAGCTTTTGCTGACGGTATGAACATGATATACAAGCAGCTCATGAAGCAGCTTGAAGATTTGGGAGTAACACCTATTGAAGCACTTGGACAGGAATTTGACCCTAATCTGCACAATGCAGTAATGCAGGTTGCAAGTGAAGAGTACGAATCAGGAGTAGTAGCTCAGGAACTTCAAAAGGGATATAAATTCCATGATACAGTTCTTAGACACAGCATGGTTGCTGTAGCAGAGTAATTGTTAATTATAGATTTTAATCATTTTTCAGAATAAAAACGGAGGAAAATAAAATGAGTAAGATTATAGGTATTGACCTTGGTACTACAAATAGCTGCGTAGCAGTTATGGAAGGCGGAAAGCCAACAGTTATAGCAAATGCAGAAGGCGCTAGAACAACACCTTCTATCGTTGCTTTCACAAAAAACGGAGAAAGACTTGTAGGTGAGCCTGCAAAGCGTCAGGCAGTTACAAACGCTGACAATACAATTTCATCAATTAAGAGAGATATGGGTACAGACAGAGGTCGTACAATTGATGGCAAGAAATATTCTCCACAGCAGATTTCTGCTATGATCCTGCAGAAGCTTAAGGCAGATGCAGAACAGTATCTCGGCGAAAAAGTTACAGAAGCAGTTATCACAGTTCCTGCTTATTTCAATGATGCTCAGCGTCAGGCTACAAAGGATGCTGGTAAGATTGCAGGTCTTGATGTAAAGCGTATCATCAACGAGCCTACAGCAGCAGCTCTTGCATATGGTCTTGATAATGAGAAAGAACAGAAGATCATGGTTTATGACCTTGGTGGTGGTACATTTGATGTATCTATCATTGAAATCGGTGATGGTGTCATCGAAGTTCTTTCAACAAACGGTGATACACACCTTGGTGGTGATGACTTTGATAATGCGATCATCAACTGGATGGTTCAGGAATTCAAGAACAAGGAAGGCGTAGACCTTTCAGGCGATAAGATGGCTATGCAGAGACTTAAGGAAGCTGCAGAAAAGGCTAAGAAGGAACTTTCTTCTTCAACAACAACAAATATCAACCTTCCTTTCATTACAGCTACAGCAGAAGGTCCTAAGCACTTTGATGCAGACCTTACAAGAGCTAAATTTGAGGAACTTATCCATGACCTTGTTGAAAGAACAGCTATCCCAGTACAGAACGCTATGAAGGATGCAGGTCTTTCTAACTCAGATCTTGGTAAGGTACTTCTTGTTGGTGGTTCAACACGTGTTCCTTGCGTAGTTGAAAAGGTTAAACAGCTCACAGGACATGAGCCATCTAAGAACCTTAACCCAGATGAATGTGTTGCAGTTGGTGCTTCTATTCAGGGTGGTAAGCTTGCAGGCGATGCAGGTGCTGGAGACATCCTCCTTCTTGATGTAACACCTCTTTCACTTTCTATCGAGACAATGGGTGGTGTTGCTACAAGACTTATCGAGCGTAACACAACAATTCCTACAAAGAAGAGCCAGGTATTCTCAACAGCCGCTGATAACCAGACAGCCGTTGATATCAACGTACTTCAGGGTGAGAGACAGTTCGCTAGAGATAACAAGTCTCTTGGACAGTTCAGACTTGATGGTATCCCACCAGCAATGAGAGGTGTACCACAGATTGAAGTTACATTTGATATCGATGCAAATGGTATCGTAAACGTATCAGCTAAGGATCTTGGAACAGGTAAGGAACAGCACATCACAATCACAGCTGGTTCTAACATGTCTGATGAAGATATCGATAAGGCTGTTAAGGAAGCTCAGGAATATGAAGCTCAGGATAAGAAGAGAAAAGAGGGTATCGATGCTCGTAACGATGCTGACTCATTTGTATTCCAGACAGAGAAAGCTCTTGCAGATGTAGGCGACAAGATCGATGCATCCGCTAAGCAGACTGTAGAAGATGACATCAAGTCTCTTAAGGAACTCCTTGAGCAGACAAAGGATAAGGAACTTTCAGACAGCGAGATCGATCAGCTCAAGAGCCAGAAAGAAAAGCTCATGAACGACGCTCAGGCAGTATTTGCAAAAGTTTATGAGAACGCTCAGGGTGCAGCTGGAGCAGCAGGTCCAGATATGAGTCAGGCAGGTCCTGATATGGGCGCTTCAAATGCAGGTTCATCAAATGATGACGTAGTAGATGGAGATTACAGAGAAGTTTAATTCTTACTGTGAATAGCCACAAGCAAGTAAACAGTAGTGGATAATTCTTATATGTAATCACATAGGATAATATTTAATAAAACATTTATAATATTTTTGTTGCGTAGGGCCCAGTACATAGATTAATATGTATTGGGCATAACGCGTACAGGAGAAAGATAACTAATGGCAGATCAGAAAAGAGACTACTACGAAGTCTTAGGTGTTGATAAAAGCGCTTCAGACGAAGAGATAAAAAAAGCATATAGAGTTCTTGCTAAGAAATATCACCCGGATATGAACCCTGGTGATAATGATGCAGCTGAAAAATTCAAAGAAGCATCTGAAGCATACGCAGTACTTAGTGATCCAGAGAAAAAGCGTCAGTACGACCAGTTTGGACATGCAGCCTTTGACGGTGGTGCAGGTGCAGGCGGATTTGATTTCAACAGTGCTGACTTTGGAGATATATTTGGAGATATATTTGGTGATTTCTTCGGTGGCGGACGCAGAAGCCAGGGTGCCAGAAGCGGACCTCAGAAGGGTGCCAATATTAGAACCAGCGTTAGAATTACTTTTGAAGAAGCTGTTTTTGGATGCGAGAAAGAACTTGATCTCACATTAAAGGATCCATGTCCTACATGTAAGGGAACAGGAGCTAAGCCTGGAACTACAGCACAGATGTGTCCTAAGTGTGGCGGTAAAGGTCAGGTTGTATTTACTCAGCAGTCTTTCTTTGGAACAGTCAGAAATGTACAGACATGTCCGGAATGTGGTGGATCAGGTAAAGTCATTAAGGATAAGTGTGCAGACTGCCATGGAACAGGCTATATTGCAAGCCGCAAAAAGATTCAGGTTACTATCCCTGCCGGTATCGATAATGGACAGAGCGTCCGTATCCGTGAAAAAGGTGAGCCAGGTATCAACGGCGGACCAAGAGGAGACCTCCTTGTTGAAGTTGTTGTATCACAGCATCCTATTTTCCAAAGACAGGATTATGATATTTATTCAACAGTTCCTATGTCATTTGCAGTTGCATCCCTTGGTGGATCAGTTGTTGTAGATACTGTTGATGGCAAGGTGATCTATGATGTTAAGCCTGGAACACAGACAGATACAAGAGTCAGACTCCGTGGCAAGGGCGTACCTTCACTGAGAGACAGAAATGTTCGTGGTGATCACTACGTAACACTTGTAGTTCAGGTACCAGACAGACTTTCAAAAGAGGCTAAGGATCTTCTTAAGAAGTTTGACGAAGTCACTGGCGATAGTTTAACAGCTGCAGACAGAGCAACAGGTGCTCAGAAAGATCCAAACAATGACGGATCAGGTAAGAAAAAGAAATTCTGGAAATAATTCAGAGACTATTTAAATAAAAATCAGCGCGGGGTGAACTAAAAAATCATCCCGCGCATTTGTGCGTTTTATACATTACCATTATCTATGGAGGAAAAGACTAAATGAAGTGGATGCGTTTTAGAATAAGAACTAATGAAGAGTCAGAAGATATCATCATCAGTAGTATGACTGATATTGGTCTTGAAGGAGCACAGATCGAAGATAGTGCGCCATTAACTGCTGCAGAGAAAGAGCAGATGTTTATTGACTCTCCAGAACTGGAACCAGATGAACTTCCAGACATCCCACAAGGCGTTGCCTACCTTAGTTTTTTTGTAGAAATAGATGATGACAACAATCTCACAATAGAAGAGTACAATGACGAAGGCGAACTTGTAAAAGTAAAGAAGACTCCTGAAGAAATGCAGGCTTCTATCAGAGAAGTACTGGATGATCTGGCATCCTGGTCAGACATTGGAGATGGCACAATATCAGTAGATGTTACAGAGGATATTGACTGGATAAATAACTGGAAGCAGTATTTCCACAAGTTCTTCGTAGATGATGTACTTGTAATCCCATCCTGGGAAAAGGTATCACCAGAGGAAGAGCAGAAAGCCAAAATGGTACTCCATATCGATCCGGGAACAGCCTTTGGTACTGGAATGCATGAGACAACACAGCTCTGCATCAGAATGCTCAAGAAGTATATGACTGATGGAGCCAAGGTCCTTGATGTAGGAACAGGAAGCGGAGTGCTTTCTATCCTTGCAATGATGTTTGGCGCCAAGGATGCAGTTGGAACAGATCTTGATAAATGTACAATACCAGCTGTTGCTGAAAACCTTGAAGCCAATGGAATTGATAAAGACAGATTTAATCTGATAATTGGAAATATCATAGATGATAAAAAAGTGCAGGATGAAGTAGGCTATGAAAAATATGATATCGTAGTTGCCAATATCCTTGCCAACGTACTGGTGCCTCTTACACCGGAAGTTAAACAGCACCTTAAAAAAGGCGGTATCTACATTACATCCGGTATTATCGACATGAAAGAGGAAGAAGTAAAGAAAGCCCATGAAGATGCTGGTTTTGAAATCCTTGAGATACATCATCAGGGAGACTGGGTATCTATTACTTCAAGAAAGAATTGATATACGTCGCTTTCATGAGGAAACCGAAGCTGGTGTGTGGATTTTCATTTGAAGTTACAAGAATAATTATTTTTAGCGATTGACAGAAAACAACGAGGATAAAGATGTTTCATTTTTTTGCTGAAAGCAGTCAGATGTCTCTTGAAGACAAGACTCTTACTATAACTGGCTCAGATTACAATCACATAGCCAATGTCCTGAGAATGAAGGTAGGCGAAGAATTGTCTGTAAGCCTTAGAGATAGTGAGGACGGAAAAGAATATAGATATGGTATTGAAGAGATAACAGAAGACACAGTCGTCTGCAGACTTAGATTTATCAAAGAAGATGGACTAGAACTTCCTTCTAAAGTCTACCTGTTTCAGGGACTGCCAAAGGCAGACAAAATGGAGCTCATTATCCAGAAATGCGTTGAACTCGGTGTATATCAGGTGATTCCTGTTAGTACCAAACGCTCAATTGTCAAACTTGATGAGAAAAAAGCTGAATCAAAGATAAAAAGATGGCAGAGTATCTCAGAAGCTGCAGCCAAACAGAGTAAGAGACGTATCATCCCTGAAGTGTCCAAGCCGGTTACTATGAAGCAGGCGGTTGAGATGGCCAAAGAAATGGATGTGAGACTCATTCCTTATGAGCTTGCTGAAGGAATGGATAAGACAAGAGAGATAATAAACAGCATCGAGCCGGGACAGAGCGTTGCAATCTTCATCGGACCTGAAGGCGGTTTTGATGATAAAGAAATAGAGCTATGCCGTGAAAATGGTATAGAGCCTATAACACTTGGAAAGAGAATACTTAGAACTGAGACTGCAGGATTTACAGTACTTGCATGGCTTGGTTTTCATTTAGATATATAAGGACAGGAAGAAAATGGAAGCATATTTAGATAATTCGGCTACAACAAAGGCATTTGATGAAGTGATCGAGGTAGTAGCCAGAACAATGACACAAGACTACGGCAACCCTTCAAGCATGCATCACAAGGGAGTTGTAGCAGAAAATTATGTAAAAGAAGCACAAAAGCGCATCGCAGCTACATTAAAGGCTGAGCCAAAAGAAATCCTATTAACATCAGGTGGTACAGAATCTGATAACATGGCTGTTATCGGAACTGCAAGAGCCATGTGCAGAAGAGGAAAGCACATCATCACTACAAGCATTGAACACCCTGCTATACTCAATACTTGTGCTTATCTTGAAAAAGAGGGCTTTGAAGTAACATATCTGGGAGTTGATGCGCAGGGACGCGTATCATTAAAAGACCTTGAAGAAGCAATAAGACCAGATACCATACTGGTTTCAATGATGCTTGTAAATAATGAGATCGGAACAGTCCAGCCGGTTGCGGAGGCAGGAGAACTCATTAAGAAGATCAATAAAGATATAGTATTTCACGTAGATGCAGTTCAGGGATATGGTAAACTGCAGATAAATCCTAAAAAGATGGGAATAGATCTGATGTCCGTAAGTGGTCACAAGATTCATGGACCTAAGGGAATCGGATTTTTATATATCAGAAACGGTGTAAGACTTGTGCCTATCAACTACGGCGGTGGTCAGCAGAACGGCTTGAGATCAGGTACGTTAAATGTTCCCGGTATTGCAGGACTTGGACTTGCAGCTGAGAAAGTATATAAGAACCTTGATGAAGAGACAGCCAAGATGAGAGAACTTAGAAATTATTTCATCAAGGAGATCACATCAAGACTGGATGATACTTATATCAACGGTGTTACAGATGATGAGAGTAAGTGTGCTCCACACATTATCAGCTTGTCTATCAAGGGAGTAAGAGCAGAAGTAGTGCTCCACGCCCTCGAAGAAAAAGAAATATACGTATCATCAGGCAGTGCCTGTGCTACTAATAACCCACATGTATCAGCAACCTTAAAGGCAATTGGATTAGACTCATCACTTCTTGATTCTACTATCAGGATCAGTATGTCAGTCTTTACAACCAAGGAACAAATAGATTATACTATCGAGCAGTTATGCGAAATAATCCCTATGCTCAGGAGATTCGCCAGAAGGTAAGCTACAACTGCTATAGCAGGGTTTCCTGTGTGTAAGCAGTAACAATATATGAAAAGTAACTGAGAAACGTGTTTTAGAAAGAGGTATATATGCACTATCATGCATTCGTAATAAAATATGCTGAAATTGGAATAAAAGGAAAGAACAGATACATTTTTGAAGATGCTCTTGTTAAACAGATTGAAAGAGTCCTGAAAAATGTTGAAGGAACCTTCAATGTAACTAAGGTATCCGGAAGAGTTTATCTTGAAGCTAAGGACTATGATTTTGATGAGACTGTTGCTGCTCTTCAGACAGTTTTTGGTATAACAGGAATATGCCCAACAGTATGTGTTTCAAGAGATGGAGATGGTAAATTACCTGATCCTGCCGGAATATCCAAGAAAGTAATTGAATTTGTAGATGGAGTATATCCTGACAAGCATAAGACCTTCAAGGTTAAATGCCGTCGTGTGGACAAGAGTTATCCAAAGGATTCACAGGAGATGGATAGAGACCTTGGTTCAGACATACTTGATGCTTTCCCGGAGATGAAAGTCGATGTACATAACCCAGATATCCTGATCAATGTAGAGATCAGAGAACAGCTCAACATCTTTTCAGAGATAATCCCTGGACCTGGTGGAATGCCAACAGGCTCAGCAGGAAAGGCTATGCTCCTGTTATCAGGCGGTATTGATTCTCCGGTTGCAGGATACATGGTAGCTAAAAGAGGTGTTGAAATAGAGGCAGTTTATTTCAATGCACCACCATATACAAGTGAGAGAGCAAAACAGAAAGTTATAGATCTGGCAGGTGTTGTTGCCAAATATACAGGAAGAGTAAAACTCCACGTTATCAACTTCACAGACATACAGATGTATATCTATGAGAAATGTCCACATGATGAGCTTACGATCATCATGAGACGTTACATGATGAGGATTGCTCAGATGCTGGCTCTTAATACAGGCTGTAGCGGACTTGTTACAGGTGAAAGTATCGGACAGGTGGCATCACAGACTATGGAAAGCCTTCTGTGCACCAATGCAGTAGTTGATAAGATGCCGGTTTACAGACCAGTCATCGCATTTGATAAGCAGGACATCGTTGATATATCACTCAAAATCGATGCTTATGAAACATCCATCCTTCCATATGAGGATTGCTGTACAATCTTTGTGGCTAAGCACCCTGTTACAAAGCCAAGAATAGATATAATTGAGCATCATGAAAATAATCTCGCAGAAAGAATCGACCAGATGATAAAGACAGCTATTGATACTGATGAGATTATCGAGATAGTAAAATAAAAACTTAAAATGTGCAGCATTGCACATTTTGCAAGATGAAGAAAAAAGGCATCCACATAATGTGGATGCCTGAAAAATTATCCTTTAATGAAGTTTTCTCACAGCAAGGCTGTGAGATCACACATGATATAGGTATGACGCTTAGATCATGTATGGCTTAAGAACCTGCATAACTTCATCAGCGCCGTCTTCTGCGTGGATATTTAAATCGATTGGCTTAGAAAGATCCAATGAGAAAATACCCATAATAGACTTTGCGTCAATTACATATCTACCGGAAACAAGGTCAAAATCATAATCAAACTTCGTAATATCGTTTACGAAAGATTTAACCTTATCGATAGAATTAAGAGAAATTTTAACTGTCTTCATTGCGCAAATACCTCCTTCTTTCCTTTAATAGTAAACGTGCTTTTGATAAAAGTCAATCTTTATCATGGGATTAAAAAGAAAAAATTTTGAAACTATTTATAACTAAAATTTTTAGCGCTTTTTAAGTAACTAATAATTGACAGTTTTTATTAACGATATAATGATTATACAAAAATAGAAAGGTAAAAAAATGCCAAAGAAAATTGCAGTACATAACCTTGGCTGTAAAGTTAATAGCTACGAACTTGATGTAATGCAGCAGCGACTGGTAGACAAAGGATACGAAATTGTTCCTTTTGACACCGAAGCTGATGTTTACATCATCAATACTTGTACAGTTACAAATATAGCAGATCGCAAGAGCAGACAGATGCTCCATAAGGCCAAAAAAGAAAATCCGAAAGCCATAGTAGTTGCAGTTGGATGCTATGTTGAGACTGATAAAGCCGGCGTATTGAAAGACGAAAGCATTGATCTGGCAATCGGTAATAACAGAAAAGCAGATATTGTAGATCTGCTTGAAGAGTATATCAAGGAAAAAGAGTTCGAAGAAAAAGTGGATAAAACACTCTGTGGTAATTCAATGGTTGATATCAATCACACCAATGAATATGAAGAGATGAAACTTAGCCAGATGCCGGGACACACAAGAAGTTATATCAAGATACAGGATGGCTGTAATCAGTTCTGTTCCTATTGCATCATCCCATTTGCGAGAGGAAGGATAAGATCAAGACAACAGCAGGATATCATTGAAGAAGTAACAACCCTTGCACAGGATGGTTGTAAGGAAATAGTAATAACAGGTATCCACATCAGCTCTTTTGGACTTGATAGGGAAGGTTCAGAACTCCTTGAACTGATCCAGAAGCTCAATGCTATCCCTGGAATAGAGCGTATCCGACTTAGCTCCATGGAACCAAGGATCATTACAAAAGAGATGGCAGAAGGACTTGCAGCACTTCCAAAGGTATGTCCACACTTCCATTTATCACTTCAGAGCGGATGTGATGAGACATTAAAGAGGATGAATCGACATTATGACACAGCAGATTTTGCAAGAGGTGTAGAACTTCTTAGAACAGTGTATGACAGACCGGCTATTACAACTGATGTTATTGTAGGATTTCCTGGTGAGACAGAGGAAGAGTTTAAAGAGACTGTTGAGTTCCTGGAAAAGATCAATTTCTATGAGATGCATGTGTTTAAATACTCTGTAAGAAAAGGAACTGTTGCCGCAAAGCTCCCAGGTCAGCTTACTGACAAGCAAAAGAGTGTTAGAAGTGATGTCCTTCTTGAGATGACAGAAAGACAGTCTCGTGAATACAGACAGAGCTTTATCGGTGAGAGCTTTGCAGTACTCTGGGAAGATGAAGAAGAGGTAGATGGCAAAACATACCTCACAGGACTTTCAGACAGATATGTCAGAGTAGCTGTTTTAAAAGAAAAAGCAAAAGAGAATAATTACACTACCGGAAGCATTTCTGTAGTCACACCGTCGGCCTTCCTCAAACCGGATACATTGCTTATTTAATTAGATTATAGTAAACTTAATGTATATACCTAAATTAAAGTGCCTATTATGAATCTGTGGAAAATAGCTGAATATCAGTGCTTCACAGCTCACATGTGGCCTAATGGGAGAAACGGACGATATGCAGAATTCAAATCAGGATCTGGGCAACACCCAGTTTTTTAAAGTTGAGATCGAGCCTGAGACAGGTGTGAAAAAGGTTCTTGAAGTAGTATATGAAGCACTTATGGAGAAGGGTTATAATCCCGTAAACCAGATAGTTGGATATATCATGTCAGGAGACCCTACTTATATCACAAGCCATAAAGGAGCAAGAAGCCTTATCATGAAGGTTGAGCGTGATGAGCTTGTAGAAGAGATGCTGACAGAATATATACGAGCAAATAACTGGGCTAGAAAGTAATATTTAAATGCGAATAATGGGATTGGACTACGGCTCTAAGACTGTTGGCGTAGCAATCAGTGATGAACTGCTGCTCACTGCGCAGGCCAAGGAGATAATCCGTAGGAAAGAAGAAAATAAACTTAGGCGCACCCTTGCCAGGATTGAAGAACTGATACAGGAGTACAACGTAGAGAAGATAGTACTTGGTCTTCCGGTACACATGGATCAGTCTGTTGGTGTGCGTGCAGAACTGGCGCTTGAATTTAAAGACCACATAGAGAGACGTACAGGAATCCCTGTAGTCATGTGGGATGAGAGACTGACAACTGTAGAAGCTGATGAGATCATGGACGAAGTAGGTGTCCCAAGAAATCAGCGAAAGGAATATGTTGATATGATAGCTGCACAGATCATCTTGCAGGATTATCTTGATAACAGACCAGATAAAAAAGAGGAATAAGATTTTGGAAAAGATATTTTTTACACCAGAAGGTGAGGAGCCGGTAGAGTTCTATGTTCTTGAACAGACTGTGATCGGTGGACAGAACTACATACTTGTTACTGATGCTGAAGACGGGGACGGCGAAGCATGGATACTTAAAGATAATTCTGGGGAAAATGACACAGAAGCAATATACGAAATGGTAGAAGATGACAAAGAACTTGAAGCGTTGGGAGAGATCTTTAGAAAACTTCTTGATGAAGACGGCGTTGGATTAGATTTTTAAAGTTTTCAGAAGAAGTCTTAATTCCCCCAAGTCACAATGATCTTTGGAGGTATTAAATGGCAAATAAGCACTCTGAAATTGATGCAGAGCAGTTTAAAAAACTGCTGAAAGAAAAAGGACTTAAGGTTACAAACCAGAGAATACTGGTTTTACAAGCACTGACTGGAAGTGGTGATACGCACCTTACAGCAGAGCAGATATATGAACTTGTACGAGCAGACTTTCCGGATATCGGACTGGCTACTGTGTATAGAACAATACAGGTACTATTAGAGCTGGACCTCATTGATCGAGTTAACTTTGATGATGGAATTGAACGCTATGAGCTCGCGCGGACAAAAGCGGATGGATCAAAGCATCACCATCATCACATGATATGTTTGAACTGTGGGAAGGTCTTTGAATTTGAGCAAGACATGATGGAAGGTCTTGAAGAGGAAATCAAAATAAAGACTGGATTTAAAGTAATTGATCATGAGGTTAAGCTTTACGGGTACTGCACAGAATGTGGAGGAAATACGTAATTGAGTAACAACCAAAAAGAGAATACATCCAAGCTTCAGATCATCCCATTGGGTGGTCTTGAACAGATTGGAATGAACATTACTGCTTTCAGATATGAAGACAGTATCATTGTAGTGGATTGCGGACTGGCATTCCCGGAAGAGGATATGCTGGGTATCGACCTTGTAATCCCTGATATCACTTACCTGCAGGACAATATTGACCTGGTAAAAGGTATGGTGATCACCCATGGTCACGAAGACCATATTGGAGCAATACCTTATGTGCTCCATGAGATGAACATACCACTGTATGCAACAAGACTTACAATGGGCATCATTGAGCGCAAGCTCGAGGAACACAACCTCTTAAATAATACAAGAAGAAAGGTTGTAAAATTTGGACAGTCCATTAACCTTGGACAGTTCAGGATTGAATTTATCAGGACTAATCATTCAATAGTAGATGCAGCAGCCCTTGCTATCTACTCACCGGCAGGAATCGTAGTACACACAGGAGATTTCAAAGTGGACTACACACCTGTATATGGAGACCCGATCGATCTTCAGAGATTTGGTGAGATTGGTAAAAAAGGTGTTCTGGCACTTATGTGTGATTCAACAAATGCCGAGAGACCTGGTTTTACAGCATCTGAGAGAACAGTTGGACGCGCGTTTGACAATCTTTTTGATGAACATCAGAATAACAGGATAATAATCGCTACATTTGCATCAAATGTAGATAGAGTACAGCAGATCATCAACACTGCTTATAAATTTGGACGTAAGGTAGTTGTGGAAGGAAGAAGTATGGTCAATATCATCGATATTGCCCAGAAACTGGAGTGTATCCAGATTCCTGACAATACACTTATAGACATAGATGAACTGAAAAATTACCCGGATAATAAAACAGTCATCATCACAACTGGAAGCCAGGGTGAAAGCATGGCTGCTCTTAGCCGTATGGCCAGCAACCAGCACAAGAAGATATCTGTTGGCGTCGGTGACACAGTAATCTTTTCAAGTAATCCTATACCGGGAAATGAAAAGGCGGTTACCAATATAATCAATGAACTCCTTCAAAAGGGCGCAGAGGTTATATTCCAGGATGTACATGTATCAGGGCATGCATGTCAGGAAGACATCAAGCTCATCTATACACTGGTACGTCCTAAATATGCGGTACCTGTCCACGGAGAGTATAGACACCTGATAGCTCAGAAAAATATAGCGCTTGACCTTGGAATACCAAAAGACAACATATTCATCCTCCACTCAGGAGAAGTTCTTGAACTTGATGATAATGGAGCTGAGGTAGCTGGAAAAGTCCCAGTAGGAGCTATCCTTGTTGATGGACTTGGAGTAGGCGATGTAGGTAATAAAGTACTTCGTGACAGACAACATCTTGCAGAAGATGGTATCGTTATTGTAGTATTTGGTATTGATAAAGAAAATCAGATGCTTACTTCCGGACCTAGCGTAGTATCACGTGGTTTTGTATATGTAAAAGAATCTGATAAACTTATAGAAGACGTTACTGACCTTGTACTTGATGAAGTTACAGAAGCCCTTGATAAAGGTATTACAGATTGGGGCAAACTTAAAAAGATAGTTATGGAAACACTTAGCGACTATCTGTGGAAAAAGACAAAGCGCAGACCAATGATCCTGCCAATCATCATGGATGATCATGCCTGAGGCTTATGGGAGTAATTAAACGATGAACAGCAAAAGAGTAGGGCTTGGAATTCTCGATACTATTATCAAAGTAGTTATCGTGATCGTAGCAGCTATGCTAATAACTAAATATGCCAAGGAAGCTTACAGTTTTGGATATGATATATTCTGTCAGACACCTGTTACTACAACAGGCGAAGGCAAAACTGTCAGGATCACGATTGATGATTCTGTATCAGTTACAGAACTTGCCAAGCAGTTGGAAGAAGTTGGCCTTATAAAGGACTGGAAATTATTCTATGTACAGGAGTATTTCTCTAATTACCATGGCAAGATTGTTGGCGGTACTTACGAACTGAGTTCTACAATGACAGCTGATGAGATGCTTGAAGTTCTGGGAGCAAATTACACAGAAACTGAAGAATCAGATGAAGAATCGGATGGAGAAAATTAAATACAATGATAGATAGTGAACGCATGTCCGCTTTTATAAATTCTATGGACAGAGGAAATGCGCCATATCTTGATGAACTGGAAAGAGAGGCTCTGCGGGGGGAGGTCCCAATTATCCGAAAGGATACGCAGAGTCTTTTAAAATTCCTGTTAAAGATGCAGCGCCCATTAAATATCCTGGAAGTCGGCTGTGCAGTAGGCTTTTCAGCACTGCTCATGGCTGAATATTCAGAGCCTGAATGCAAGATAACAACAATAGAAAAATATGAAAAGCGCATACCTGTTGCAAAGCAGAACTTTGAAAATTATGATAAAGCGCATAAGATAACTCTTATAGAAGGAGATGCCACAGAAGTTCTTGCAGAGCTTGAACCTGGATATGACTTTATATTCATGGATGCAGCCAAAGGCCAGTATATAAACTTCCTTCCGGATTGCCTCCGAATACTGAATAAAGGCGGACTTCTCGTATCTGACAATGTACTTCAGGATGGAGATGTGATAGAATCCAGATTTGCAGTGACAAGAAGAAACAGAACTATACATGCAAGAATGCGTGAATACTTATATGAATTAAAACATAATGACCAACTGGAAACAGTCATACTAACAGTTGGTGATGGAATGACTCTTAGTGTTAAATTGTAATATCTGGCTGTAGGGAGCATATCTCTACACAGACAGATCGTGTTTTTAGAAAGTAGGAGATTTATGAAGAAACCAGAATTGTTGATACCTGCAAGCAGTCTTGAAGTATTAAAGACTGCGGTTATATTTGGAGCTGATGCTGTATATATTGGTGGAGAAGCCTTCGGACTTAGAGCTAATGCCAAAAATTTCTCCAAAGAAGATATGAAGGCTGGAATTGAATTTGCCCATGAGCATGGTGTCAAAGTCCATGTAACAGCCAATATACTTGCACATAACTATGACCTTGAAGGCGCAAGGGCATATTTCCATGAACTTAAGGAATTAAAGCCAGATGCTCTGATCATAGCAGATCCGGGTATGTTCATGATGGCAAAAGAGATATGCCCTGAGATAGAGAGACATGTATCTACACAGGCCAATAATACCAACTATGAGACATACAAATTCTGGTATAACCTTGGTGCCAAGAGAGTAGTTGCAGCCAGAGAACTTTCTATGAATGAGATCAAGGAAATCAGACAGAATATCCCTGAAGACCTTGATGTAGAAGCCTTTATCCATGGAGCTATGTGCATATCCTATTCAGGAAGATGCCTGTTATCCAACTATTTTACAGGAAGAGATGCCAATCACGGAGCCTGCACACATCCATGCAGATGGAAATATGCAGTAGTAGAGGAACAGAGACCTGGAGAGTATCTGCCTGTATATGAAAATGAAAGAGGCACATACATCTTTAACTCCAAGGATCTGTGTATGATAGAGCATATCCCTGAGCTTGTAGATGCCGGAGTAGACAGCTGCAAGATTGAAGGCCGTATGAAGACAGCCCTTTATGTGGCAACAGTAGCAAGAACTTATCGTAAGGCTATCGACGATTATTTTGAATCAGAGGAAAAATACAGAGCTAATATGCCTTGGTATCTGGATGAGATTTCCAGATGTACATATAGACAGTTTACAACTGGCTTTTACTTTGGTAAGCCAAGCAATGAGACACAGATATATGACAATAATACCTATGTTAATGAGTACACTTACCTTGGAATAGTGGGTAGTGTCGATGAGCAGGGCAGAGCCAAGATAGAACAGCGCAACAAGTTCTCTGTAGGAGACAAGATTGAGATCATGAAGCCGGATGGAAGAGATATAGAGGCTATTGTCAAAGGCATCATAAACGAAAAAGGTCAATCTGTAGAGAGTGCTCCACATCCAAAGGAAGTGCTCTATATCGAACTTGATCAGGAAACAGAGCAGTATGATATTCTCAGGATCCATGCACCTCAGAATGGTAATTTAACAAAATAATATTTAAAATATGGAAAAGAATGCTTGCAATCTTTTCCATATTTTTTTATATTGGTTGTGTTTAGATAAAAATCGAAAGGATACTGATACATGAGCGATCGAGTTAATGTTGAAGAGATTTACGGCAAAAACGTATTTACTATTGAGAAAATGCGTGAAAGACTGCCAAAGAGCGTTTACAAAGAAGTCGTCAGCGTAATGGAAAATGGCGGCGACCTTTCAATGGCTTCTGCTGACGTAGTAGCTAACGCAATGAAGAACTGGGCAATGGAAAATGGTGCTACACACTATACACACTGGTTTCAGCCACTTACAGGTATCACTGCAGAAAAGCATGATGCATTTGTAACAAGTACTGGAAAGAGCGGTCATATGATAACATCTTTTTCAGGCAAGGAGCTTGTTAAAGGTGAGCCAGATGCATCTTCATTCCCATCTGGTGGTCTTAGAGCTACATTTGAAGCAAGAGGCTATACAGCATGGGATATCACATCTCCAGCCTTCCTGAAAGAGTCAGGAGCAGGCGTCACACTATGTATCCCTACAGCCTTCTGTTCATATACAGGAGAAGCACTCGATAAAAAGACACCTCTTCTTAGATCAATGGAAGCAGTTAATAAACAGGCTCTTCGTATTGTCAGATTATTTGGCAACACCAAGGCAACTAAAGTAAATGTATCAGTTGGACCAGAACAGGAATACTTCCTGATAGATTGGGAAAAGAGTCTTCAGAGAGAAGATATCATTTTCACAGGACGCACATTGTTTGGTGCACCAGCACCAAAGGGACAGGAGATGGAGGATCACTACTTTGGTGTAATCCGTGAGCCTGTTGGTAAGTTCATGAAAGACTTAAATGTTGAGCTGTGGAAACTGGGAGTACCAGGTAAGACTCAGCACAATGAAGTAGCACCAGGTCAGCATGAACTTGCACCTATATATGAAACAGCTAATATTGCAGTAGACCACAATCAGATCATCATGGAGACAATGAAGAGAGTAGCTGAACACCACGGAATGAGATGCCTTCTTCATGAAAAACCATTTGCAGGAGTTAATGGTTCAGGTAAACATGATAACTGGTCACTGTGTACAGATGATGGTGTAAACCTCTTGGATCCAGGTGATACACCTAATGAGAATATACAGTTCCTCTTCGTACTTGCATGTGTGCTTAAGGCAGTAGACAAGCATGCAGACCTCTTGAGACAGAGTGCAGCTGATGTTGGTAATGATCACAGACTTGGAGCAGATGAAGCACCACCAGCTATCATCTCAGTATTCCTCGGAGAACAGCTTGAAGACGTTGTTAAACAGCTTATCGAGACAGGTGAAGCTACACGCTCAAAGCGTGGTGGTAAGCTCAAGACAGGTGTATCAACACTTCCTGAATTTGAGAAAGACGCTACAGACAGAAACCGTACATCACCTTTTGCTTTCACAGGAAATAAATTTGAGTTCCGTATGGTTGGTTCATCAGATTCTATGGCCAGCCCAAATACAACTCTTAATACAATTGTTGCTGAGAGCTTTTGCGAAGCAGCAGACAGACTTGAAAAGGCTGAGAATTTTGACCTTGAAGTCCATGACATCATCAAGGAGTATCTGACAAAGCATCAGAGAATCATCTTCAATGGTGATGGATATTCAGATGAATGGAAGGCTGAGGCAGAGAGAAGAGGACTTCCAAACATCAAGTCTACAATCGAAGCTGCAGAAGTCCTTACCAATAAGGATGCAATTGCTTTATATGAGAGATTTGGCGTATATACCAAGTCAGAGCTTGCTTCCCGTAAGGAAGTAATATTTGAAACATATGCCAAGACAATCAATATCGAAGCTCTTACAATGATCGATATGGCCTCCAAGCAGATCATCCCTGCAGTTATGAAATATGCAGGCCAGCTGGCACGTGATGTCAACGACATCAAGGCAGCAGGTGTAGATGCTTCTGTAGAAGCAGATGAGCTCAAAGAAATCTCTAAACAGCTCGCAGCTATGAAGAAAGCTCTTGATAAACTTAAAAAGGATGAAGAAAAAGCTGGAACTATTAAAGATATGCGCAAGCGTGCATATTTCTATAAGGATACAGTTACAACATCCATGATCAACTTAAGAACTCCTGCAGATAAATTGGAAATGCTGCTTGATAAAAAAGACTGGCCATTCCCAACTTATGCAGACCTCTTATTCGAAGGCTGATATATAAATAGCCACTGGTGACGTATCAAATTGATACGTCACCCAGTGACTTTTAACATGTATTATATTGCAAACAAATGCTCTAAAAAACGATTTTTGCAATTTTTTGAAAAAAAGTACTTGCCAAGGATGAGATTTTCGTGTATAGTATTGTCTTGTCGGTAGGACATGTAATTAAATATTGGGATATCGCCAAGCGGTAAGGCAACGGACTCTGACTCCGTCATTACGCAGGTTCGAATCCTGCTATCCCAGCTATTAAAACCTCAGCTATTCATTGCTGAGGTTTTTTGTATACTATGACAAAGCTGCGGGGCCTCTTTCTCAATATTTGAGTTAGAGGCTTATTTTTTGCTAAAATGGGTATTAAAATATAGAAATGAAAATATAGAAAAAATAAGGACGAAACGTTATGTATACATTTAATTCCAGGATCAGATACAGTGAAATAGATAATAAGGGAATATTAACACCGCAGTCACTTATGAATTACTATCAGGATTGTTCCACTTTTCAGACACAAGATGGCAAAGTGACTATGGAAGTGATGAAGGAAAGGAATCTTGCCTGGGTTGTGTCTTCGTGGCAGGTAGTGATAAACAGACTTCCAAAGCTGGGAGAGAGAGTTGTAATAGGAACAGTTCCGTATGAACTTAAAGGCTTCATAGGAATGCGTAATTTCTTTATGGATACAGAGGAAGGAGAAAGATTATCCGTAGCCAATTCTGTATGGTCTCTGATAGATATAGAAAGAGGGGTTCCGAGCCGTATTACACCAGATATTGTAGAGACGTATCCCCTTGATGATAAGCTGCAGATGGACTATGCTCCGCGTAAGCTCCCGTTTCCGGATAGGGATGCGGAAGACAGCGGGACTTTTTCTATAAGCGATAAGATTGAGATTACCAAACAACACCTTGATACTAATCAGCATGTCAACAATGCTCAGTACATAACCCTTGCATTTGATGCAATTGGGGATTTTGATTACAGTGCGCTCAAGCAGATTCGCGCTGAGTACAAAAAACAGTCACATTTAGGTGACATAATAGTTCCTGTTGTAAATTATAAGAAAACCATCGATAATATATATACAGTTTCCCTTCAGGATGAGACTGGTGATATTTATTGTAATGTTGAGCTTATTGCAAGATAAGCAGTCAGGCATGGATGCCTGATACAGAAAGGACGGTAGACAATTGATCAAACTAGGTGAAAAACAAATATTACAGGTAGTAAAAAAGGTAGATTTCGGTGTATATCTGGCAGAGAACCAGGAAACTGCTGAAACTGACAGGGTGCTGCTCCCTAAAAAAGAGGTACCGGCAGACGCAGAGATTGGCAGTGAGGTAACTGCATTTATCTACAGAGATTCCGATGACAGATTGATAGCTACTACAACTACTCCAAAGATCATGCTTGGCCAGGTAGCAATGCTGCATGTCAAGGAAGTAGGCAAAATAGGTGCTTTTATGGACTGGGGTCTTGATAAAGACGTGCTCTTGCCATTTAGAGAGCAGACCAGGAAAGTCAGAGCAGGTGAAGATGTACTATGTGCTCTTTACATCGATAAGAGTGACAGACTGGCTGTTACTATGAATGTCTATGAGTTTCTAAGGACAGACAGCCCATATGTCAAAGATGATAAGGCTCGTGGAACTGTATATGAGATGAGTAAGAACTTTGGCGCATTCGTTGCAGTTGATGACATTTATTCAGGTCTTATACCTGTAAAAGAGCTTACATCCAAGGTGCAGATAGGTGATGATGTTTCAGTCAGAGTGACTGGTATAAAAGAAGACGGCAAGCTTGATTTAAGTCTTAGAGACAAGGCTTATCTCCAGCTTGATACTGATGGAGAGATTATTCTGAAATACATGGATGAGCATGATGGAATCATTCCTTTTACAGACAAGGCTGATCCACAGATTATAAAAGATAACATGCAGATGAGCAAGAATCAGTTTAAGAGGGCTATTGGCCATCTTATGAAAGATGGAAAAGTAAAGATTCTGACTGACAGCATTGAAAGGATTTGAGTAGAGATGAACGCTAAAAGAGCTAACTGGCTGTTTCTGTGCATGATATTGTGTAATCTGGTGATAACTACCGGAGTTCAGATCATATGTCAGGTATTTTGGATAGACATGTCCCTTGCGACAACTAACTTTATTGCAGAGATGAGTATGTTTGTTCCGGCGCTTATATTTATCCTGTGTACCGGTGACAGATTTATTGATATGTTTCCGGTCAGGAAGATCAGGCTACAGACAGCACTGCTTGTGCCGGTATATCTGATACTTATCATGCCGCTATGTTTTTTTGCCAATTCAGTAACCATGCTGTTTGTGGAAAATACTGTAGCATCTATCAGTGGCGAGATTTTATCTATGTCACTGCCTTTGATGGTAGGTTCTATTGGAATATTTGCTCCTATAGTTGAAGAGTTGTGTTATAGAGGAATCCTTTTTCACAGTTATAAGAGGACAGGAAGAGTAGTAGCAGCTATAGTACTCTCCGCTATATTATTCGGTCTTATGCATATGAACCTGAATCAGGCCGCTTATGCGTTTTTACTGGGACTGATGTTTGCGGTTCTTGTAGAGGCTACCGGTTCTATCTTGCCGTCAATGATCGCGCATATGCTGCTTAATTCATCTCAGGTACTTATGATGTACTGGGAATCAAATGGCGGTGCTGATCTTTTGGAAGAGGCTGCTAATTACACATCGGAGGAAGTGCAGCAGAGTCTTTTGGCATCAATAGGTCCTTTGGCAGTTATAGCACTTATTGGAGCAGGCATAGCAATATGTCTTGCATATTATATGTCCAAACTTGAGAATAGAAGTGAATACTTTGCTAATATCTTGAAGATAAAACCACCGGTAAATGAGCGTGGAAAGAAAATGCGCATCGTGACAGTGCCTTTAATATTGGGAATGGGCGTCTGCGTAGCACTTATAGTAGTATTGATGTTTGCATAGATATAATCTGATTTATGGGTGAAAGTAATAAAAGACGCCTGCAGTAAAAGCAGGCGCCTTTGGCCATGAGGTATGCTATGGCCTCTGATCACAGACGTATATCAATGTTGGAACCGATGTCCGGATTGACAGACAATTCCATAGAATTGTCCATCATCTCGGTGAGTGTTTCTGATGTATCCTTGGCCATATCAAGGCTTTTGGATAACATAGCTACACCGTAATCGTTCATGACACGATTCTGTGACAAGACCATTGATAATTCGGCAATATCCATGGTCGCCTCCAATCTGCACATATGCATGTGCGGGCCGAAAAAGGAAATATGTTTCCATATTGTATATCGGCATGAAATTGGTGAGACAAAAGAGGGTAAGTTGGGGAAATGAAAAAAATCAATCTAATGGGGATACCACTCAAGGATATGTTTCTGCGAGAGTCCTTGCAGCAGGTAGAAGTATTTCTAAAAAATGGTGCTTTAAATAGCGTGATCTACATCAATATTCCGTTGCTTGTAAGAGCTAAAGATGATGAAGAGATCAGCAATTGGATTCAACAGGCTGATATTACTGTGTTTGGGGACAAGGATATCTTAAAAGCCTGCGGGATTACAGCCAGAAATCGAATTGATGAAGCACAAAGACTAGTGTTTCTGACAACTCTTCTAGGAAAAATATCTTATAAGAGATATTCTGTTTTTCTTATATCTGATTCTGACAAAGGATTGGAAAAAATCCAGTCGGATCTTGATACTATCAGAGGCGATCTGAATATTGTAGGAACAGGTGTATATGGCACAGATGAAGATATCAACGCCGGAGTCATTAACAAGATCAATAGTATGGTTCCCAGAGTCATTATCATGCGTTCCTCAGAAAAAGTATGTATGCAACTTATGACTAAAGACAGAGACATGATCAATGCAGAAGTGATCATATATCTGCCGGAAGATCTCAATATCGCCAGCAGGAAGGATTCTGTCAGAGAAAGATTCATACAAAAGATATATCACAGAGTTTTTAAGAAAAGTGCCAGTCAGTATCTTAATAGCATTAAGGATGTGCACTAAAAGCACAAATAATATAGGTGTATTTTTGCAGTCGCAATTATAGATAAAAGAAAAATTAATAAAAGTATACAAATAAAAGCTCTGTTTATTGTAGATTTTTTTGTATTTTTGCTATAAAATTATACAATGAGGGGAATATCAGAGCGTGTTTTTTTATTATTATTGCGCAGAAAGAGTGTAAAATGATATCTAATCAGATTCTTCAAAATACCTTGGAAGGACTAAAAAATATATCACATGCTGAATTATGCGTGTTAGATATTGATGGTAAGGAAGTGGCATCAACATCTAACGACTTTTTAAGATGCGCTGCCCCTGCAAGAGAGTTTGTTGAATCACCAGCTGATTCACAGGAAATACAGGGATATCAGTATTTTAAGATATTTGATGAACAGCAGCTTGAGTACATCCTTATAGTACTTGGCGGAGGAGATAATGTATATATGCTGGGCAAGATGATTGCCTTCCAGATACAGGGACTCCTTGTTGCATATAAAGAGAGATTTGATAAGGACAACTTTATCAAGAATCTTCTTTTGGATAACCTGCTTCTTGTTGATATATATAGCAGGGCTAAAAAGCTGCATATCAAAACAGATGCCATGAGAGTTACTATGATCGTTGAGTCTTCTAATGGAAGAGAACTTGGTGGTCTTGAAATGGTACGCAGTTATATTGGCAATACTAGTGACGATTTTGCATCAGAAGTAGATGAAAACAACGTTATAGTTGTAAAAGAAGTTACTGAAACAGGTAAGGGCTCAGATCTTGGTAAGATTGCCAAGGATATGCAAGAATACCTTGAAAAAGAAGGCCTTACAGATGTTAGGATCGCATATGGTACAGTTGTTGGTGAGATCAAGGAAGTCAGCCGTTCATATAAAGAGGCTAAGATGGCTCTTGATGTAGGCAAGATATTCTTTGAAGAGCGCAAGGTGATCTGCTATACAGAGCTTGGTATTGGAAGACTTATATATCAGCTTCCTATACCTCTTTGCAAGATGTTCATTAAAGAGATCTTTGATGGTAAGAACCCTGACGAATTCGATCAGGAGACACTTACTACTATTGATAAATTTTTTGAAAATAACCTTAATGTATCAGAGACATCAAGACAGTTATTTATTCACAGAAATACACTTGTATACCGTCTTGACAAGCTCCAGAAGAGCACAGGCCTTGACCTGAGAGTATTTGATGATGCCATCACATTTAAGATCGCGCTGATGGTAGTTAAATACATGAATTACATGGAGAAATATACATATTGATCCATGCTTTATAAAGCGCGTTTGGGGAGAATCAATGGAAAGAGTATTAAAAAAGAGAAGAACTAGACGACAATTACCCGATGATGAGATCATAACTCTTGAAAATGTTACTAAATCGTACTCTAAAGGAGCTCCAGCTTTAAATGGAGTTAACCTTCACATTAGAAAAGGGGAATTTGTTTTCATAGTAGGAGACAGTGGATCAGGTAAATCGACTCTGATCAAAATGCTCCTTAGAGAACTGGTGCCTACAGAAGGCGAAATTAATGTTCTAGGCTATGACCTTAATAGGATCAAGCATCGTCAGATTCCAAAATTCAGAAGAAAATTAGGCGTTGTATTCCAGGATTTCCGTCTTTTAAAGGACAGAAATGTATATGAAAATGTTGCTTTTGCGCAGCATGTAGTACAGACACCTAGCAGGGAAATCCGTAAAAATGTTCCTTCAATTCTTGCAACAGTTGGTCTTGCAGGTAAGTATAAGAGTAAGATCACACAGTTGTCAGGTGGTGAACAGCAGCGAGTTGCTCTTGCAAGAGCCCTTGTCAACAAACCTACCATACTTCTTGCGGATGAGCCTACCGGTAACCTGGATCCAAACAATTCATGGGAGATCATGAAGCTGATGGAACAGATCAATGCTAATGGAACAACCGTCATTATCGTTACCCATAATAGAGAGATCGTTAATGCAATGCAGAAACGAGTTATCACAATCAAAAAAGGCGTTATCATAGCCGATGAAGAGAAGGGTGTGTATATCGATGAGGATGAGTAGTTTCTTTTACACAATAGGACAGGGATTCAAAAACCTTACAAGAAATAAATGGTATACTCTTGCTTCAATTGCAACTATAAGTGCCTGCCTGTTTTTGTTTGGTATGTTTTATTCTATTGTTACTAATTTTGAACACGTGGTCAAAACAGCTGAAGAAGGTGTTTCAGTTACAGTCTTCTTTGTTGAAGGAACAACTGAAGATCAGATGCTCTCCCTTCAGACATCTCTGACACAGAGACCTGAAGTCAGAGAAGTAGTTTATGTTTCTGCTGATGAAGCCTGGAACAGCTTTAAGGATGAGTATCTTGGCGAATATGCTGATGGATTTACAGAAAATCCTTTGGCGGACTCAGCCAACCTTCAGATATATCTTAATGATGTATCTATGCAGCCGGCTCTGGTTACTTATCTGGAGTCAATTGATATAGTTCGTGAGGTCAATCGTTCTGAAGTGACTGCTACAACACTTAGCGGAGCTAATAAGCTCATAGCTTATGTGTCTGTGGGTATAATAGCAGTACTTCTTGCAGTTTCCATATTCCTGATCAGCAATACTGTAACAATGGGTATCGCAGTCAGAAAGGATGAGATCACAATCATGAAATATATTGGTGCTACAGACTTTTTTGTAAGAGCACCATTCGTAATAGAGGGTATCCTCATTGGAATCATTGGTTCAATGATCCCGATTGTTATTCTTTATTTTATCTACAACCAGGCTATTACATATGTGGGAACCAAATTTGCTATGCTTAGCTCACTGCTTAATTTCCTGCCAGCTGGCACAATATTTGAGACATTGCTTCCTACTTCATTGATAATAGGTGTAGGAATAGGGTTCCTTGGAAGTTTTACAACAGTTCGCAAGCATCTACATGTGTAATAAGAGGGAAAATGATCGCATTTTATCGCAACAAAAGCTTATTAAACAGAATAGTTTCCGTAATTCTTATTATGACGTTTATGGCAGTGGTACTAAATACTAGTACCACTGTTTCGTATGCAGTAACTGAAGAAAGTATCAAGCAGAAAGAAAGTCAGATCAGTGATGCTAAAAAAGAACGTGACAGCATGAAAAGCAATCTGACTAATCTGGAATCGTTAAAAAAAGAGCTTGAGTCTACCAAGTCGGATCTGAACGCATATATCCAGCAGATAGACAGCAGCCTGACAGATATTCAGACCAAGATAGATACCCTTACTGAGCAGATAACAGCAAAAGAGACAGAGATTGAAGAGACACAAAAAGAACTTGAAGAAGCAATTGAAGTTCAAAAGCAGCAGTATGAAGCCATGAAGAAGAGGATCAAGTTCATGTATGAGCAGGGTGATACACTGTATTTTGAACTGCTCGTTCAGTCAGGAAGCTTTGCAGAGATGCTCAATAAGGCTGAATATATTGAATTGTTGTCAGCTTATGACAGACAGAAACTCAATGAGTACATTCAGCAGACTCAATTGATAGAAGTTACCAAAGAGGCTCTTGAAGAAGAAAAGACAACACTTGACGAAGCAAAAAAGGATGTTGAGATAGAACAAAGCAACATGGAAGCTCTGAGGCAGGAGAAAAATGCTGAATTATCAACGGTCAATTCGGATATCCAGAACAAAGAAGCTGCCATAAAAGAATATGAAGCTCAGATTGCAGCTGAGGATGCTGCTATTGCTGCACTTGAGGCAGAGGTTGCAAGAGATAAAGCAGAGCTGAATAAACTTAAATATGATGGTGGAATGTTCACCTGGCCATGTCCGTCCTATACTAGAATATCTGATGATTATGGAATGAGACTTCATCCGACACTAGGCATCAACAAGATGCATAATGGTATAGATCTTGCAGCACCTGCAGGCTCTCCAATACTTGCAGCCTATAATGGAACTGTAGTAGCAGCTTCTTATGAGGCATCTATGGGGAATTACGTTATGATAAATCATGGAGATGGCCTATATACAGTTTATATGCATTGTTCTAAACTATATGTATCGCAAGGTCAGTCTGTTACTAAAGGACAGACCATAGCAGCGGTGGGTACTACTGGACGATCTACAGGAAATCATTTACATTTTGGAGTAAGACTGAATGGTTCCTATGTAAGTCCATGGAATTATCTGAGCAACTGATAGAGATGATTGTTGTTATGAGACAAATTTTATAAAAACGAGGAGTTATTTGTATTATGGAAAATGAAAAAAACGAGCAGCTGCAAGAGCAAGCTCAGGATGTAAGCCAGGAAGACAGCAAGTATTATAGTAATGATAATTTACCTAATGGACAGAGTTTTAGCAATGATCCGGTATTAACTAAAAAGCGAAGTGTCGGTGTATTTGTAGGCGGATTTCTTACAGGTTTTATCTGCATACTGTTGGTGGGTATTATATTGTTTTATACTGTAGGATTAAGTTATCTGAGTAAACTGACAGCCCAGAATGCAGTGGATGTAAACACTGTCAATGTGGAAGACAGTGATGTTATCGATGAACAGTCACTTCAAAAGATTGCTACACTTGAATCTGCGATTGATAAATATTACTACAAAACAGATGTAGATACAGATGATCTTAAGGACGGCATGTACAGAGGACTTGTTGATGCTCTTGGGGATCCATATTCTGTATATTACACAGCCGATGAACTTACAGAGCTTTTACAGGATACAGAAGGCATCTATTACGGTATAGGTGCTTATGTCAGCATGGATATGGATATCAGCATGGCAAGGATTTCAGGATTTATCACAGGTTCACCTGCAGAGACATCCGGACTTCAGGTAGATGATATCATCTATGCAGTTGATGGCGAAGAAGTTCAGGGATTGGAACTGTCTGAGATAGTAAGTCTTATCAAAGGCGAAGAGGGCACATTTGTTACTATCACTGTTCTTAGAGATAGTGAATATATTGATGTGGACGTTGAGAGAAAGAAGATTGAGAGTCCAACAGTATCATCCAAGATGCTGGATAACAATATCGGATATGTACAGATCACAGAGTTTGATGAAGTAACACCAGATCAGTATACAGAAGCTATTGCAGAACTTGAAGCAAGCGGCATGCAGGGACTGATCATCGACCTGAGATCTAATCCGGGCGGCAATGTATCTGCAGTATGCAGTATCGCATCCCAGATACTTCCTAAGGGAGTTATCTTCTACACAGAAGACAGAGATGGTAATAGAACTGATTATGAGTGTGACGGCCAGCATGAGATTGATATCCCTCTCGTAGTACTTGTAAACCAGTACTCAGCCAGTGCATCAGAGATCCTGTCAGGAGCCATTAAGGATTATGGTATTGGTACTCTTGTAGGTGTTACAACTTATGGAAAAGGTGTTGTTCAGAGAGTATTTGATTTCTCAGATGGAACAGCGGTCAAGCTGACTATCAGCTCATACTTTACACCAGCTGGAAACAACATCCACGGCATCGGTATTGATCCTGATGTAGAGGTTGAATTTGATACTGAAGCATATCAGGAAGACAAGACAGATAACCAGCTAGATGCAGCCATCGAAGTAATGATGGAAAAACTTAGTGAATAAAACTGATTAAAAAAACAATATAGTTTTGCTAAATTATAAAAAGGATTGGTTAGTTCAAATAGTGAACTGATCAATCCTTTTTTCGAGCTATGGGCGCAGAATGATTTTCTCAGCACGCTCACAGCTTGAATAAAATCACAAAAAATAAATTAATGTTGAAATATTAATTAATTTATGATAATATCCTTTTCGTTGCTTTTTTCAATAAAGCATTTTTGAAGTTCTAAAAAGAGAACTTCATCAAGCCGGTCTTCACCGGAATGATTTCAACGTTGAACTTTTATTATTTTTTGTAAAGGAGATTTAGGAAAAAGAAATGAAAAGGTTAATTATTTGCGTATGTAGGAGGGTGCTGCCTTTAATAGGACTTGGTGCAGCTGTATTTATGGGACATTCCACTGTGGTGCACTCGGCTGATGTAGATCATGACGAACTTCATAGGATAATAGGCATAGAAAACAGCGTCACTAAGTCATTAAAAACAGTGCAAGACAATGGTATGGGTACATGGGAGTATACAGAAGACAGACCATGGTATTCCAGCATATGCTATGGCACGGATTTGGAGCTGAGTTATACTATTTGTAGCAATATAAAACCCAGTAATATAGCGATAACCGCGGATAATTCAGGTATTGATATTGTAGTAGATGATACAGGCTGGGAAAGTGAGAATATTACACAAGTATCGTGTACCATAGATGGCAGCAGAGATCAGGATAGTCTGTATATATTGGAGTATGATCTGGATGATAAACACTATGAAGAAGCCTTTCCGGTAAAGATAGACAGTACTTCGCCTGGAAAAAATATAGAAGTTACCATCCAAGAAGATGAGAAGATCATAGATGTATCTGAATATGCAGACAAGGTACTTCCGGAGGCATATTACTCAAACGAATCACTATCACTTGAATATCATATTCAAGACCAAAGTTCAGACGGCTCAGATCTGTCGGAAATCACATTTGGAATAAAAACAGAAGATAGTAATAAAGACACTTCTTTTCAGGAAACTACCATTAAACTGGAAAAAGAGGGAAACGAAGCAAATTATAAAGCGGTGCTTAACCTTCCAATGTTTTTTCAGGAAGAAAAAATAGTAAGTATTGATAACATCATCATCAGAGATGTGGCTGGAAATGTAGAAGAAATCGATGCTACAAGCGAAGCTTATCCAAGGCAGTTTGTGCAGGATACCAAGGCACCTGTGATAACATACTGCGACATGATGCCCTATGATCCTCAAAGCGATAAGGCAAAAGATAATACAACAAGGCTTACTGGAAGAACAGTAGGAGATGTGCTCTATACCAGTGATAGTGTGACAGGAATAGTTACTTCCGGGGATGGAAATCTTATACTTCCAGGAGAATTTGCTTGTGAAATAGAGACAGATGAGCCGGATCTGCTCCAGGAAGAAAGCCTGATGCTAGATAATGACAACAACACAGCCTGCTATAAGTTAAGCAGAGAAGGTAGATACAAGATCGTGGCAACAGCTACAGATATCTGCCGAAATAATACCGGTAAAGTCTATGGCCCAGAGATAGTCATAGATAGAACTGCTCCTGAGATAAGTGTATCCTACGAAAAAATGGGAAAAGGCGGTACTTTCATTCCTCATGGAGAAGACACAACCTATATAGCAGAAGCTGTTAAGATGCACATCGAGATCAAAGATAAAAATATCGATATAAAAGATGTTGAAACTCATATTAGTTCTAGCACTGAAGATATTGATGTTGAATATCAGCAGACTGAAGATGGCTATGCAAGTGATATCTATTTACAGGAAGATGGAGAATACCGTGCAGAAATAGTGGCAAAAGATATGGCTTTAAATGAGGCTTCTTATAATGACGAAGGTTTTACTATAGATACAACTGCCCCAGTGGCAAAGATATTGTTTGATAATGAAGATTATGAAAATGAAAAATATTTTTCAAGGAATCGAATAGCCACAATTACAGTTGAAGATATGACTTTTGACGAAACTGCTTCTATACTGGAAATCCACTCTGATTGTGAACCGGACGCTGCCCCATCGTGGATAAGAGAGGGCGAAAAAGGCTTAAATGGTGTATATTCCAGACAGATTTCATTTAATGAAGATGGTGCATATAGTCTGAGATTCACGGCAGTTGATAAGGCAGGAAACAGGGCAGAGGTACTTGATATAGCGGAATTTATCATAGATAAAAAAGAGCCTTTGATAACAGTAAAATATGACAATGACAAGGCAATAAATTCCAAGTACTATGACCAGAAAAGAACTGCTACTATTACTATAAAAGAAGAGTCCTTTGATCCTTATAATGTCAGGATTGAGACTACAGAGAATACGAAGGCTTTAGGTAATAGAGAAAAGAATGATTTTGTTCAGGTAGATAAGGATACCTATGAAGCAACAATCTCTTTTACGGAGGATGGAAGCTATGGCTACTCCGTCAAATGCATGGACCTTGCCGGTAATATCTCAGAGCCATATATCCAGCCTGATTTCATCATTGACACTAGAGAACCCGTATTGGAAATATCAGGAGTCACAGACCATTCAGCCAATAATGGCACAGTACAGATAGCAGCAAGATATGGTGATATCAATATAGACAATTCACATTCCAATATATTCATCCATGGCATCAAAAATGGCAACATCAATCTGCAGGGCGCTATTTCCAAAGAAGGCGACATCTATACGATTCAGTTTGCAGATTTTCCCGTACAAAAAGAATTTGATGATCTATATGTAATGGAAGCGCATATTACAGACATGGCAGGCAACGAGGCTAATAATACGCTGTGTTTTTCGGTGAACAGGTTTGGATCAGTATATAGCATTGATCCACAGACCATGAGCATTATTGAAGAATACTATTTAAATGAGCCTTTTCCAATAACACTTATGGAAGTAAATGTAGATGAGATCGTAGAAAAACAGATCCTTGTAACTATAGATGGTAAGAGACTCAAACTTAAAGAAGGCAGAGACTATGCAGTTTCAAGGCAGGGCGGATCAGAAGGATGGAATGCCTATTATTACACCATTGAACCTGAGTTTTTCAAAAAAGATGGTAATTACCAGATCACGCTTTTTTCCAAAGATAAAGCAAGTAATGAAGCTGATAGTGGAACCAGTGGACAGCTGATACAGTTTGCCCTTGATACCACAAGCCCTTCAGTAGTGGTCTCTGGAATGGATTCAGGTAAGACCTATTATGAAAAAGAGCATGAAGTGGGAATAAACGTAACAGATAATCTGGGACTTTCAGAAGTGGTTGTAACAGCTGATAATGAGGAACTTGCGAGAATAACTGAAGAAGGGCTCAAAGAGTGCGGAGGATACATAAGATTAAAGATACCACAATCAGAAAAGGCTAGAACAGTGACTATCCTGGCTAAAGACATGGCTTCAAATGTAGAGGAGATAACATACAGCGGAGTTGTGATCAATCCTGACAAAGAGGCAGCAGATGCCATGCAGACTGATATCGCTGATGCGATAGATGTTAGAGCATATATGGTTATCACAGCACTGATCCTGTGTGTCATTGGAGTAGCCCTTATTGGAGTGAGAAGAAAAAATGCATAAAAAGATAAAAGCAAAGATGCCCAGAGCATATTTATATACGAACTCTGGACAAATAAAGAAGGTCAATCAGGATGCAGCAATGGTAGAGATAGCAAGGGATAGCACTTGTGGAGATATCATACTGGCAGCGGTGTGCGATGGAATGGGAGGCTACAGTAGAGGTGAAGTGGCGAGCTCCTTTGTGGTCAATGGACTCAAAGACTGGTTTCAAGGGCAACTCAGACAATGTTTGCTAAGAAATATGTCTTTTGATGAAATCTTAAAAATGCTGGAAAAGGCTATTTATGTGATTGATAAGAGATTAAAAGAGTACTCGGATGATAAAAAGATAATACTTGGAACTACTGCTGTGATCTATTTTCGGATGGGAAGTCAGTATGGAATCCTGAACATTGGAGATTCCAGAGGATATCTCATCAGCAGATATAGGTCAAGACCTCTTACCCATGACCAGTCGCTTATGCAGAAAAAGATTGATGAAGGACTTATATCCAGGAAAGAAGCAAGGCTTAGCAACGAAAGGAGCATTGTACTACAGGGAATAGGTGTATCAAAAAATCTTAGAGCAGATGTGACTAAAGGGATTGTGCAACCCAGGCAGGAAGTGATGCTGTGCTCGGATGGTTTTTGGAGACTTATCAGAGATAAGGAGATATCTCTTTTGACCAAGACCGATAAGATTGAGAGTAATCTTGTTGAAATTGGTAAGAGACTGATAGACAGAGGCGAGACGGATAATCTCACTGCCCTGATAATAAAATGAAAGAAAGCGTAGATAAAGAGAATGCTTCAAAATGGAACGATAATTGATGGAAAATATAAGATACTTGGAAAAATAGGCCAGGGCGGCATGAGCACAGTATACCTTGCAATCAATGAACGAGCAGGAAAACAGTGGGCTATAAAAGAAGTCCGGAGAGATGCGGTTGCTGATTTCAGGATAGTCAAGCAGAGCCTTATAGCAGAGACTAATCTCTTAAAGCGCTTGTCCCATAAGTGCCTGCCTGCAATTGTAGACATAGTGGATAGAGATGACAGTTTTTTGATTGTCATGGACTATGTGGAAGGGATCACTCTGCAGCAGGTCCTTGATGAGAGAGGACCTCAGAGGGAGGAGGACGTTATACGCTGGGCCAGGCAGCTCTGCAGCGTATTTACGTATCTTCACAGCTGCAATCCGCCGATCATTTATAGAGATCTAAAGCCGGGGAATATAATGCTAAAGCCTGATGGAGACATTGTGCTCATAGATTTTGGAACTGCCAGGGAGTACAAACAGTCCAAGGAAATGGACACAACCTGCCTTGGAACACTTGGATACGCAGCACCGGAGCAGTTTGGAGGACATGGGCAGACTGATGCCAGAACTGATATATACAATCTGGGAGCGACTTTATACCACCTGATAACAGGTCATAACCCCGGAAAGCCACCCTATCGCATCTATCCAATAAGACATTGGAACAAAGCACTGTCGCAGGGGCTGGAGAAAATAATAAGTAAATGCCTTATGAAAGATCCTCAGATGCGATACAAATCTGCAGCTGAGGTAATGTATGACTTAGAACACTACAAGGAACTTGACAGATCCTACAAGATCCGGGCAGTAATGAAGCTTGCGGCCTTTGCTACAGGAGTGTTGTGGACCGGTTTTTTGGCAGCCATGACAGTGAATTTTTACAGCCTTGCTCATGATATGGAAAAAGAAAGCTATGACGAATATCTTGCCAGGGCAGCAGAAATATCAGAGAGCGGAGATAGCTTTGATGAATATAAAAAGGCTATTTATCTGGATTCTGATGATGGCACCGCATATGTAGAACTCCTTGATAATCTGATACTGCAGGATGATGATCTGACAGCCGAAGAGGATGTGCAGCTCAGAGAGATACTGCTCATGACTGACATAAATGGTAAGGTCTGCGGAGAGGAGTTTGCCAAAAATCAGGAGGATTACGAGGAATTTTGCTATAAACTGGGACTTGCTTACTTTTACTGCTATCAGGATGAAGGTAATAAGCAGCTCTCAGCCAGATGGCTCAAGATGGCTGGCCTTGCCCACACTCTGCCTTTTTCCAAAAAACTAAGAGCAGAGAGGCTCTACAATATCTCTGCTTACTATTCAAAGATTGGAAATGTGAGTAAGAGTGGAGATGCTGCTATAAGCTATGTTGCATATTGGGAGGATCTGTGTCTGTCGGCAGCAGGGGATATTGTGGATACTGACAATGTAACTACGGCACTTCTTGTGTATAACGAGCTGGCAAATGGAGTATGTAATAATGCAGCTCTTTTTTACAGAGAAGGGATAGGCGCAGATACCATGAGAGACAAGCTCTCTGAGATAGAGTCAAAAGTATATTCAGATATCATCTATTCCGGTTTGCAGCTAAGTGACCTTGAACAAGAGCATCTGCAGGAGCTTAAGGATGCTCTTAAGATGGCTGATAAAGCTTTGGATAACCTTATGAAAGAAGAGGAAAAAGAAATTGCTTGATATAAGTAATGTAGAAGATGTAAAGGCTATGATCGCTGTGTATCAGAGCTATTCGAGGATTTTTGCCTTGATGACAATTGTTATGCTGATATTACTGAGCTTGATGTGGAGGAGGCTTGCAATTCCTTATGCTTTTGCCTCGGTCACAGGCATTGCAGCAAGGAGTGCCATAAGAAAATACAGGATAGGACCGGCTATAGAGTATGAAAACAGATTATCGAAAATGCAGACCACAGCCGAAACTGGATGCGGTGGGATAGAAAAGAAAGATGATACTCGAACAAAATATAAAAATTTTATTATGATCCAGGAGGTGATGTCGGCAGTAGAGCTCCCAAAAGAGCTTAAAGTCTTATGATTATAGAAAATTGAATATAGAAAACTCTTATAAATCGAGAAAATGGGTATCTTGTGGAAAAAATTATAGCGTGCTAAATTAAATTTTGTACCTATACGTAAGACATGATAGGAGATAATCATGGATAGTTTTAAATTGGTATCACCCTTTAAACCAATGGGTGACCAGCCACAAGCGATAAAAGATCTGGTAGAGGGCTTTAAGGCAGGCAATCAGTTTGAGACCCTTCTTGGTGTTACAGGTTCCGGTAAGACATTTACCATGGCCAATGTAATTGCTGCGCTCAATAAGCCAACCCTTATTATTTCTCATAATAAGACTCTTGCAGGACAGTTGTACGGCGAGATGAAGGAATTTTTTCCTGAAAATGCAGTAGAGTATTTTGTGTCCTACTATGATTATTATCAGCCGGAGGCTTATGTTCCTCAGACAGATACATACATTGCAAAAGACTCAGCTATCAATGATGAGATAGACAAACTAAGGCTCTCAGCTACAGCATCTCTTGCAGAGAGAAAAGACGTTATAGTTGTAGCCAGCGTTTCATGCATATATGGTCTGGGAAGTCCTGAAGAATTTAAGGGCATGTCCATATCACTGAGACCGGGCATGCAGATAGACAGAGATACACTGATACAGGAGCTTGTTTCCATACAGTACATGAGAAACGACATGGAACTCACAAGATGTAACTTCAGAGTCCGTGGAGATGTAGTGGAGATAGCTCTTGCCAATGTGGATGACTATCTGATCAGAGTAGAATTTTTTGGAGATGAGATAGACAGGATATGTGAGATTGAACCGTTGACAGGTGTTGTAAGAAATAACCTGACTCACATTATGATATATCCGGCATCTCACTATGTTGTTCCTCAGGAAAAGATAAACAGAGCCTGTGAAAATATTGAAAAAGAGCTGGAAGAGCGTGTCCGCTTTTTTAAGGGAGAAGACAAGCTGATAGAGGCTCAGCGAATCTCAGAGAGAACCAATTTTGACATAGAGATGATGCGTGAGACAGGCTTCTGTTCTGGAATTGAGAACTATTCAAGACATCTGAACTTTATGGCTCCAGGGGAACCGCCACTGACACTGCTGGACTTCTTTGACAGAGATTTCCTGATAATCGTTGACGAGTCACATATGACCATACCTCAGATAGGTGCGATGTATCATGGTGACAGATCCCGAAAGGAGACATTGGTCAACTACGGTTTCAGATTGCCATCAGCTCTGGATAACAGACCTCTTAATTTTGAGGAATTTGAGACACATATTGATCAGATGCTGTTCTGCTCAGCAACCCCGGGTAAATATGAACTGGATCATGAGCTTCTTAGGACTGAGCAGGTCATCAGACCTACAGGCCTTCTTGACCCGCCTGTTGATGTGCGTCCGGTAGAGGGACAGATTGATGACCTCATCGGAGAGATCAGGACTGAGATAGACAAGAAAAACAAGGTGCTCGTAACAACACTAACAAAGCGTATGGCTGAGGACCTTACAGAGTACCTTGCTGAGGCAGGGATCAGAGTCAAGTACCTGCATTCGGATATAGATACTCTTGAGAGATCTGAGATCATCAGGGATATGCGTCTTGATGTATTTGATGTTCTGGTAGGTATCAACCTCCTTAGAGAGGGTCTTGATATCCCTGAAATATCGCTGGTTGCTATACTTGATGCGGACAAGGAAGGATTCCTTCGTTCAGAAACATCACTTATCCAGACTATAGGCCGAGCTGCGAGAAATGCAGACGGTCACGTTATCATGTATGCAGATAATATGACTGATTCCATGAGAAAAGCTATTGATGAGACTGAGAGAAGACGTGCTATCCAGCAGAAATATAATGAAGAGCATGGAATAACACCGCAGACTATCCGTAAGGCAGTCCGCGATCTGATCAGTATCACCAAGGAAGTACCAAAAGAAGAAGTTGTATTTGAAAAAGATCCTGAATCCATGAGCAAGGAAGAACTTGAAAAGCTCATTGCTACAGTTCAGAAGAAGATGAAGAAAGCGGCTGCAGAGCTTGATTTTGAATCTGCCGCAACCCTTAGAGATCAGATGATAGAGCTTAAGACCAGTTTGAATGAACTGACCTCAGGTAAGTAATAGGAGGAGTAATGTCAGTAAAAAACGAGAAATTATCTAAGATAAATACCACTGCCAGAAAGATACTGCCCAGTGATATTCACGATTATATAAGAGTCAGAGGAGCCAATGAACATAATTTAAAAAGCGTTGACGTAGATATACCTAGAGGTACTCTTACAGTATTTACAGGACTTTCCGGTTCTGGTAAATCTTCACTGGCTTTTGATACCATTTTTGCAGAAGGACAAAGACGCTATATGGAATCACTGTCTTCCTATGCAAGAATGTTTCTTGGACAGATGGACAAGCCGGATGTGGAAAAGATAGAAGGGCTGTCACCAACTATTTCTATAGATCAGAAGTCTACTAACAGAAATCCAAGATCTACAGTCGGTACAGTTACTGAGATATATGACCATTTCAGATTGTTATACGCAAGGATCGGTATTCCACACTGCCCTAACTGTGGCAGAGAGATCAGAAAACAGAGCGTGGATGAGATGGCAGATCAGATCCTGGCACTTGAGGAAGGAACCAAGTTCCAGATTCTGGCACCCGTTGTACGAGGACGTAAGGGTGAGCATGCCAAGGTTCTTGAGAGAGCCAAGCGTGGCGGATACGTAAGAGTCAGGATCGATGGCAGCCAGTACGACCTGTCAGAAGATATCAAGCTAGACAAGAACATCAAGCACAATATTGAGATAATCGTAGACAGACTTGTGATCAGAGAAGACCGTGAAGGTATGAGAAGAAGACTGTCTGATTCAATAGAAAATGCTCTTGCCATGGCTGAGGGACTTCTTATGGTTGATGTTATCGATGGAGAGACCATCAACTTCAGCCAGAGCTTTGCATGTCCTGATTGCGGCATCAGTATACCTGAGATCGAACCTAGGAGTTTTTCATTTAATAACCCATATGGCGCATGCCCTGTATGTTTTGGACTTGGCTACAAGATGGAATTTGATGAAGATCTCATGATACCTGATAAGAAGCTGTCTATTAATGAAGGCTGTATTCAGGTAATGGGATGGCAGAGTAGTAATAAGGAGAGCAGTTTTACCAATGCCACTTTAAGAGCTCTTGCCAAGGAATACAAGTTTAGCCTTGATACACCATATGAAAAGCTCCCTGAAAAGGTAAGACATATGCTGATCCATGGTGCTGACAAGGAAGTTAATGTACATTACAAGGGACAGCGCGGAGAGGGTGACTATCCTATTAAATTTGACGGACTTATCAAAAACGTTGAACAGAGATACAAGGAGACATTCTCAGAGACAGCCAAGGCAGAGTACGAAGAGTACATGCGCATAACACCTTGTGCAGAGTGTAACGGACAGAGACTTAAGAAGGAATCACTGGCAGTAACAGTTGCAGATAAAAATATATTCGAGATCACTTCCATGTCTATTGATGAGCTGTATCAGTATCTTCAGGATATGAAGCTTACAAAGCAGCAGGAGCTTATCGGTGCTCAGGTCCTTAAAGAGATAAGAGCAAGAGTTGGGTTCCTTATAGATGTAGGTCTCGATTATCTGTCATTGTCCCGTGCAACGGGAACTCTATCCGGAGGTGAAGCACAGCGTATCAGACTTGCCACCCAGATCGGATCAGGACTGTGCGGCGTATGTTATATCCTTGATGAGCCTAGTATCGGTCTGCATCAGAGAGATAATGACAAGCTGCTGAATACTTTAAAGAACCTCAGAGACCTTGGAAACACATTGATCGTAGTTGAACATGATGAAGATACCATGCGTGCTGCGGATTATATTGTGGATGTAGGTCCGGGAGCAGGCTCTCATGGTGGAAAAGTCGTTGCTACAGGAACAGCAGAAGAGCTCATGCAGATACCTGAATCTGTTACAGGCCAGTATCTTGCAGGAAAACTCAAGATAGAAGTACCTGATAAGCGCAGAAAGCCTACAGGATGGCTTAAGGTTACAGGAGCTCAGGAACATAACCTCAAAAATGTGGATGTAAAGATCCCTCTTGGAGTAATGACTGTAGTTACAGGTGTGTCAGGATCAGGAAAGAGCTCCCTTGTCAACGAGATACTCTATAAGCATCTGGCAAAAGACCTTAACAGAGCAAGGACTATTCCTGGTAAACACAAGGATATCAAGGGAATTGAACAGCTTGATAAGGTTATCGATATTGACCAGTCACCAATAGGAAGAACACCTAGATCCAATCCTGCTACTTACACAGGCGTTTTTGACATGATCAGAGACCTTTTTGCAGCAACACCTGATGCCAAGGCACGCGGCTATGCCAAGGGAAGATTCAGCTTTAATGTAAAAGGCGGACGATGCGAAGCCTGCAGCGGTGACGGTATCATTAAGATAGAGATGCACTTTTTACCTGATGTATATGTACCATGCGAAGTCTGCGGTGGAAAGAGATATAATCATGAGACTCTTGAAGTTAAGTACAAGGGCAAGAGCATCTATGATGTGCTTGATATGACTGTAGAGGAAGCGCTGGTATTTTTTGAAAACGTATCATCTATCAAGCGTAAGATACAGACACTCTATGATGTAGGTCTTGGATATGTCAAGCTGGGACAGCCGTCTACAGAACTCTCAGGTGGTGAAGCTCAGCGTATCAAGCTTGCTACAGAGCTTAGTAAGGTTAGTACCGGAAAGACTATCTACATTTTGGATGAACCTACAACAGGTCTTCATTTTGCTGATGTTCAAAAGCTTGTAAAGATCCTTCATCAGCTGGTTGAAAATGGAAATACAGTTGTTGTCATAGAGCACAACCTTGATGTCATCAAGACTGGTGATTATATCATTGATATGGGACCAGAGGGTGGATCCAAGGGTGGAACAGTAGTAGCCCAGGGTACTCCTGAACAGGTAGCCAAGGTCAAGGAATCTTATACAGGCAAATACATTAAACGTATGCTTGAACAGAAATAAATTGTGATAAATGGCTTATGGATATTTGGGATTTTTCCCCCGGATATCCATAAGTTTTTTTGTCAAAAAAATATTTGTAACTCTAAATAATCTATAATTTTTTGCCGATATAGATTTAAAGAATATAACTATGTTTGTTGAAAAAACAACTCAAAACCATACGGGTTGTGGATTTCGGTACAATGAGATAAGCTGCTTTTTAAAATTTTATTAAGATATTTAAATTGTAGTCCCTTTGGTTTATAATAGCATTGTTAATTATCATAGGTTTATTGTCGCAGTTTTGCGTTAATATAAATGTTATTTATTGAAAGGGGACCGCAGTCAGATGCAGTACGCAGATATCGGAATTGATTTAGGAACAGCAAGTATTCTTGTTTATATACGTGGAAGAGGCGTAGTTTTAAAAGAGCCTTCAGTAGTGGCTTATGACATAGATAATGACAAGATCATGGCAATCGGTGAGGATGCCAGACTGATGCTTGGTAGAACACCTGGTAACATCGTAGCTATCAGACCTCTCAGACAGGGTGTTATCTCCAACTATAAAGTTACAGAACAGATGATGAGACATTTCATCAACAAAGCACTTGGCAGAAAGAATCTCTTCCGTAAGCCTCTCATAGCTGTATGTGTACCTTCAGGTGTCACAGAAGTTGAGAAAAAGGCCGTAGAAGATGCTACAAGAATGTGCGGTGCACGTGATGTTAAGATCATTGAAGAGCCGGTTGCAGCAGCAATTGGCGCTGGTATAGATATTACAAAGCCTTGTGGAAATATGATCGTAGATATCGGTGGTGGTACATCAGATATCGCAGTTATTTCTCTTTGCGGTACAGTTGTAAGTACATCAGTAAAGGTAGCAGGCGATGACTTCGATGAAGCAATCGTTCGTTACATGAGAAAGAAGCACAATCTCCTTATTGGTGAGAGAACTGCAGAAGATATCAAGATCAAGATTGGTTCAGCATATCCACGAGCAGAAGCTGATTACATGGATGTTAGAGGAAGAAACCTTGTAACTGGTCTTCCTAAGACTGTTAGAATATCATCGGAAGAGACAGAAGAGGCTTTAAGAGAGCCTACAAGCCAGATCGTTGAGGCTATCCACAGCGTTCTCGAGATCACACCTCCAGAACTTGCAGCTGATATTGCAGAGCGTGGAATAGTTATGACAGGTGGCGGAAGTCTTCTTAGAGGACTCGAGGATCTTATTGAAGCCAGAACCGGAATCAATACTATGACAGCTGAGGATCCTATGACAGCTGTAGCTATTGGAACCGGACGTTACGTTGAATCTCTTGCCGGATATAGAGAGGAGTAATCATTGGTAAAAGGCCTATACACTGCTTATACGGGAATGGTACAGGAACAAAAGAGGATGGATGTGATCACCAATAACCTGGCGAATTTCAACACCACAGGTTATAAAAAGGAAGGTCTCACCAGCCAGGCTTTTGATGAGCAATTAGCGCTCAAGATCAAAGACTTTACCGATGCTCCGCTTACAGCACGCAGGATAGGTTATATTACTCCGGGTGTCAAGATAGGACAGGGCTATACAGACTGGTCCGAAGGTCCTATGAGAGAGACCAATAATACCTACGACCTTGCAATAGCAGGGGATGGATTTTTTACTATAGAATATACTAACAAGGCAGTTAATATAGAGCGTGAGCTTGCAAATGTAACAACTACAATGTATACACGCGATGGCAACTTTACACTTACTTCTGAGGGTGTCCTTACTACACAGGATGGAGATTTTGTATTGGATAATGCAGGTGGGCATATCACACTTGATCCTAATCTCCAGACACAGATCAATGTTAATGGTGATATCATTCAGGATGGTGAAGTTGTTGCAACCCTTGGAATAGCAGATTTTGAGGATTATGATTACCTGCAGCACTATGGTGAGAACTACTGGTACACCATAGATGGTTTCACAGAAAAGGATTTCGAAGGCCAGGTTTACGCAGGCTTTTTGGAACAGTCCAACGTATCTGTTGTGGACGAAATGGTCAACATGATAGCGGTTCAGAGAAACTATGAGACTAATCAGAAGATGATCACGACTATAGATGATACTCTGGATAAAGCTGTTAATCAGGTTGGTGTCCTTTCATAAGTGAAGGAGGTATGATTCTATGGTAAGAAGCTTATGGACTGCAGCTACTGGTATGAATGCCCAGCAGACCAATGTAGATACAATATCCAATAACCTTGCTAATGTTAATACAGCAGGTTATAAAGCGCAGGGCGCGCAGTTTAAATCACTTTTATATCAAACACTTCAGACAGTTACTACGACAGCTAATGGCGACCCAAGACCTACAACATCTCAGGTGGGACTTGGTGTTCGTACAGCGTCGATCAATTCCTATTTTTCACAGGGATCTCTCCTTGCCAATGACAGTACTACAGCTTTTGCGATTAGCGGTAAAGGCTTTTTTGCATACCAGGATGCTGATGGAAATCCTCTTTATACCAGAAATGGTGATTTTACATGGGCTCTTGGAAATGATGATGGTACAGAGCTTGTTCTTACAACAACAGATGGAAATATCATCCTGGATGAAAACGGCGAAGAAATCAGGATCGATGGCGGGCTTATTGCTAATAAGCTCACTGTTGGTGGAGATGGAACAATTTATTATCCTGATGAAGACGGTGTTCCCCAGTCTCTGGGAGTTACTATCGGACTGTGGCAGTTTAATAATCCTGGAGGCCTTGAAAGAGTAGGAAGCACAGCGTTCAGAGTTACAGCAGCCAGCGGAGAAGCTCTTGCAGAGCGAGGCGATGGCGCCAATGAAGATCTTGATGTTAGTGAAATCGTGCAGGGATATCTGGAAGGTTCCAATGTAAACGTTGCAACTGAGATGGTCAACCTGATCGTAGCGCAGCGTGCTTATGAAATGAATTCAACAGCTATTACAACTACAGATAGTATGATGCAGACAGCTAACAGCTTGAAGAGATGATGATGCAGTGTTATATAGACTTAAGGCATAAGCGGAAGGAGGAGTAATATGGCTTCGATGGATTTATCAGGAATCAATGCGGATGCATATAACCAATATGCTACAATGGAAGCAGCTCAGGTCAGTGGCAATAATTTAAAAACTACACTGAACAATACGAGCAGCACTTCTACAGATGAAGAGTTGATGGATGCCTGCAAACAGTTTGAAGCATACCTTCTTGAGCAGGTGTTTAAGGAGATGCAGAAATCTGTAGATGCTCTAAAGGACGAGAACAGTATAGACCAGCCTACAAGCACTCTTGTAGATTACTTCAAGGGACAGACACTTACCAAGATCACTCAGGATGCTACAGATACTCAGGGACTGGGCTTGGCTCAGATGCTGTATGAGAATATGAAACGCAATTACGATATCTGAATTTTAGTGAACAAAAATATAGAAAGAAAGCTCCGCTGGCATGGCGCTGCCATAGCGCTACCAGCGGATTTTTATGGGAATGGAAAAAGTAAAGGGATACATTGAACATTTTGTATATAGAAATGCTGAAAATGGCTATGCGGTAGTCAATCTCATCACTGATGGCGAAGAACTCACCTGTACCGGTAATTTTGGAAGTGCAGATATAGGTGATAACTTAGAGCTTGAAGGAGAGTACACGACACATGCCATATATGGTGAGCAGTTTAAGGTGACTAACTACAAGATCACCATTCCGGATGATGTCACATCCATGCAGCGTTATCTTGCTTCCGGTGCCATCAAAGGTATTGGAGAAGCTCTTGCTGCCAAGATCATCAAAAAATTTGGAGAGGACACCTTCAGGATAATAGAAGATGAGCCTGAGAGACTGGCGGAGATCAAGGGAATCAGCCAGCGAAAGGCTATCGACATATCTATCCAGATGTCTGAGAAAAGAGAAATGCGAGATGCCATCATTTTTTTACAACAATATGGTATCTCCAATAACCTTGCAGTAAAGATATTTGAGCAATATGGAACAAGGATCTACGCTATTTTAAAGGAAAATCCATATCAGCTCGCAGAGGATATATCCGGCATAGGCTTTCACACTGCTGATGAGATTGCAGAGAAGATAGGAATAAGAGTTGATTCTGACTACAGGATCAGAAGTGGATTACTATATGCGCTTTCTCAGGCGGCTGCTGACGGCAACAGCTATCTTCCGAGAACTCTTTTGGTTCAAAAGGCTTCAGAGCTCCTGGGTGTAGAACAGGATATTACAGATGCGCAGATAGACAACCTGCTAATGGCACAAAAGCTTGTGATAAAGGGACAGGATCAGGTATATGCCAGCTCTTTTTACTACGTGGAACAATCCTGTGCAGTTATGCTCCACGACCTGAATGTTAAGAGCCAGGATAGCGATCCGGGAGAAGAACAAAGGCTTAGAGATCAGATCCTTGAGCTTGAGAGAAAGAAGGATATAGAGCTGGATGAGCTTCAAAGAGAGGCGGTATTAAAGAGTATATCCAATGGTATAGTCATCATCACCGGTGGACCTGGTACAGGTAAGACTACGACTATCAATGCGATAATTGCCTATTATGCAGCACAGGGACTGGATATCATGCTGGCTGCCCCTACTGGCAGAGCTGCCAAGCGCATGACCGAGGCAACAGGTTATGAGGCAAGGACTATCCACAGACTTCTGGAAGTCAATGGCGGCATGAGTGATGACAATGACAGAGGACTTGTCAGATTTGAAAAAAATGCAGAGAATCCGTTAGAGGCGGATGCCATAATAATCGATGAGATGTCGATGGTAGATATGCATCTGTTTCATGCACTTCTAAAAGCAATAGTTCCGGGAATGCATCTGATCCTTGTTGGTGATAGCTCACAGCTTCCAAGCGTTGGCCCGGGGCAGGTACTTCATGACCTTATTGCCAGTGGGAAGTTTTCTACTATTGTTTTACAGAAAATCTTCAGACAGGCGGAGGAAAGTGACATTGTCATGAACGCTCACAGGATACACAGAGGTGAGCCTATCAAAATGGACAATAAGAGCAAGGACTTCTTTTTCCTGGAGAGAAATAATTCAGATGTGATCTACAAACATATGGTGCAGCTGGTAAGAGACAAGCTTCCGGGATATGTTAATGCAAGTACCTATGATATTCAGGTCCTGACCCCTATGAAGAAAGGCCCTCTTGGTGCAGAGACTCTCAACACTATCCTGCAGAGCTATCTGAATCCGGCATCTGATGATAAAAAAGAGCATACCTATGGAGATAAACTCTTTAGAGTTGGAGACAAGGTCATGCAGATCAAAAACAACTATCAGGCTGAATGGGAAGTTGAAGGCAAGTTTGGAGTTGTGATAGATCATGGAATGGGTATATTCAACGGCGATATGGGCATCATTGTTGAAATCAATGATCATGCTCAGGAGCTTGTGGTGGAATATGATGAGCACAGAAAGGTCAGATACTCCTACACAATGCTGGATGATCTTGAGCTTGCCTATGCCATAACAATACATAAATCCCAGGGAAGCGAATATCCGGCTGTTGTGATGCCGCTTTTGGGAGGGCCTAGGATGCTGCTTAACAGGAATCTTTTGTATACGGCAGTTACAAGAGCCAAGGGCAGCGTAGTGATACTTGGCAGCAGAGATACTGTAAACACAATGATCCAGAATGAAGAACAGCTCCACAGATATACGGGGCTTACTGACAGGATCGCAGATATTTATACGCTGGATTGACAGCACAAAAAGAGATAATGAATAGATTTTTCCAAACTGATAAGGACAAGGTCCTGGATACACTGATATCTATAGTGTATCCAAGACGATGCCCTGTCTGCGACGATATCGTTACACCATTCGGTGACAAGATCCATAAGGATTGCAAAAATATGATACAGGTGATCACAGAGCCCGCCTGCTATAAGTGCGGCAAGCCACTTGGCAGAAATGGAGAAATGCAGGAATTTTGCGATGATTGCCGCAGGATAAAACATTTTTATGATAAAGGCCGCGCTGCTGTTTTCTACAGAAGCATATCTTCATCAATCTATAGGTTTAAATATGCAGGAAGAGCTGAATATGCTGACTGCTATGGCGAAATAGTTTCCGATAGTCTTGGAAACTGGATCAGGAGTCTGAAGGCAGATGCACTTATTCCGGTGCCCATGTACAAGAAAAAAGAGCGCCTTAGAGGATACAATCAGGCATCTGTTCTGGCAAGAGCTATAGGAAAGGAATTGAATATCCCTGTCAGAGATGATCTGATACTGAGAACAAGAAATACAGTTCCCATGAAAAAACTTGATGAAAAGGGTCGCCGCAATAATTTGAAAAAGGCTTTTAAAGTGACCTCAAATGATGTAAAATTAAAGAGTATAATTATAATTGATGACATCTATACAACAGGTAGTACCATTGATGAGATCGCCCATGAGTTTCGACAAGTAGGTGTGGAAAAAATATATTTCTGCACACTGGCTATCGGGCAAACAATTTGACATAAATGGAGGTCAGGCTTATGAATCTACGTAACTGTTCAAGATGTGGCAAAATGTTTAATTATATTACTGGAGAGCCACTATGCGATGATTGCAAGAAGGCAATCGAAGAGGATTTTCAGAAAGTAAAAAAGTACATTGAAGAGAATCCGGGAGCGAGAATTGAAAAAATTGCTGAGGACAACGAAGTAACTACTAAGCAGATCAAAAAGTGGATCGCTGAAGAAAGACTTATGTTCTCAAAGGAATCACCTTTGGCTCTTACTTGCGAAAATTGTGGGGAACCAATACAGACAGGAAGATTTTGTGCAAAATGTAAGGCAGGTATGGCAAATAATCTGACAAATACATTTGCTAAACCTAAACCGCTGCAGCAACCTGTGGTTAAAAAAGACCCAAAGGCTGGTATGCGCTTCCTGGATACATAAGGAGAAAACATGCTAGACGAAGAACGCGTAATTCTCATGACCAAAATGGCAGCATACAGTGCTCGCAACGGACGTAAAAATGATGCCATGAATGCTTATTTTCGTGGGGATTATGTTGGATTTAATGTTCTTAAATCCATTATCAGTGCGACAATTTGCTATTGCATAATTGTTGCTGCTTACTTGATATATGATTTTGAAGATGTTATACAGAACCTATACAATACGGATTTGCTTGCCACTGGCAAGCAATTCCTGTTGTATTACATAATAATGATCGTTGCGTATGCTGTGATCTCTTACATAGTCTATTCTTACAGATACTCTAAAATGAGAAAAGAGCTGAAGGGCTATTACAATAATCTGCGCAAACTATCTAAAATGTATGAAAAGGAATAATCTGTTATGACATCATTGCTGGAATTTAAAGAGTATATAAAAAATTTTTATATGAAGTACGAGACTTATCTGACTTATGGTTGGAAGTTCGTATTGTCATTGGTCGCATTACTTGCGATCAATTCAAGAATAGGATACCAGTCATCACTTACATCCTTCCCGATAGTATTGATGGCTGCTTTGCTGTGCTCAATTATGCCAAAGAACTTCATGGTGTTTATGAGTGCGCTGTTTATAATCGGACATCTATATGAATTGTCTCTGCCATGTATGTTGGCAGTAGTCATTCTATTTCTGATAATGTTTCTTTTGTATTTTAGATTCTCACCAAAGGATACATTGGCTGTAATGCTGACGCCGCTGTGTTTCTTTTTCCATGTTCCATATGTGATCCCTATTGCAATGGGTCTTATGGGCACACCGGTTTCTATTATTTCAGTTACATGTGGCGTTGTAGTCACATACGTGATCCGCTATGTTGCTGAGAATGCTACAGCATTTACAACAGCAGATGCAGAAGAGACAACAATAGCATTTCAGTCGGTTTTATCCGAGCTTATGGCCAACAAGGCAATGCTTGCTGTGATCATAGCATTTGCAGTTACACTTTCTGTAGTTTATGTGATCAGAAGACTGTCAATCGACCATGCATGGTCAATTGCTATCATTGCAGGTGCTTTATGTGATGCAATCTGCATGCTTGTTGGAGATCTTATCTTCAATACACAGATATCTATTATTTCTGTGATAATTGGAGCAGTAGTGGCAGGACTTCTTGCCAAGTGCATTGAATTTTTTGCATTTGATCTTGATTATAGTCGTACTGAAAATGTTCAGTTCGAAGATGATGAATATTATTATTATGTCAAGGCAGTTCCTAAGGTTACAGTTTCTACACCTGAGAAAAAGGTGAAGAAGATCAACCGCTCACGTGCACAGCAGTCGCACAAAAGAGAGAATGCTGACAGATAGAAAGAACAATAAATAATGGAGCAGATTGAATTCTTTTTTAACAACAACTTAACAAATCTGCACATGCCTACCATCAGGGCTGTTGATGTCGTAGAAATATTGATAATAGCCTTTTTGGTATATCACATGTTGGTATGGGCTCGTAATACAAGACTATGGTCTCTTTTAAAAGGGGTCATAGTTATTGTTGTGTTTATAATTATTGCTGCGTTTTTTGAAATGTCCACCATTTTGTGGATAGTTGAAAATGTCTTTAGTATAGCAGTAATAGCTATGGTAGTTATATTACAGCCTGAACTTAGAAAGGCTCTTGAACAGCTGGGAAGAAAAAATTATTTCTCAAGCCTTTTCAATTTTACTGACAATTCTCCTGAAGGAAGATTTTCAGATAAAACTGTAAATGAGATCATCAGGGCCTGTGTTGAGATGGCCAAGGTGCGTACAGGTGCCCTTATAGTCATTGAGCAGGAGAGCTCTCTTGTAGATTATGAGAGAACCGGTATTGATATCGATGGTGTAGTTACAAGCCAGCTTTTGATCAACATCTTTGAGCATAACACACCGCTCCATGATGGTGCTGTTATCATCCGAGGCAACAGGATCACAGCTGCTACATGCTATTTGCCACTGTCAGATAATATGTCTATTGGAAAAGAGCTTGGAACAAGACACAGAGCCGGTGTTGGTATTTCAGAAGCTACTGATTCCATGACACTTATCGTATCAGAGGAAACAGGTAAAATAAGTGTTGCATATGAAGGCAAGCTTGAAAGTGCTGTTGATAGTGACAGACTCAGAGAACGACTTCGCCAGATACAGAATAAACCAAGTGAAGAACATAAGAGAATAACATGGAAAGGAAAGGCAAAGGCATGATCAAAAAGCTGACATCCAATTGGGGACTAAAGCTTGCATCAGTTGTTTTTGCAGCAATCCTTTGGTTCCTTATTACCAATATAAATGACCCGGTAGTATCACAGACATTCTATGATGTACCAGTCACGATCAAGAACACAAGTCTGATCACAGAAAATGGTCAGGTATATGAAGTGCTGGATGATACTGATGTTATCAGTACCGTTAAAGTCTATGCACCAAGAACTGCTATTGATTCATTGTCCAAGGATAATATTGTTGCAACAGCTGATGTGGCCAATATGACCAGCAATTATACAATAGCAATCTCACTTTCAACTAACAAATACAGCAATGAAATAGAGAGTATTACAGGAAGTATCGATACTGTTAAACTTGATGTTGAAGACAAGGCTACCAAGACTCTTGCTCTTACAGCTACAACCTCCGGAACTCTTGAAGACGGATACATTGTAGGAACTGTTTCTACAGAGCAGAACCTTATCAGAGTCAGCGGACCGGAATCTATTGTAAGCCAGATCAAGTCAGCAGTTGTAGATGTAGACGTTACAGGATTTACATCCAATATTGGAACAGATGCTGATATTAAACTCTATGATGAAGAGGGCAATGTTATTTCCGAAGGAAACCTCACACTCAACATCACATCAGTAAGAGTCAATGTAACAATACTGGAGACCAAGAGAGTACCTATTGTCTACACCATCACAGGCACACCGGCCAGTGGATACCAGTTGACAGGTGTTATAGATTCTACACCGGATACTATCCTTATTGCCGGCAGGAGCAGCGCCCTTAGTGAAGTTGATTTTATCGGTGTATCAGATGCATTGTTAAATGTACAGGGACTTACAGAGAACCTTGAAACTACTATTGATCTTACAAATTATCTGCCAAGTAATATTTCCTTTGGAGATAGTGATTTCAATGGTATCGTATCTGTAGTTGTCCATATTGAAGAGACTAAATCCAAGACAGTTGATCTTGATGTATCTACATTTACTATCAGTAATGTTCCGGAAGGATACCAGGTTACTATAGTTACTGGAGAAGAAGAGGGTGATACTACTCAGAGCATTACAGTATCAGGTCTTCAGGCTGCATTGGATACTGCAACAGCCAGTACCATTACAGGTGAGATTGACATGCAGGAGTTCATGGATAGTCGTGAACTTGACAATTTAGTTGCGGGAACGTATTCTACTTCGGTAGATTTAACACTTCCCGATGGAGTATCGACATCAGACAGTGTTTCAGTACAGATACTTATTACAGAAGAATAATGTCGATTGAAAAATAAGTAGGGGAACAGATTTTAAAGGAGTTAGAGATAAATGTCTAGAATGTTTGGAACAGATGGCGTTAGAGGCGTAGCTAATGATGAACTTACACCGCTACTTGCCATGCAACTTGGTCAGGCTGGAGCATATGTTTTATCTAAGGAGAACAATCACAAGCCAACAATCATGGTTGGATGCGATACAAGAATATCAGGAGATATGTTAGCCAGCGCACTTATGGCAGGAGCTTGCTCTGTAGGAGCCAACGTAGTTAATGTTGGAGTGCTTCCAACACCTGCTGTTGCATATCTTACTAAGAAGTATCGTGTTGATGCAGGTGTAGTCATCTCAGCATCACATAATCCAATGGAATTCAATGGAATCAAGTTTTTTGACGGAAACGGTTTTAAACTTCCTGATGCAATGGAGGATGAGATTGAAGCGCTTATCCGCAACAACATGGAAGGTATTAAGATGCCTACAGGAGCAGGAGTTGGTAAGATCAAGAATCGTCCTGATGCCAAAGAGGAGTACATTAACCACAATATCCATTGCGTAGATGTACATCTTGATTCACTTAAAGTAGTTATGGACTGCGCTGAAGGTGCTTCTTCATATACTTCAGTTGAGGCTATCAAGCAGCTTGGAGCAACAGTTATTCCTATCCATACTAATCCTGATGGAACCAACATCAATGCCAACTGTGGTTCTACTCACATGGAAGAGCTCATGGGCAGAGTAGTAACTGAAAAGGCTGATATCGGTCTTGCTTTTGACGGAGATGCAGACAGATTCCTTGCAGTTGATGAAAACGGTAATATGGTTGATGGTGACCAGATAATGGCCATTATTGGTAAATTTATGAAAGACAATGGTAAGCTCAAAAAAGATACTATTGTCGCAACAGTTATGAGTAACCTTGGATTCTTCAAAATGGGAGAACGCGAGGGTATTCAGATCGACAAGACCAAGGTTGGTGACAGATATGTTCTCGAGCACATGAAAGAAATCGGTGCTAATCTTGGTGGAGAGCAGTCAGGACACATTATTTTCCTTGATGATAATACAACAGGAGATGGACTTTTAAGTGCCCTTCACCTCATGGAAGTTATGGTCAAGACTGGCAAAAAGCTCTCAGAGCTTGCAGGCGTTATGGAAGTAATGCCACAGGCATTGTTCAATGCTACAGTACCTAATCATAAAAAAGATCAGTATATGGAATATCCTGAAATAGCTCAGGCAATTGAGGATCTTAATAAGAAGTTTGCCGGAGATGGCAGAGTACTTATCAGACCATCAGGAACAGAGCCTCTTGTCAGAGTTATGATCGAAGGTAAAGACCAGAAGATGATCGAAGACGAAGCTAAGAAACTTGCAGAACTTATACAGAACGTGATGTTGTAAATTACTTGGAGGAGTGGGTTAATGGTAAGTCAAAAAGTAGTCATAAAGAATCCTACAGGCTTGCATTTAAGACCAGCAGGAAATCTTTGCAAAGTGGCTATGAACTATAAATGTCACATAACATTTAGTTATGATGGCAACACAGCCAATGCCAAAAGTGTATTGTCAGTGCTGGGCGCATGTGTAAAATGCGGTGATGAACTGGAATTCCGTTGTGAAGGCCAGGATGAGGAAGAAGCACTTGCAGCACTTGTAGAAGCTGTAAATAATGGACTTGGAGAGTAATATCTACGCTATATGCGAGAGGATATATTTAGACTGTAATAGCAGTTTAAGAATATGGAGAAATACTCCATATAGTATGACTAAAGAGAGGGAGTTAGAAGAATGAAGAAACTGAAAGTATTAGGCCTTACTGTACTTACAGCTGCTATGCTGTTTGGTTGTAAAAAAGATAGCGACGACGCAGTAACAGGTATCAGTATTGAAAAAATTGACGATGCTACTGAGGTTTCAGCAGAAGCTGCTACAGAAGCAAGTGTAGAAGAAGTAGTAGATGAAGACGAAGCACCTGCTGAAGGAATGGTCAGAAGCTTATTTACAAATGAATGGATAACAGAAGAAGCTGCAGCTACAAGACCACTTGCAGTTATGTATCCTATCAATAAGCAGGCTCAGCCACAGTACGGACTTAGCAATGTAGCAGTATTTTATGAGATCATGGAAGAAGGCTCAATGTCACGTCAGATGGGTATCCTTGAAGATTGGACAGACCTTAGTCAGATCGGTAATATCCGTAGTATCAGAGATTACTTCGTATATGCTGCACTTGAATATGATCCGATCATCATTCACTATGGCGGACCAGAAGTATATGTAACAAACATCCTTACAAGAGACGATGTAGATAACTTAAATGGTGTTGGCGGAAAAATGGGTTCAGATTATGGCGCTTTCTTCCGTGTTCCTGAGGGAAGTACATCAGAGCATACAGCATTTACAGATGCTGAGCATGTTCTTGCAGCTATTGATAAAGCTGGATTTTCACTTGAGCACAGAGATGAGTACTACTACGGCGAATCACATTTTAACTTTACTACAAAGTCCAATCCAAACACACTTGAGGATTACAGCGATGCTGTAGAAGCTACTGAGATCGATATGTCCGGATGCTTCCCTGTAACTAAGTCAGCTCTTTCATACAACGAAGAAGACGGACTTTATTACAAGACATTGTACGGAGAAGCTCAGAAGGATGCTGTAACTGGTGAGCAGCTTGCATTTGCCAATGTTATCATCCAGAGAACATACAATGAGATCCGTGATGACAATGGTTACCTTGCATTCCAGATGCACGACACAACAAGAGATGGTTACTATATCACTCAGGGCAAGATGATCCATGTTACATGGGAAAAGACAGAAGACTATGTTCCTACCAAGTACTATGATGACAACGGAAACGAGATAACAGTAAATACTGGTAAGACAATGATCTTTGTTATTAAAGAAAATGATAACTTTGAAGTAAATGGTTCCACAGTAGTTTATGAAGACTAATAAAGAGTAAAAACTGAGCGGACGGTATTTACCGTCCGTTTTCAAGTAAGAGAGAAGCTGACAAGGAGAATGAAAATTGAAAAAGATAATTGTAACAGGCTGTAATGGACAGCTGGGAAGAGCTGTAAATATTGAACTTGCAGACAAAGACCAGTATGAGATCGTAAATACTGATATTTTTGAAGGCGATGGTATCACACCTCTTGATATTTCAAATGTTGACAATGTATTGAAGCTTGCCAGAGAAGTTAAGCCATATGCAATTATCAACTGCGCAGCATATACAGCAGTCGATGCTCAGGAAAAAGATGTTGATCTGTCTTATAAGATCAATGCAATTGGACCTAGAAACCTTGCAATAGCAGCAACTGATACTAATGCCAAGCTTATTCATATCTCAACAGACTATGTTTTTGAAGGAAATGGAACAAAGCCATATCTTGAATTTGATAAAACAGGTCCTGTCAGCGTATATGGTAAGACCAAGCTTGCCGGAGAAGAATTTGTAAAGCAGTTTGCAGACAGATTTTTCACTATCCGTACAGCATGGTTATATGGCGATGGCAAGAACTTCGTTAAGACAATGATGAGATTATCTGAGACACATGATGAAGTAAGCGTAGTTATGGACCAGCTTGGTTCACCAACAAGCACTTACGAGCTTGCCAAGGCTGTTCACTATCTGCTTAACACAGACAACTATGGTCTTTTCCACGGAACCTGTGAAGGACAGACTAACTGGGCTGATTTTACAGAAGAGATATTCAGGATCGCTGGCAAAAATACTAAGGTAAATCATGTAACATCAGAGCAGTATTCAGCAATGAATCCTGCAGCTGCACCAAGACCAAAATACTCTGTACTTGAGAATTACATGTTTAAGTTAACATCAGACTTTATGTTTGCTGATTGGCATGATGCTATTGAGAAATACATGAAGGACTATATTTTATAATGGGAGATAATTAATGCCTTTTTTGACAGAAATAGTTAGTAATACTGTTCTTGTGGCTGCCTTTTTTGGCTGGCTTACAGCACAGGTCATCAAGACAATATTATATGTGATAGTTAATAAAGAATTTAATGTTGAGCGACTTACCGGCGACGGCGGTATGCCAAGTTCTCATTCTTCAACTGTCATGGCTACCCTTATCGCTACAGGAATGACTTACGGAGTGGCTGGTTTTCAGTTTGCAATTGCTTTTGTTGTAGCCGTTATCGTAATGCATGATGCTATGGGAGTTAGAAGAGAAACAGGTAAACAGGCCATCGTTATCAACGACATGATGGAGCTCTTCCAGGAAATGGGTAAAATGACTGTAGAAGAGAGCCTTAAAGAGTTTGTCGGACATACACCATTGCAGGTACTTATGGGAGCAATTCTTGGATCCGGAATCGGATTTGCTGTATGTACATTTTTATTCTAAGATTTGAAAAAATGATCATAAAAAACGGGCACAGTGAGGGGACTTAAATGTTCAAAGTGCTTTTAATATGGATATACGTATTCATAACAACATACATACTTGGTTATGGCACATTAGAATTTCTGACTGGGCTTTCTGTGATGCAGAGAAAATCTGCATCCAGTGGAAAGCTCCAAAAATACAATATAAGATTTTTTGAAAGCTATATATTTGCAGGACTTATTTTTGCAAATATATATGCTGAAATCTGGAGCATCTTTGGTGGTGTGGGTGTCCATGCCAATCTTGTGATGCTTCTTTTTTGTGGTGTTATCGTCTACCACTATCATTCAGACATGTTTGATGGAATAGGCCTGTGCGCTCATAAAGTACTGGCATCTAAATTCGTCTGGGTGTACATACTTTTGATATTTGTCATGGCTTATGGTACATCACATGGGATCATGCACTATGACAGTGATCTGTATCATGCTCAGGCAATTGAATGGATTGAGAAATATGGAGTAGTCAAAGGACTTGGAAACCTGCATTTGAGACTGGGTTATAACAGTGCTTCTTTTGCACTTACTGCTCTTTACAGCTTTCATTCAGTTAATGGGCAGAGCTATCACGTAATGACAGGTTTTTTTGCACTTCTCCTTGCATGGCAATGTGTGGATATCAAGCATCTCGTTCGCAGAAAATCCCCAGTCTTATCAGATTTTGTAAGACTTGCAGCAATTTACTATCTATTTACCATTTATGATGAGATGGTAGCTCCTGCATCAGATTACTTTATCGGCTGCCTGCTATTTTACATAATCATCCACTGGCTGGATCTGTTAGTGCTGCATGAAAAAAATTATGCACCTTTTGTATTCCTTACCTTTGCAGCTGTCTATACAACAACTGTCAAACTCTCAGCGGCAATGCTTATGCTATTGGCCATCAAACCGATCGTGCAGCTTGTAAGGACCAGAAAAAAGAATGCAGTTGTTCCGATACTCTTTAGCGTGGCAATGAGTGTGCTGATATCAATTCCATTTTTTGTCAGAAATGTGATCTTATCAGGCTGGCTTATATATCCATTTACATCAATCGACCTGTTCAATGTACCTTGGAAAGTGCCAAAGGGGCAGGCTGCCTATGATGCCAAGGAAATAATGGTCTATGGCAGAGGCTATACAGACGTATTGCAGTATGATATGCCTTTTTCACAATGGTTCCCTAATTGGTTCTCCCAAATAGGCAATCTGAATAAGATGTTTTTGATATTGGATGTTGCAGCAGTGATCATATTTATCGCCAGTGTGTTATATCTGGTGATATCTGATAAGAACGCCAAGGCCAAAAAGACCTTTGGAGTATTTCACTTAAGTCACAGGAGAGTTGTAAGTCTGGCAGATTTCCTCCTTGTAGACGGTGTACTGATCGCATCAATGATCTACTGGCTTTTGAGCTCACCTCTCATCAGATACGGAAGCGTATATTTGTGGATAGTAGCTGCAGTGGTCTATGGCAGGATATTTATACTGCTGTTTACCAAGGTAAGACAATCCCTTGCTCCATGGTTCTACGGTGCGGTTATGGCAGCTTTACTGTTAGTGATCGTGATCAAGGGAAGCATATGTGTCATAGAAGAGGCACCAAGATTCAACCCTGTGTACTTTTTTGAACAGCAGGATTATGGTGAATATGAAGTCGCTGAATATGAAGTTAATGGAATAACATTTTATTATCCGGTTGAAGGTGACAGAGTAGGATATGCACCATTCCCTTCAGCACCAACCAAAGAGACCTTTGTGATGCTTGGAGATAGCATCAGGGATGGATTTGGAAGCATATATGCCGAATAAGTGTATTGTTACAATAAAAGTTTTGATACGCAAAAACTTCGTACCTCAATCCTGGATCATGTTCGCATACATCTAGCAGTGAAGTGTTGTCTGGAGAATGAATTGTGATAATAAATTAATTATTTTAGACAATTATTAGAAACTGTTACTTGAATAATATATTGACATATAGTATTATCAAAAAGTATTCGAAAGAGAGAATACTTTGATAAGCAAATTTCATATTGTTTAATTTCTCTTATTCAGAGTGGTGGAGATACATAGGATCGATGAAGCCACGGCAACCCCTGGTAGGAAGGTGCCAACCTGAGCGAGTATTTTAGTCATCCGGCTGATGACTATCGAGCAATAAGAGGATTTGATTATCGATATCGGGTCCGCTGGTTGCTTGCAATCAGCGGTTTTTTATTGATCATTTAATTGCTTCGCATAAGTCTGGTCAATAAAAGCCCAAGGGAAATTTTTCCTTAACTGTTTTATAACTAATTTGCATAGCGCTTTGCGCATCCTCAATGGAGGAAGAAAGGAACTAAGATGGATAAGTTTATATTCACTTCAGAATCAGTTACAGAAGGACATCCAGATAAAATTTGTGATGCAGTATCAGATGCAATCCTTGATGCATGCATGGAGCAGGATCCTATGAGCCGTGTTGCTTGTGAAACAGCAGCTTGCACAGGTTTCCTTCTTATCACAGGTGAGATCACAACTAAGGCACACGTTGACTATCAGAAGGTAGCACGTGACACAGTTAGAGAAATCGGTTATGACAGCTCAGAAAAAGGTTTTGATGCTAATACATGTGCTGTATTCGTAGCACTTGATCAGCAGTCTCCTGATATCGCTATGGGTGTTGATAAGGCTCTTGAAGCAAGAGAAAGCAACATGACAGATGCTCAGATCGAAGCAATCGGTGCTGGTGACCAGGGTATGATGTTTGGTTATGCTACAAACGAAACAGAAGAGTACATGCCATACGCTATCAGCCTTGCTCACAAGCTTACAAGAAAGCTTACAGAAGTTCGTAAGAACGGCACACTTCCATACCTCAGAGCAGATGGAAAGAGCCAGGTTTCAGTTGAATATGATGAAAACGGCAAGCCAGTTCGTCTTGAAGCAATCGTTATCTCAACACAGCATGATGATAAGGTTACTCAGGAGCAGATCCACGAAGATGTTAAGAAGTACGTTATCGACGCTGTTGTTGATTCAGCTATGGTAGATGCTAATACTAAGATCTTTATCAACCCAACAGGACGTTTCGTTATCGGTGGTCCTCAGGGTGATGCAGGTCTTACAGGACGTAAGATCATCGTTGATACTTATGGTGGAGCAGCTCGTCACGGCGGCGGTGCTTTCTCAGGTAAGGACTGCACAAAGGTTGACCGTAGTGCAGCTTACGCAGCAAGATACGTTGCAAAGAACATCGTAGCAGCAGGCCTTGCTGATAAGTGCGAGATCCAGCTTTCATATGCTATCGGTGTTGCACAGCCTACATCAGTTCTTGTTGATACATTTGGAACAGGAAAAGTTTCTAACGAAAAGCTTGTTGAAGCAGTTCGTGCTAACTTCGACCTTCGTCCAGCAGGAATCATCAAGATGCTCGACCTTAGAAGACCTATCTACAAGGCTACAGCAGCTTATGGTCACTTCGGACGTACAGATGTACAGCTTCCATGGGAGCAGCTTGATAAGGTAGAGGCTCTTAAGGCTCTTCTGTAATGATTGATATAACGTTAAAGTTTATACGTTGTTTATAATTATATAAGCAATAGTTAATAAACACTTTTGCGTTAGTGTTGTATAATAATATTCACAGAGACGTATTTAGTATCTTATGAGGGGGATATTTAAATACAATTAAGCCTACCAGACATTGTCTGGTAGGCTTTTTTGGTGCCAAAAAAGAGAAGTGCCTTACCACTGCTTTCTGAATTGCCCGGGAGTGATACCTTCGACTTTCTTGAAAGTCCTTGAGAAATAGTTGGCGTCAGGCATGCCGCAGCTCTCAGCAATCTCAGAAGTAGACATATTGGTGAATCTCAGAAGCTGCTTGGCATGTGTAATGCGAAGGCTTGTAATATAGCTGTTTATGGACATTCCAAATTGCTCTTTAAATATCCTGGTAAGATAAAACTTGTTTATAAAAAAGCGCTCAGAAAGCTCATCAAGTGAATGATGTTCGAGGTAATGCTCATCAAGATATTCTCTAAGTTCAATAAGGTTAGCTTTTTTTGGTGACTGTCTGTGGCTGTTCTCAGGATGCCAGCTGTCTTCTAACAGCAGAGTCAAAAGCGAGATCAGCTTCTGATATATCTTCATATCTCTCAGGTAATCCTCGGACTCAGCAATTTCGTACAATTCTGACAGCATTGAGCTGTATATAGCGGTATTATTGGATCTGAAGACAGGTTCACCGCCTCGCTCCACATATTTGGCATATATATCAGCCATGTTGGTACCATAGAAATGAACCCACTGAAGAGACCACAGATCATTGGATGTAGTGTGAGAATATGGAAGTTTACAATCAATAAATACGCAGTCTCCGGCGGAAAGCTCATACTTTTGACCATTGTAAGTTAGGTTACCGGCTCCAGCTGTAACAAGTATAAAGAGGTAAGAGTCCAGATGACTTCTCTTCGAAGTGTGAGGACTCTGTGCTTTAAGGGTTCCCGTCTCTTGAAGATGTATCAGGCTATTTCTTGCAAAAGCAGAAGGAGTGTACAGTATTCTATTTGTGCTTACAAGATTTCCATGAAAAAGTGACGATTTCTTCATAAATAAAATCCTTTCGGTTTCGTGGGCGGAAACCTACTGCCTTTAGGTGATGGGTAGTGAATTTGAGAACTTGCTATTAATTATTGCTCATTGTGTTTATATCAGAACTCTTCACATTGTCTCTGACAAGCCTGGTCACAGGTTCTCCGGATGGATCATTGCCATCAAATAGCACTATTTTGGGCATGAGTCTGCTAAGGAACATGTAGATACCTTCTGTCACTGAGTAAGCACCTATATTTCCAAAGGCGAGTATGTCGCCTACTGAGGCATCTTCCAAATGAAGCTGACGCACAAGGATATCTGCGGTCGTGCATAAGCTTCCGCATAATACATAATCTCCGGAGGTCAGAGATCTCTCGTCGCCGGCAAAAGTTTCTTTTACATTCTTTATATGCCTGATCTGAGGCACTTTCATACCCATTATCTGACCAAGATAAGTAACGTGGTTCATTCCACCATCAACAAGCATGTAATTGTTGTCTTTATTGGATTTGATATCTACTATCTTTGTAATGTAATATCCACAACTTGAAGTATAAAAGCGTCCCATTTCCACAGTCAGGTCGCACCAGGTTGTGACCCATTGCAAGGTTTCAGCCAACTCTTTTGCAGGCTTAAGAGTATCAGAGAAGTCGTCTCCTTCAAAATAAGGAACAGGAAGACCGGGACCATATTCAAGTCGCTGGAGACTTAGACCATACTTGGAATTGATCTCTTCATACAGATCATGCAGCATATGGAGCTCATCAACCTGCTGAGAGAGCTTTTTTCTCTGAGTTCCGACAAAATAGTGGAGACCCATGATATTCAGATTGCTGTAGGAAGACAGATTGTCAAGAATATAGAATAGATCTTCTTTGGAAAGTCCAAACTGGCTGCCGGAAGTCAATCTTATATACACATCGACATTGATGTTCCTGCTCTTTGCAGCTTCCTGAAGAAGTGCTGCATGCTTAAGGGATTCTATAGTATACACATAGCAATCAAGATCCACTGCTGCGTCAATATCTTCTTTAGTCTTATTTACTCCGGAAAAAATGATATGCTCTCCCTGAACGTTAAGATTTTTGCATATCTCAAGCTCGCCTGGGCTACAGACTTCAAGTTTATCCACGACTTCAAGCATATCCTTCATGAGAAACGGATTAGCCTTTATGGAGTAACACAGTTTTACTTTGTCACCCCAGATGCCTGCTATATCCTTCACTCTGGTTTTTAACTCCTGAGTATCAAAAACATAAATAGGTGAGCCATATTTTTCAAAACAATATTTTAATTCCTGATCAGTCATATAAAACCTTTCTATGTCACTGCACGTATGAGCAGTGATGATTTAATTGTACCTAAGAGGTAGAAGAAATATCACCAGTAGTAACAATTCATTTTTCCACCATCTTTCTACATTTATCAAAAAAGATTAATATGATATACTTTACCACGAAAGAAATTAATATCATAAATTGGGGAAAAACTTATTATTTCACAATTATTATATTATATCTTGAATAATCTTACGAAATGAACTACCATCACCGACAATATCGGAAATGGTTTCAGCAATACCAAAGCGGTATAGTTAGGCACGTTCACAGTGCCACTACTCCGTTGGGTAGACCCTTCGGCATACTTGAAAAATGTTATTGAATGCGCTTGTGGCGCTTGGGAACTAACACCTTGCATATTTTACGCACCACAGGTTTTTGTTAGATTCGTGGTGCAACCCCATATATACAGTTTTCAATGTTCCGATGTGCTTATTCTACCACAAACACATGTTTGTGTAAAGGCGATTCATCCCACATCTGATTTCATCAGGAGGGGTTTTCTCGCACGATGTTTATAAATTTGCCAGGCACAATAATAGGTCCTTAAGCTACCGGACCAAGCTGCAAGCAAACAGCAATACCTGGCAGATAAAGGATAGGAGATAAAAATGGAAAGACTTATTGAAATTTTAGAAGAGATCAAAGAAGATGTTGATTTCACAGCAGAGACAGCACTTATAGATGATGGAATACTTGATTCATTTGACATCCTCCAGATCATCAGCGCACTTAATGAAGAATATGACATATCAATACCTGCATCAGAGATCATCCCTGATAACTTCAATAGTGCAGAATCACTTCTTAAAATGGTAGAGAGATTACAGGAAGACTAATAGGTAGTTTATATGGCATTTGCACATCTGCATACACATACGGAATACAGTCTGCTAGACGGTTCCAACAAAATAAAAGAATATGTAAAACGCCTGAAAGACCTTGGTATGACAGCTGGCGCCATTACTGACCATGGAGTCATGTATGGCGTCATTGATTTCTATAAAGAAGCAAAAGCTGCAGGAATCAATCCGGTACTGGGCTGTGAAGTATATGTTGCACCGGGATCCAGATTTGACAAGGAGCTTAGCACAGAAGATGAGAGATACTACCATCTTGTGCTCCTTGCAGAGAATAATACCGGCTACAACAATCTGTCACATATAGTCAGCAGAGGCTTTACAGAAGGCTATTATTACAAGCCACGTGTGGATTTTGAATTATTGCAGAAATACCACGAGGGCATAATCTGCCTGTCTGCCTGCCTTGCAGGTGAGCTTCCAAAGGCAATAGCACGAGGTGACCTGGAAGAAGCCAAGGCAATTGCTAAAAAGTATGATGACTGCTTTGGACATGGCAATTATTTTCTGGAACTGCAGGATCACGGCATCCCAACACAGCAGACAGTTAATGCTGGTCTCCTACAGATCTCACGAGAGCTGGATATACCACTGGTTGCTACCAATGACTGCCATTACACCTATGCAGATGACGCCAAGGCTCATGATCTTCTTTTATGCATTCAGACTGGCAAAAAAGTATCTGATACAGACAGACTCCGCTATGAAGGCGGCCAGTACTATGTAAAAAGTGAAGAGGAGATGAGAACTCTTTTCTCATATGCCCAGGAAGCCATTGATAATACTCAGAAGATTGCAGACAGATGTAATGTTGAGATTGAATTTGGTGTTACCAAACTCCCACATTTCGATGTGCCGGAAGGCTATGATTCATGGACATACCTCAACAAACTCTGTAATGACGGTCTTGCAGAGCGCTATCCTGATGACGATGGCACTTTAAAAAAGCGTCTTGACTATGAGCTGGGTGTAATCAAGCGTATGGGCTACGTTGATTACTTCCTTATTGTGTGGGATTACATCAATTATTCGAGAGAGCACGGAATTGCAGTTGGACCGGGAAGAGGATCGGCAGCAGGAAGTATTGTTTCATATTGCATGCACATTACCAACATTGATCCTATCAAGTATGACCTTCTCTTCGAGCGATTCCTTAACCCTGAACGAGTATCCATGCCTGATATAGACGTGGACTTTGAATACTCAAGGCGTCAGGACGTTATAGATTATGTTACCGAGAAATATGGCTCTGACAAAGTTGTTCAGATCATTACCTTTGGAACTCTGGCTGCAAAAGGCGTTATCAGAGATGTTGCAAGAGTAATGGACCTTCCATACAACTACGCAGATAACCTGGCAAAAATGATTCCGAATGAGCTCAACATCACTCTGGAAAAGGCTCTTGCCATGAATGCAGAGCTCAGGACCATGTATGAGACTGATCCGCAGGTACATACATTGATAGATATGTGCAAAAAGCTGGAAGGCCTGCCAAGACATACATCAATGCACGCAGCAGGTGTTGTTATCTGCTCTGCACCGGCAGAAGACCTGATACCACTGTCACGTTCAGCTGACGGCAATATCACAACGCAGTTTACTATGACAACCGTAGAAGAACTGGGATTGTTAAAAATGGATTTTCTGGGACTGCGTACCCTGACTGTTATCAAGGATGCTACAGACTATGCCAACCAGGCAATAGGAGCTCACCCTGGAGATGCCAATTACATAGATATAGATAAAGTGGATCTTGACGATCCTAAAGTCCTTGCAAGTATTGCAGGAGGACACGCAGACGGAGTGTTCCAGCTGGAGTCCGCTGGTATGACATCTTTCATGAAAGAGCTCAAGCCTCAGTCCCTGGAAGACGTAATAGCCGGTATCTCTCTGTACCGTCCGGGTCCAATGGACTTTATACCCAGATATATTTCAGGAAAAAATGATCAGAAGACAATTACATATCTCACACCAGATCTGGAACCTATCCTGAAGCCTACATACGGCTGTATCGTATATCAGGAGCAGGTTATGCAGATCGTACAGCAGCTGGGCGGCTATACCCTTGGACGAGCTGACCTTGTTAGACGTGCCATGAGTAAGAAAAAACAGCATGTCATGGAAGTTGAGAGAAATAACTTTGTCCACGGTAATCCTGATGAAAATGTTCCGGGATGTGAATCCAAAGGCATTTCAGAAGACGTTGCCAACCAGATATATGATTCCATGATGGATTTTGCCAAGTACGCATTTAACAAATCCCATGCGGCTTGCTATGCTGTAGTATCTATGCAGACGGCGTGGCTCAAATATTACTACCCGGTAGAATTCATGGCAGCCCTCATGACATCAGTTATTGATAATCCTGGTAAGGTTGCAGGCTATATTCAGACCTGTAGAAACATGAATATACCTCTTTTGCCACCGGATATAAATGAAGGACATGCAGGCTTCTCAGTTACAGAGATGACTGATGATAAAGGTCAGAAGAAAAAAGGAATCCGCTATGCCCTAACAGCTATAAGCGGCGTGGGATTCCCTGTTATCCAGGCAATTGTCAATGAAAGAGAGAAAAATGGCACCTTCAGAAGTCTTAACGATTTTCTAAAGCGCATGTGCCAGGGCTCATCTACCCTTAATAAGCGTACTGTGGAGAGCTTTATCAAGGCAGGAGCACTGGATTCCCTTGGTGCCAACCGCAAGCAGTGCATGAGCGTCTACATCCAGATCATGGACAGCCTCCATGACAGTAGCCGTAACAGCATGGCCGGTCAGATGTCTCTTTTTGACCTGGTATCTGATGAACATAAGTCACAGTATGAGATACAGATTCCAAATGTGGAAGAGTATCCTAAAGAGATATTGCTGGATTTTGAAAAAGAAGTCCTCGGCATCTATGTAAGCGGCCACCCGCTTGAAGACTATGCAGCCTTCTGGCAAAAAAATACTACTAATAAGACTACTGATTTTTATCTGGATGAAGAGAGTGGAGAACCGCTGGTAAAAGACGGAAATACTGCAACAATCGGCGGCATCATCACCAGCAAAAAGATCAAATACACCAAAAATGACAAAGTCATGGCATTTCTGACTGTGGAAGATCTTGTGGGACAGATTGAAGTCATAGTATTTCCTAAGACTTACGAGGAATATCAGTCCAAGATCACCGAAGATCAGAAAGTATTTATCCAGGGACGTATCTCTGTGGAAGAGGAAAAAGATGCTAAGCTTATGGCATCCCGTGTGAAGCTCTTTGATGAGATTCCAAGAACAGTGTGGATACAGTTCCCGAATCTCGATGCCTACAATCAGAGCTTTGATAAGTTAAAAGAAATCATAGCAGGCAGCGACGGTGACGACCAGATAGCCATAGTTCTCAAGGACACCAGACAGATGAAGAGACTTCCTTCCAACTACTGCGTTAAGGGTGACCACATCCTTATAGAGGCGCTCTCCGCTGAATATGGCAAGGATAATGTAAAGCTGGTGTAAGGGAGATATTTATCGTATTGTACTGAAAGCACCTACAGAAATAAGCATATGCTGCGGGTTTCGTAGGAAAGCCATTTATAAGATAAATGTCAATATTGTGCTAAAATACACCAATAAAATACATTTTAATTAAACAAAAATAAGAGTATCATACAAGAACAATAAAACAAAAAAATACAGTAATTGTTTATTTAAAAGAAAGAGGTAATTATGGCAAAGGTAGCACTTATAACAGGTATCAACGGACAGGATGGTTCATATCTTGCAGAGTTTTTACTTGAAAAGGGATATGAAGTTCACGGAATAGTGAGACGTTCTTCAATCTCCAATACTGCTAAAATTGATCATTTACTTAGAGACAATAAAATCACATTACATGATGGAGATATGTCTGACACATCTTCACTTGTACGTATCATCAGCCAGACACAGCCGGATGAGATATACAACCTGGCTGCACAGTCACATGTACAGGTATCATTTGATGCACCTGAGTACACTGGTGAAGTTGACGCTATCGGCGTACTGAGGATTCTTGAGACAGTCAGAACTCTTCACATGGAGAAAAAGACTAAGATATATCAGGCTTCAACATCAGAACTCTATGGTAAGGTAGAAGAGCTTCCACAGAAGGAAACAACACCTTTCCATCCATACAGCCCGTACGCAGTTGCAAAACAGTATGGTTTCTGGATCGTAAAAGAGTACAGAGAAGCTTACAACATGTTTGCAGTTAACGGAATCCTCTTCAATCACGAGTCAGAGCGCCGTGGTGAGAACTTCGTTACAAGAAAGATCACACTGGCTGCAGCACGTATCGCAGAAGGTATCCAGGATCACCTTGAACTTGGTAATCTTGATTCTAAGCGTGACTGGGGTTATGCAAAAGACTATGTTGAATGCATGTGGCTCATCATGCAGCAGGAAAATCCTGATGATTTCGTAATCGCAACAGGTGTACAGCATACAGTTCGTGACTTTACAGAAAAAGCTTTTGCAGCTAACGGCATCAAGATTAGATGGGAAGGCACAGGAGCTGATGAAAAAGGCTATGACGTTGAGACAGGCAAGATGCTTGTATGCGTAAACGCTGCATGGCTTCGTCCTACAGATGTAGATAACCTCTGGGGTGATCCTACTAAGGCCAAGACTGTTCTTGGTTGGAATCCACAGAAGACAAGCTATGAAGAACTTGTAAATATCATGGCTAAGCACGACAGAGAGCTTGCTAAGCGCGAAAAGGCTCTTATGGCATAACTTTTTGCAGGCAGAAGCGTGAGAACCTGATCTAATTAAATAATTGAAGCGAAGAACTTCATCATAAACGGAGAGTAAATTAAAATGATGGAAAAGAATGCAAAAATATATGTTGCCGGCCATCGTGGAATGGTTGGTTCAGCTATTGTCAGAGAACTTGAAAGACAGGGATATACCAATATCATCACAAGAACTCATAAAGAGCTCGATCTTACAAGACAGGATGCTGTTGAAGAATTTTTTGCAGCAGAAAAACCAGAGTATGTATTCCTTGCAGCTGCCAAGGTAGGCGGAATCGTTGCAAACGAAAGTGCTCTTGCAGATTTCATGTATGACAACATGATCCTTGAGATGAATGTTATCAATTCTGCATGGAAAAATGGCTGTAAGAAGCTTGAATTCCTTGGATCATCCTGTATCTATCCTAGAATGGCTCCACAGCCTATGAAAGAGGATTGCCTCCTGACATCAGAGCTTGAAAAGACTAACGAAGCCTATGCTCTTGCTAAGATTTCAGGACTTAAGTACTGCGAATTCCTTAACAGACAGTACGGCACAGACTATATCTCAGTTATGCCTACTAACCTGTATGGACCAAATGATAATTATCATCCAACACATTCACACGTACTTCCTGCTCTTATCAGACGTTTCCATGAAGCAAAAGAGCAGAATCTCCCATCAGTAACATGTTGGGGCGATGGAAGCCCACTTCGTGAATTCCTCTATGTTGATGACCTTGCTAACCTCTGTGTATTCCTCATGAACAACTACAGCGGTAACGAGACAGTTAATGCCGGTACTGGTAAGGAACTTACAATCAAAGAGCTTACAGAGCTTGTTGCAAAAGTTATCGGATACACAGGCAAGATTGAATGGGATACATCCAAGCCAAACGGAACACCTAGAAAGCTTCTTGATGTATCAAAGGCTAAAAATCTTGGCTGGACATACAAGACAGAACTTGAAGATGGAATCAGGCTTGCATATGAAGATTTCCTGAATAATCCTATGAGAGCTGAGAGATAAAAGTATTAGCTGGAAAAGGAATGTTTATGAACGATACAGAAATAATGGAAAAAATACATCAGTGTAACTTTGAACTTCTCTCTGAGATAAAGAGAATATGCGAGAAGTACGACATACAGTTTTTCCTTCATGGAGGGACACTCCTTGGTTCAGTAAGACATCAGGACTTCATACCTTGGGATGATGATGTGGATATCATATTCTTAAGACAGGACTACGAGAAATTTATCAGAGTTGTAGCAAAAGAGCTTCCTGAAAATATGGACTTTCTTGACTACAATAATTATCCACAGTTTTTTGATTTTATTGCCAAGATTTCCAATAAAAACCTTACCTACAAGACTACCTATGGTCATGAAGACTTTTATGAACATAGATACAGCCATCCTTCTGTGGACCTGTTCGTGCTGGACAGGGTTGGAAAACATCATGGCCTGCAGCTGGCTATTATGAAGATACTGTATGCTTTTGCCATGGGACATAGAAAGACGGTAGATCTTGATAAATACAAGGGAGCAGCCAAGATAGGTGCAGTTATCCTACCTGCAATAGGTAAGCTCATTCCATTAAAGACAATCTGTAAGCAGTATAGATATATAGCAACTATGGCTAATCCGAAAGAAGATAGCTCTGGCTTTGCTATTACTGATAAAGTATATATTTCTAATGAACAGCAGCATCCTCATTATTGGGGATTGTGCTATGACATGACCAGCTATCAGCTAGGTACCACGAAGACTATTCGCGGTCTTGAACTGCAGGTTCCAAGCGGATATGACGCAACGATGAGCGTTATCTATGGCGATTATATGAAGCTACCACCGGAATCTCAGAGAGTGTGCCAGCATGTGGAGCTGGAGTAAGTTTTAGATTTTCATATTTTTATTTTTTGAAGGCACTTTACTTAAATAAAGTGCCTTCATTGCTTATATACAAATTTGAGTGATTGCCTATTATAAGATATAATAAAGACGATGATTTACTTTTTTGGAGGATATAAACTAATAATATGGCAAACGTTGCACTTATTATTGCCGGAGGTTCAGGTGCGAGAATGCATCAGGACATTCCGAAGCAGTTTTTAACAGTAAATGAGAAACCTGTAATTGTATATACTATGGAGGCTTTTCAGAAGCATTCCAATATTGATGCGATTGCAGTTGTATGCATACAGGGCTGGGAGCAGATCCTGTGGGCATATGCCAAACAGTTCAATATAACTAAGTTGGAAATGGTTGTTCCTGGCGGAGCTAATGGTCAGGAATCTATCAGAAACGGACTTTTTGAATTAGAGAAAAAATATGGTCCGGAGGATATAGTACTTATCCACGATGCCATCAGACCTATGGTGTCAGAGGAAATCATCTCTGACTGTATAGTTAAAACGCAGGAATACGGATGCGCTATTACTGCAATCCCTTGCGCAGAGGCTATGTTGGTTACTGATGATGCTGTATCATCCAAGGAAACATTTTCAAGAGATAACCTTAAGAGAACTCAGACCCCACAGGGCTTTAGACTTGGAACTATCTGTGATGTGCATAGAGAGGCGCTTAAGGTTGGTAATACTTCTTCAGTTGCTTCCTGCACACTTATGATAGAGATGGGACATCAGGTATATTTTTCAGCAGGATCAGAAAAAAATATAAAGCTTACAACAGTGGATGATATTGATATTTTCAAGGCATTGCTGATTGCAAAACGTTCAGATTGGTTAAAAGAGTGATGCTTTTGCATTGCTCTTTTTCTTAATTTATTAACTAGAGCTGCGTGGCAGGTGCAAGAGCACGTACTTCACAGATCTGGTAAAAAGAAAGGAACTATCATGAACATTCTTCAAAATGAGATTTATAAAAAAGATATTGAAACCGCTATTGAAAGCACTATAGATATTGAAAAACTTTATGGGACCAGCATTATGATAACAGGAGCTACAGGTCTGGTAGGCTCATTTATCACTGATATGCTTATCTGCCTGAATCAGGAAAAAAATGCCAATATTACAATATACGCCGTTTCAAGAAGCGCAGGTAGGATAGATGCCCGCTTTGGACAGCATCCATTCCTGATACCTCTTGAACAAAATGTCGTAGCGCCTTTTGCCTTTGGAAGGCATCTGGACTACATTATTCATGCAGCAAGCAATGCTTATCCAAAAGCTATGAACGAAGAGCCTGTAGAGACCATCATGGCCAATATTCAGGGCACCCAGAACCTGTTGGAGATGGGTAAGAACTGCGGAGCAAAGAGACTTCTGTTCATATCTTCCGGAGAAGTGTATGGCAAGTGCAGTGAAGGCATGGGCAAATTTACCGAAGATTATGCCGGATATATTGATTCTACCAATCCAAGATCCTGTTATCCGCAGGCTAAGCGTATGGCAGAGACATTATGCGTCAGCTACCAGAAAGAATATGGTTTTGAAAGCGTTATAGCCAGACTATGCCACACCTTTGGACCTAATGTTACAAGTAAGGATAACAGGGCAACAGTCCAGTTTTTTAACAACGCTGTAAATAATGAAGATATTGTGCTAAAGAGCGCCGGCAGTCAGACCAGGTCTTATCAGTACATAGCAGATAGTGCATCGGCATTACTTACTATTATGATTAAGGCTGAGGCAGGAACTGCAACTAATGTAGCCAACAGCGAATCTACCATTACTATCAGAAGACTGGCAGAAAAGATAGCAGAGGCAGCAGGTACTAAGGCTATCATCGAAGCACCGACTGAGACAGACCTGGCAGAGAGGACATTCATAGATCATCAGGTACTGGATACTACCAAGCTTGAGGAACTGGGATGGACTAACGCATTTAGTCTGGATGAGGGAATTAGAAATACACTGGAGATTTTGAAGTCCAATTAGTCATTAATTGTGCCAAAGCATTTTGAAGCAATCTTTAAAATATAAAATTGACTTGGTTTGAGTTTCGTAAGGAAGTGATCAAAGTAGTAATTTGGCTTTGGGATGTACATTGCATTTAGATAATTAATACACTATGCATACACAAAAATATGGTAGAATGAAGAGTAAAAAGGTGACAGTTACCGAGTTTGCTACTGGTGCGCAAATGTAATATGCAGGCTAAAGCTTGCGCACACCAGCGCGCAAAGAGTCACTTTGTGACTCTTTGTTCGAAAAATATTACTTGAGTGAGGAAATAGAAATGAAACTTCTGAGCGTTATTGTTCCATGCTATAACGAAGAAGAAAATGTAGCAGATTTTTATCATGAATTATTAAAAACAGAAAGCTTTTTTAAAAGCAAAGATGTTGAAATAGAGATCATATATGTAAATGATGGTTCTAAAGACAATACAGTGGCTGAAGTTAAAAAGCTCCACGAAAAAGATGAAAGAGTCCACCTGGTCAATTTCTCAAGAAATTTTGGAAAAGAAGCTGCTATTTATGCTGGATTGAAAACATCAAAAGGAGACTTTGTAGTCATGCTGGATGCTGACCTTCAGGATCCACCGGCTCTTTTACCTGAGATGTATCGTTATATTGTAGAGGAAGGCTATGATTCAGTAGCCACAAGGAGAGTAGACAGAAAGGGCGAACCGCCTATCAGATCTTTTTTTGCAAGAAGGTTCTATTCTCTTATCAACAAGATGTCCAAGACTGAGATAGTAGATGGCGCAAGGGATTACAGACTTATGACCAGACAGTTTGTAGATGCCATATTGTCTATGGAAGAGTATAACCGCTTTTCAAAAGGTATCTTTGGCTGGGTTGGCTTTAATACCAAGTGGCTTGAATTTGAGAACATTGAACGTAAAAAAGGCGAGACCAAGTGGTCATTCTGGAAGCTGTTTATCTATGCCCTTGACGGCATAATTGCCTTCTCCACAACACCACTTGCATTTGCATCTATTTTAGGTGTATTGTTCTGCATACTGGCCTTTGTATTTATAATATTTATATTTGTCAGAGCGCTGATATTTGGAGATCCTACAAGTGGATGGCCTTCACTGGTATGCATCATATCGCTGGTAAGCGGTGTGCAGCTGTTCTGCATAGGTATTGTAGGTCAGTACCTCTCCAAGACTTATCTTGAAGTTAAGAAGAGACCTATTTATCTGATCAAGGATGAATTCTAATATGATTGATGCTAAAAATCAGGAACTTGTAAGTGTCATAGTTCCTGTTTATAATGCTGAAAAATACATAGCCCATACCATTGAGATGGTAAGGCAGCAGACCTATACAGACTGGGAGCTGATCCTAGTGGATGATTGCAGCAGCGATAGGAGTGTAGAGGTTATTGAAGAGGCGATAAAGAATGCTTCATTATCTGAAAGTGATTCTACACTCAATCCAGAAAGACATGAAGATGATAATGATGAAAATGCATGCAGCTCATCGAAAATACGCCTTGTAAAAAATCCTCATAACATGGGTGCTGCCGCTTCTAGAAATACCGGCATAGATGCTGCAAGAGGCAGATATATCGCATTTCTCGATGCAGATGATGTTTGGCTTGACACCAAGCTCGAAAAGGAACTGGCCTTTATGAAAGAGACCGGCGCTGCATTTGTTTTTACATCCTATGAATTTGGTGATGAACAGGCGCGACCTACAGGAAAAATTGTTCATGCACCAGATAGCCTTGATTTTAAACATGCCCTCACAAGAACGGTCATATTTACTACAACGGTTCTTTTTGACATGGAGAAATTAAGTAAAGACGAGATACATATGCCACTGATAGCCAGTGAAGACACTGCTACCTGGTGGAAGATATTAAAAACGGGGGTTGTAGCCAGAGGTCTTGATGAAGTACTTGCTATATACAGAAGACCGGCTAACTCACTTTCTTCAAATAAATTTGTAGCCATGAAGAGAGTGTGGAATCTTTATAGAGAAATAGCAGGCTTAAATATCCTGCAGAGCGCATTTTGCTTTGTAATGTGGGCAATCAGGGCGACTCTACGAAGAGTATAAAGGGAAAAGGTATGAAAAAATTAGAAACAACAAAAAGAGTAATAGTGTTGCTGCTTGGCTTTGTTAATCTGGCCTTCTTAACAGCTATATATGCCTATTTTTGGTTTAATTATTTTTATCCTGTATTAAGCCAGCTCAGAATAAGCACTGACGGTTATATTTTAGGAAGTGGTCTTAAACTCTACTTTAGAGGTCATCTTCTCGTTATTGTAATATATTTTGGTCTTTTACAATTCTTTATACATACTTATGGCGGACTCAGATATGGTTACATGAAGACCATGGATATCATATTTTCTGAGATATTTGCCATACTTATGGTCAATGTATTTACCTATTTTCAGTTATCACTGATGCGTAACTGGTTGATGCCGGTGAGCCGCATTCTTGAGATGTATGCTATCCAGTTGGTGGTATCTCTTGTCTGGACTGTTATCTGTAATGCTATATACAGAGCGGCATTTCCTCCAAGAGATATGCTCCTTATCAGTGGTGAGCATCCTGTGGACGATATCCTGCACAAGTTCAAGTCCAGACAGGATAAATACAATATCGTAAAGTGCATGAATGTTTCAGAAGGCATAGATGCTATCAAAAAAGAGTGTAAAGAGCGCTATGGTGGCGTTGTGATCTGGGATATCCCGACACCTGACAGAAACAAGATCATGAAGTTCTGTTATGAAAACTCTATCAGAGTATATCTGATGCCAAAGATCACTGACGTAATGGTAAAAGGCTCTGAGCAGCTCCACCTGTTTGATACACCGGTACTGCTTATCAGAGAGTATTCATTAAAAGCAGAGCAGCGCTTTGTTAAGAGAATCATTGATATCGTTTTTTCACTGATACTGATAGTTCTGAGCTCACCATTTATGCTGGTTACAGCCATCATCATCAAGCTCTATGATCATGGCCCAGTGCTGTACAAGCAGGTCAGATGTACAACTGATCTTAGAGAGTTCAAGATCATGAAATTCAGAAGTATGCGTGTGGATGCTGAAAAAGACGGTGTTGCAAGGCTTGCATCCAAGAATGACAGCCGTATCACACCAATTGGTAAGTTTATCAGAAAAGTAAGAATAGATGAGCTGCCACAGCTGTTTAATATCCTGGTGGGCGACATGTCTTTCATAGGTCCAAGACCTGAGAGACCAGAGATCATCAAGCAGTATGTGGAAGATATGCCGGAATTTGTTTTCCGTAACAAGGTAAAAGCCGGACTTGCAGGATATGCTCAGGTCTATGGTAAGTACAACACAACACCTTATGACAAGCTGAAGCTGGATCTTACATATATTGAGAACTACTCAGTATGGCTTGATCTAAAGCTCATGCTGCTGACACTGAAGATTCTCTTTACACCGGACAGTACAGAAGGTGTTGATGAAAATCAAATAACCGCTAAAAAAGAAGGGGCTGAGGATAAGAACTAATGGATGAAGCATTAAATCTTAGAAGCTTTTATTTGAGGCTGTTTAGAAAAATATGGATCCTGCCGCTTGCAGCTGCAATCGGGGGACTTATAGCAGGACTTATTTATTTTGTAGCCACTGTTGTTTATGGTCCTGCCAGGAGCTATAGCGCTACAGCTACCATATACATTGATTTTGCCTATGATGAATCAGGCGAAGTTGTGGACTGGTACAATGCATATACCTGGAACCTGCTCATGGCAACGGATGAGATCATTGATACAACGATGGAGAATCTGAAAGATGCTGGTATTCCTGAGATTACAGATGCTTCTGTAGTCAGTGGCATATCATCCGGAGTATCCCGTGAGGAAGTGCTTGAGTCCACAAGTGCAGATATACCATCAGATGTCAGAGTAATGGTGCTTACTATCACCAACAATGATCAGGAGCTTGCAGATGCAATACTTGAGGCATCAGCTGCATCTCTTGAGCACTTTGGCTCAGTGAAGGATGAATTTAATTCTATCAAGCAGATAGGCTCAACTCCCGCAGAGCTTGTGGTTTATACAGACAGAACTTTGGCAGCAGTTATTTTTGGAGTAGTGATGGGGCTTCTCATAGCCTTTTTTGCAATGCTGCTCATAAATACCATGGATGATGCCATCTACGTTCCTGAAGATGTACAGAGTAAATACGGGCTGACACTTCTCGGATGCATGACAAAGAGCGGAGTAGCAATGCCTGACAGATTTAGAAATGAACTGATAGAGGCCTCGCATGAATTCTTAAATGGCAAGAGTCAGATACTGCTCATATCTTCAGGCAATTGGGATGATGATACCAAGTCCAAAGAAGATAGTCTAAGGCTCCATGAATTGATCGAAGGACCTTTTGATTTTAATAAGACATCTATTACCGGGATTGAGATTCCGGGAAATAAAACTGATAGTTATAGAAAGATAAATGAGACTGACGGCGTGATCATCGCTATTCATGCTGGAAAGAGGATAGGCACAGCCACAGATCACCTTATAAGTCAGCTTAAAAAGCACAACTGTAACATAGTAGGAATCATCCTTACGGATGTGGATATGAAGTTTTTGAAATTGTATTATCGTATGAAAAAGTGATTTTTGGCACAAAAGACTTTCTGAGGGGCTGGCCTGTTAGAAATGCAGTAGCCTGCTTGAGTGAGGGGGACATTCAAGAATAGAAAATGGAATAGGTAATCAAAATGGCTAGAAGAAATAGACTGGAACATCTGATATCTGCTGTAAATAGGGTTACAGCAGATCTTGTAATACAGATGCGTTTGAAGACAGATGCAGTAATAGTAAACCAGTGCGATAAGTTTGAATACAACGAAATGGACAATTGCGGATCCAAGATCCGTACTTATAACTGCAATGAAAGAGGCGTAGGAGTCTCCAGAAACACAGCAATCCTCCATGCACAGGGCGAAATATTACTCATCGGTGATGAGGATATTGTTTATACAGATACTTATGTTGAAGATATTTTAAAAGAGTTTGACGCTCATCCGGAAGCAGACATGATCCTGTTTAATGTAGATCAGTCTGATGGAAGATTTACTTATCATAATGACAGTTTTGGCAGAGTCCGCATATATAACTCCGGAAGATACCCTGCCTACAGTATAGCTGTAAGAGCTAAGGCTCTGCAGAAATCAGGAATTGCCTTCTCAACACTTTTTGGCGGAGGAGCCAGATACAGTGCAGGAGAGGATAGCCTCTTTTTAAGAGATGCACTGAAGAAAAAAATGAGAATATATAAATCACCAGTCCTTATAGGACATGAGATAACCAGAAAATCCTCATGGTTTGAGGGATACAATGAAAAGTATTTTCTGGACAGAGGAGTTTTGTACCATTATCTCTATGGCATTTTTGCCAAGCCTCTGGCACTCAGGTTCCTGCTCAGCCATAAGGAAGAATTATGCGTGAACATACCACTTTGGCAGTGCTATAAAATCATGAAATTGGGGATAAAAAGCGTTAGGAAATGATAGTTTATTTAACACTTGCTCTATGCACGGTGCTGCTAGGCTACTCCATAGAGAAACAAAGTAAACTAAAGAACGAGGCAGTGCTGCATACCCGCGGAGCGTTATATGGAGCGGGCATCAGCAGGCGAATGCTCTGGAACAGTATTAGCATGGGGATCATATTCACCATGCTATTTGTCGTATCTGCCCTTAGGATCAATGTGGGCAATGACTATGCCAAATACGTGGAATTCATGCATCTGGCTTGGGCTAAGCAGGTAGTACCTACAGAATGGGGATTTAACACCCTTACCTGCCTTGTATATGACCTGTTTGGATTTGAAAATTATTTGGTGGTCTTTGCTATATTTGCTTTTTTCACGGTACTGTTTTTCCTGCTGGCAATGTGGCAGCAGAGCGAAGATTTTAAGTGGACATTTTTCATGTTCATGATGCTGGGATACTATTTTCAGTCCATCAGCACTGTAAGATATTACCTGGCACTGGCTATAGCTCTGTATAGTATCAGATTTGTCATAGACAGGGACTGGCCAAGATTTGCCCTATGCATACTTGTTGGATCACTTTTCCACAAATCACTCTTGGTAGTGCTGGTATTGTACGTACTTGCTCAGCTCCCCTGGAAAAAGTGGATGATGGGAGTGGCAGGTATTGTATGTCTGTCCTTTGTACTCTTGAAGGAGCAGTACCTAAAGCTTGCTGTTATCCTGTATCCGTCCTACGAAGATACAGAGTATGTTACAGAAGGCACGGCAACCAACATTGACTGGTCCGCTGTGGATTCTTTTGGTGGATTACTAAGGGCGCTCAAGACCTGGACTGTGGGTAACATCAATATTTTCAGATGCCTTGCAGTACTGTTGCTTGCCCTTTGGTTATATAAAAAGGTAGTAAAGGGCAACAGAAGAAATCTGTTTTACTTTTACAGTAATTTAATGGCCCTTGCCATATATGTTTTTTGCACATTTATTCCTTTTGTTTCTAGAATAGGTTTTTACCTGACTATCACTCACATTTTGTTTGTACCTGCTCTGGTAAAAGGCATTGAGGATGACCGGAAGAGGCATATAGTCAAGGCATTTGTGATAATAGCCTGCATACTGTACTTTATCATGTACATGAGAGGTGCAGGAAATGACGGCATCAGGATACTTCCATATGAGACGTTTCTGTTCCATGATATGCCGCCGATCTTGTCAGAGACAGGATATCAGTAATACTTTTTTGCAGGGAGATTCTATGACAGACGATTTTTTTGCAGATAATATCAAGTTCATAGTGATAATAGTGTCCTACAATGCAGGACAGAGCCTCATCAGTACCTATGAGAGCCTGAGAGAACAGACCCATAGGAATATAGAGCTCATCATAAAAGACGGCGCATCAACAGATGGCTCATTGTCTGTCCTTCAGGATAAATACGCCGGAGATGAGATATTAAAGAACGCACGGATCATATCTGAGAAGGATGAAGGCATCTATGATGCAATGAATGAAGCTATTTCAGCTATTCCAGAGTCAGACCTTACTTCTGACAGGGAGTGCAGTTTTGTATATTTTCTTAACTGCGGAGACTCTTTTGCTGATAACGAAGTGTTAGAGAGAGTAGCCAAGGGCATTTCGGAGAAATTTGAAGATGACAGAAATAATAAAAAGGCTTCAAAGGACGACAGAACAAGGCTTACCATTTTTTACGGAGATATAATCGACATGCAGACCGGGCAGCACGTATCATCCCCACCTGTGATCGATGATTTTGCCTGCTACAGAAATGTACCGTGCCACCAGTCAGCCTTTTATGATGTGGCACTTATGAAAAATGAGCGCTTTGACATCAAATGGAGAGTCAGAGCGGATTACGAGCATTTCCTCAGATGCAGGTATATTGAAAATGCAGATACCATCTATCTGGATACAACTATTGCGAAATATGAAGGCGGCGGTTTCTCAGAAACAGCCGAGAACAGGCGCATTTCCGAGCAGGAGCGAAAGAAGATAATCGCTATGTATCTGACTCCTGATCTGATCTTAAAATTTGACATCATCAGATGGGTGACACTGGCGCCTCTTCGTACATATCTTGCCTCAAATAAATCTACTGCAGGGGCCTACAACAAGTTTAGAAGCTGGTTGTACAAGCTGTTAAAGGGTAAAAAAGGATAATTTAAATGAAGGTATTATGGTTATGTAATATTATGCTTCCAGCCTATGCCAAGGCAAAAGGGCTCTCTTTTTCCGCAAGGGAAGGATGGCTCTCCGGAAGCTTTGACAGGATCAATAAGGAGCTGAAGACAGATGAAGCTATAACTCTTGCAGTAGCTTTTCCAGGTGCAGGGGCATCTGAAGATGCGTCAAGTTCAGGCAATCGTAGCCTAGGTGAAGTGATTGATGGAGTGACCTTTTATACTTTTGCAGAAAACCTTGATACTCCTGAGATATATGACGAGTCTCTTGAGCCGCAAATAGATGCTATCCTGAAAGATTTTCAGCCGGACATTGTGCACATCTTTGGTACAGAATTTCCACACAGCCTTGCCATGGTCAGGACCTTTAACAGACCAGAGCGCACGCTTGTAGGGATACAGGGCCTGTGCGGTGTGATCGCTGATAAATATATGGCAGATCTTCCAGAGTCAGTTCAGAATGATCTGACCTTTAGAGATAAGTTAAAACACGATTCCATAAGGCAGCAGCAGGAAAAATATTATCTCAGGGCTGCCAATGAAAAAAAGATAATTGAAGGAGCAGGCCATATTACCGGCCGCACTGCTTTTGATAAGAGAGAAACTGCCAGGATCAATCCGGGAGCAGTTTATCACCACATGAACGAGACCATGCGCAGTAACTTCTATGAAGGCAGATGGTCTGAAAAAAATCGCGTTATCCACAGCATCTTTTTATCACAGGGAGATTATCCACTAAAGGGACTGCACTATGTGCTTAAGGCAATGCCTGAGATCCTTGAGAAATACCCGGATGCCCATGTGTACGTTGCGGGAAACAGCATTTTTGGCAAAATAGACAGAAGAACAGTTACAGCTGCTGATGATGAAGGAACAGTTATTACAGGTAGTAAATATCCACTGTTCATGCGTATCAGCGCCTACGGCAAGTACCTCAAAAAACTCATTTCCCAGAATCATCTTAAAAAGCATGTGACTATCCTTGGAAAGTTAAATGCTGAGCAGATGAAAGAGCAGTATCTTAAGTGTAATGTGTTTATCTGTCCATCGGCTGTTGAGAACAGCCCCAATTCTCTGGCAGAAGCAATGCTACTGGGAGTTCCGGTCATTGCAGCAGATGTGGGAGGGATCCCAAGTATGCTTGATAATAACAGAGAGGGCATAATCTATAAGGGCGGCGATGTCCACCAGCTTGCAAAAGCAGTAATAGATATGTGGGATGAGCCTGTTATATCAGGAGTCTATGGTGACAATGGCTACAAACGCGCGCATATAGACCATGACCCGGATCGCAATTTTGAAAGACTCAAAGAGATCTATAGGGAGATTGCTACTGGAGCGAGATCATGAAGATAACGTTTATTTCAAACTACATAAATCATCATCAGATTCCGCTCTGTGATGCAATATATAAGTATCTTGGTGAAGACTTCCATTTCATACAGTGTATGGATATGGAGGAAAAACGCGTCGAGATGGGCTGGGGCGTTGATACTGCTAAGTATACTTATGTTGAGCTATACACAAGGGATAAGGACAGATGCCTGCAGCTGATACAGGATGCGGATGTGCTGATACTTGGTTGGAGCGGAGTTCCAGAGGTAGACGAGATCGTTCTTGGGTCAGACAAGCCTATAATCCGCATAAGCGAGCGAATATACAGGGAAGGGCAGTGGAAAGCCATTTCCCCAAGAGGATTGCTGAGTAAATACAAGGAGCACATCAGATTTAAGGACAAACCTGTGTATCTGTTATGTGCAGGAGCCTATGTGGCAGCTGATTTTGCGCTGATACATGCTTATCCAGGTAAAAAGTATCGTTGGGGATATTTTCCACCAACCCACATTATTACTGCCCAGGAGCATAAGAAGAAATTCAAGAAATTTCAGGATTATGAAGATACAGTCGATCTGGATAATACTGATGAGACATTAAAATTTATCAGGACAGATGGGAAAGCGGATAATAGAGATAATGACAAAGATAATGCTTCTTCTCAGACTGAGGGAAATGTGGCTAATGCTGGAATCAGTAAGATAGCAGACGATAGTGTCAGGCTGGACCAGATACCACTTGAGATTATGTGGGCAGGAAGATTTATCAAACTTAAGCATCCTGAATATGCGATCATGGCAATGAAAGATATTGCGGGAAAATATAGAAATGTCCACCTTACTATGATAGGTGATGGTGAACTTTTGGAAGAAATGAAGGAACTTGCACGTCAGTACAAGGTTTATCACAGGATCACTTTTTGTGGTAATATGGAACCTGCTGCAGTTAGAAAGAAGATGCTGGATGCAGATATTTTTCTTTTTACCAGCAATTATTTGGAAGGCTGGGGTGCTGTAGTAAATGAAGCTATGAATGCAGGCTGCGCAGTCATTGCATCCGGGGAAGCAGGCTGCGTTCCATACCTGATAAAAGATGATATCAATGGATGTGTTTATAGAAAAGGCAGATATAGTGAGATGCTGAAAAAGCTCACAGCACTCCTTGAAAATCCGATCAGGATAGGAAGAATTGGGCTTGAAGCCTATAACACGATCATAGATAAGTGGAATGCAGAGAATGCTGCAAATGAGCTGATCAGATTCTGCAAGGATCTTTTAAATGGCTATCCTTCGCCTGCCGAAGACGGTCCGCTGAGCGAGGCGCCGATAATAAAGCCGCCATCTTTTTTCAGGACTCTGCAGGAGGATAATCATTTGAAGTAATATAAAGGGTTAATGTACTTGGGGCTGGTATGAAAAGGGATAAGTTATAAAAAAATAAAAGACAAGTAGGGGAAAAAATGGAAAACACAACTAAAAACAAACAAAATGTAACAGAAAACAAACCTAGGTTTATTGATGAACTTATGAACTACAGATTGAATTTCGGAGGAGTAGTAGTAAAGCTCGTTGATATTATTTTTGCCTTGGGCATATTTACGATCGGAATAGCTGCCAGGATCAATATGTTCAGTATCGCATCAGGAGATTATACCAATGCTTTTGCTGACTGGATGAGCGAAATTGAGGCAGCAGGCGGATGGGCTTATATTGGAATCGATCCGGTAACCAGTGACGCTAGTACTTTTGACTATAACTGTATATTCCAGTATTGCCTGTGTCTTTTATATACAATAGGCGGTGGCAAGGTCGCTAATATAGTACTGGTCAAGACATTATCATGTATATTTGATTTTGTCCTTGTTTTCAATGCTATGAGAGTTACATATGTACTTACAGGAAGTGTACGTAAGTCAATGATGGCAATGGCTGGAGTAACACTTCTTCCAACAGTTATTTTAAATGGTGCTACATGGGCTCAGAATGATGCTATTTTTACAAGCTTTTTGATGCTCTCATTCTACAGTTTCTTAAAGAAAAGAGACTTCAGAACATGGCTTTATGTTTCAATTGCATTTATTTTTAAGCAGCAGACAATCTTTTTCCTGCCATTCCTGCTCCTGATGTGGCTCAAGAATAAGACAAAGATCCGCTATATACTTCTGATGCCTGTAGTATATTTTGTACAGGTAATACCTGCATGGATTGCCGGTAGAAGCCTTGGATCACTGCTTGGAATCTACAGCAATCAGGTTACCATGTTCAGCAGCCTTTCAATGAACTATCCTAACCTTTATACAGTAGTTACTGCACAGATATCTCATTCTATGCGTAAGATAATCATTCCATCAGCAATTCTTATTACGGCTATGCTTGTTGGAATTATTGCTTATTATATTTATGAGAAGCAGTTTGAAATCACAAACGAGTTTATGGTGTCACTCATCGTATTCATGGCAGCACTTATCGTATTCTGCCTGCCTGTAATGCATGAGAGATATGCTTATATTGCAGAAGTTTTTGGCGTTATCTACGCTATGTTTGGATATAGGAAGTTCTGTTGTTTTGTAGGAATTGAGACACTGGCAATAATTACTTATATCAGATATCTTTTTGGTTCTAACGTAACCTATCTGTATCCGTTTGCAATTATCAACCTCTGCATCATTCTGGTAATGGGATACGACCTGTATAAGCAGATCAATGCAAATGCAGTTCAGGTAAGTGATTGATAGAAGTTAGGCGGAAATGAGGAGAATGTCGGCTCAGATAGAGGATGGCTAAAATGAGCCGATTTATAAGATATATATAGTGGTAATAGATAAGTGGACATGGAAATGGGTGATAGAGTAGCGGATTCAGGAAGTGAAAAGAATAATTCAATAAATGAGAATGCGTTAGCCAAGTCATATATGGTCACAATCATCATCCCGGCATACAATATCGAAGACCTGATCACCAGATGTGTGGAATCCCTTGTGCATCAGACATATCCGGCTGATAGGCTTGAGATAATAGTTGTGGATGATGGTTCCAAGGATTCTACGGGTGCAGTTATAGACAGTCTGGCAGAGCGCTATGATAACGTGATAGCCTTGCATCAGGCTAATGCAGGTTCAAGTGCGGCACGAAACAATGGTCTAAGGCATGCTACAGGCGATTATGTAGGCTTTGTGGATAGCGATGACTATGTAGATGAGCACATGGTAGAAGTATTGATGAGAGCTATCCATGAGTACAACGTGCCAATGGCGCAGGTCTGCAGAGATGAGATTGCAGAAGATGGCTCCAAGCTTCCTGATGTGGTCATACCACCAGCTGCGACTACCCTTGTAAAAAATACTGAGTACATAAAAACGCTCCTGATGCATACAGGAGACGCTTCATATTGCACCAGGATCACTAAGAAATCTCTTTTTACAGAAAAGCTGAAATTCCCGGAAGGCGTTCTAAATGAAGACTTCTGGCTGCTTATCCAGATGCTGGACAAAATAGATCAGGTGGCAATACTTCCGTATCAGTATTATCACGTGTACTACAGAAGCGGCTCCAATTCCAGAAAAAAGGCTAAGGACAAGGATTATTTTCCACCGGTATTTACAGATATAGTAAATCATGCGGATTTTGCACTAGAGCTCATGCAGAAAAATCATCCTGAGCTTGTGCAGGTGGCAGAACGATTTGGATATGTCCAGCGATTGGATTATCTGCTGCATATACCGATCAGTAAGATGACGTCAGACAATTCTTTTTACAGAGATAATGTCGTTGCTTACCTTAGAAAACACAGAAAAGATATTTTCACAAACCCTTACTTAAGTGATAGAGACAAGAAGTATCTGAAGATTCTTTTGCCTGCTCCAAAGCTTGTGAGATGGGCTCATGCCAAGGTTAAGGGACTGTAATAATGCGTTGCCGGCAATCGTCGATGCCAGGGCACGGTAACTTCAATAAATGAAGAATGAGGATCGAGAAAGAGATAGTTATATGAGCAACCAGAAAAAATGTATAGATAAAAAGAATATGTATTTTTTTGCGGTTGCTCTGCTTCTTATATTGCAGATCATTGCCAATGTATATTTTGGCTTTCAAAAACAAGGTTTTCACGAGGATGAGTATTATACTTATTTTTCCTCTAACAGATCTCTTGGCTTGTACAAGCCGGACAGAGAGTGGCAGAGCAGCGAGACTATAGCTAATGAGTTTATGGTGGTGCCGGGAGAGGGCTTTAACTATTCACTGGTTTCTCTTGTGCAGTCCTGGGATGTGCACCCGCCGCTCTATTACTTTATTTTTCACACTCTATGCTCAATTACAGCTGGAATATTGACTAAGTGGACAGGCATTGTCACCAACCTTATTGCATTTGCCATTGCGTACCTGATACTATGGCGCATCATGGTCAGATTAAAGGTTTCGGAGCCGCTCCAGCTTGTGATCCTGGCATTCTGGGGATTCAACCCCATGACAATATCCTTCAATATGTTCATAAGAATGTATATGTGGCTGACAGTCTTTGTTTTTGCATGTACATATCTCCACATAAGATTTGTTATCGATACCATGGATGGGGATAAAGCTATGCTCCCACTATGGAAGCTGTGGATAACTTACTTTTTGCCAATAATGGTCGTAAGCTATCTTGGATTTCTGACTCAGTATTTTTACATGATATTCTTCTTTTTCATGGGCGTTGGAACAGCAATATATATGCTTGTTTCAAAGCGCAGATTTGTTTATGCAGCTGAGAAGCCAAAAGATAAGCCTGATGCCAGAAAGGTTCTGATAATGGAGCCTTTATCCTCAAGGATCAAGTTGATCATCCTGTATGTCATAAGCAGTGCAGCAGCTCTTGGACTGGCTGTTTTGAGCTATCCTGCCAGCGCATCGCACATATTTAGCGGATATAGAGGCACTGGTGCGATCGAGTCATTTACAGACGCCAGTAACTTTACAGATAGACTGACATTCTTTATAGGACTATTAAATAATGACGTATTTGGTGGATTGCTCATAGTATTACTGCTCTTTATGGTCATTGCAATGATCTATTTTAGATGTACCAAAGACAGCAAGCTTCTATATGCATCCAAGATGTCTGGACCTGTTGCTATCACAGCTTTTGCAGCGGTCATGTATTTCCTTGTAGTGTCCAAGACGGGACTTCTTCTTGGAAGAACATCAAACCGTTACGAGATGCCTATTTACGGACTCGTCATCATGCTCGTCCTGATGGATGCCAAGTTCTCTTTTGACAGAATAAACAAGAGCTGGATAAAAGTTGTTAAGATCCTTGCCCTTATCATACTGTTCATTCCGCTCGTGTATAACCTTACTCTTGGAAAAAAGGTCCTGTTCCTGTATCCGGAGGACGCAGAGCGTATCGCTTACGCAGCGGACAATAGCGACATCCCTGTTATCATCTATTTTAATGACGCATCCAGTGAGAAGATATGGTGGATGACCAACGAACTGCTTGAATATCCACAGATGTACTTCATGAGCGAGAGCGATACTTCAGTTATCACTGATGAAACGATCTGTGGCGCCGACGAGCTGCTGGTCTACATAGCTGATAATGACAATACTGACGAATGTATCCAGTGCATATTTGATAGTAATGACAAGATTTCGACCTATGAAATCGTTTCTGTAAAAGATGTTTGGACGTTGTATCTGTTTGAGTAAAAATATAATGACCCCTAGGGACGGGGTTAAGGGGACATTTTGACTAATGGTCAAAATGTCCCGCTAACCCCGTCCCCAGGGGTCATTTTCTGCCCTAATTCAGCAATAACCGCGGAGTCTTTGAGCTATTTATGTGATATATTGATTGTCATGTAGGAACTTATTCGATATAATACACAAGCAATAGTATGAAAAAAGAGATATTTGGAGGAAACGAATGGATTATTCACAAGCAAAAAAAGTATTTTCAAAATTCGGGCTGGTTTACACAGTTTCATACTGGGTACTGGCGATCGCACTTACAATATGTGCACTGGTTGCAGGCGCTATAAACGGGGAAGATATGAGCGCCCAGTGGACTATTGGATTAGAAATAGTTTTCCGATTTGCGATCATGTATCCGATCATGCTTTTATTGGTCAAGAAAGAACCAACATTTGAGATTGAGAAAAAGAGACTTGGCGTAGGCAAGTTCATAGCATGCATTTTTATTACATTTGCAGTTATGTACCTTTCAACAATTGTAGGTATGATACTTAACAATATTCTGGGAAATATTACAGGACAGGGTGCGATCAATCAGTTTGCCAACGTAGTCAGCAACATGCCAACAGTTATCAGGATCATAGCAGTTCCAATCCTTGCACCTGTTTTTGAGGAACTCTTATTCAGAAAATTCCTTATCGACAGAGTAGTTGGATATGGCGAAGTACTTGCAATGCTGATTTCAGGTTTTATGTTTGGCCTTTACCATGCTAACTTTTTACAGTTCTTCTATGCAACATTTTTGGGATTGTTCTTTGCATTTATCTATATCAGAACAGGAAAAATTGGTTACACTATAGCATTGCACCTGATCGTCAATGGTTTTTCAACATGCATAGGTGTTTTAATGGCTGATGGTATAGATATGGTAGAAGTTAATTCATACCTGAACAGCGGTGATATGGAAGGCTATACCAATTATGTAAATGAACATGCTTCAGCACTTGCAGGAATGACGTTTGTAGGACTGTTTATTATAGTGGCAACTATCGTGGGAGCCATCCTTATGCTTGTTATGAGGAAAAAGTTTGTATTTGTACACCGCGATGGAGAGATTGAAAAAGGTAAGCGATTCCAGACAGCTATCTGCAATCCTGGAATGCTGTTATATGTGATCTTTTTCATCATTGAAATAATCTTGGCACTTTATAGCACAACAATCATAGATTCAGTTATGAATCTTTTCTGATATTTTGTGATGATAGGGTCAAAAGGCCACAATGCGATCATGCTTGCATAAATCGCATCATTCTATTGTAAAAATAAAAACTGAAAGCAAGTCTTCTTTCACTTAGAAATGAAAGAGCAGCTTTCAGTTTTTTTATAGCTTTAATATGAATCGTTCTGGTTCAATCCAGGTGAGTTACCTGAGCATCGTAATTGTAGGTATGTGGCTCTTTTGTAACCGCCTTGTGACCAACGGCAATGGCAATTTCAAACTCATAGTTTTCAGGAAAAGCCAGCTTCTCTTCAAAATACTTTCTCTTTTCTCCATGAAGTGCATCATAGATGCAGCCGATTATAAGATTGCCAAGTCCAAGCTCCTCACTGGCAAGAGCAATATTTTCAACAGCTATGCCAGAATCTACTTTGCTCCACTTATAGTCAGCGTCTGCGCTGATGATGATCACAGTTGGAGCTTCATAATAAAAATTGTGTTCAACATGCTCCAGATTTCTCAGGGCATTCTTCTCAGCCTCGATCTCAGCCAGGATCGCATTATCACCATTCAATACTGTAAAATGCAGTTCCTGCTTATTTGCTCCAGTAGGTGCCTGCAGACCGGCATGGATCAGTTTTTCAAGCTCATCCTTGGTAAGAGCTTCTGTTGTATATCCTCTTGTAGAACTTCTTTTTGCAATAGCATCTAAAACTGTAGACATTGTTATATCCTCCTCCTTGATAATGAATTGTTATTGATATTATTGCATATTTGAAGTAAGGAAAAAATCATTAAATTCGCTTGTAATCAAAGTTTATTGTATAATGTTATGGAGTGTGCGCACAGCATCAGAAGTGAGAGGAAATTTAGAATCATATGTTTTTTGCATCAAAATGGATCATTGCAGTATTGATATATGTTATTGCTGCATTTATACCGGCTAGAATTGCATCTAAGAAAGGATATAGTGCAGTACTTTTTTATATATATGGTCTATTGATCTTTGTTATAGCGTTGTTACATTCTATCATCTTAAAAGATAAATCAAAGACAGCTGATAAGGCTTATAGTAATAAAGCTATCATTTTTTCTGTATTGTCAGTGATCTTTTATTACTACTATATGCTCATGATGGTAATGCTTTCATTTTCAACGGATTATGTAGGTGTTACTGCAGTACTTTTCATAATTGCAGGTAAGATACCAATGCTTCTGTTTTTGATCTCTTTGGTCTTAGCTAGAAAGTATTACTATTCAATTGCGATATATGTAATCAATATCGTGAATATTATTGTTTCAGTTTGTAATCTTAAAAAACAATATATAGATTGGATCAGCCAGGGGCAGATACTCAAAATGGTGACTGATCTTGTATGCAAAATATTTGGATTGACAGCTATGATCATACTTATCGCTGTGGTCTTGAAATACATGATTGGACGTAGCGAGCTAAAACCTGGATATGGTTTTATCTTTATAATGCCTATGATAATTGAGTTTTTGGCAACTATTATCAGTTGGAGCAATTCGAGTTTCATTTTTGAGATTGTGAAAACAGCTTCTGGGTATACTATGCATTACTTACCTCTTGTAATTGGAGAAGTACTGTATATATTGGCAATATTATTCCTGGGGCTGTTCTATATGGAAGATGCTGATAAAGCAGTCAAGGCAGGCCAGTACTAGAAAACATTCTATGAAGTAAGGACAAAAGATATGAAAGCAGTAGCAATAATAACAGCCAGAGGTGGCAGTAAAAGAATACCAAGAAAAAATATCAGAGAGTTTAACGGGAAACCGATCATCGCGTACAGTATAGAAGCTGCAATTGAGAGCGGCATGTTTGATGAAGTCATGGTTTCAACCGATGATGAAGAGATAGCAGAAATCTCCAGAAAATATGGTGCCAAGGTACCATTTATGAGATCTGAAAAGACATCCAGCGACACTGCTACTACAGCAGATGTTCTGCTAGAGGTGTTTGATGAGTATGAAAAAAGAGGCATGACTTTTGATTACGCATGCTGTCTGTACCCTACAGCCCCTTTTGTAACAGGAGCTAAGGTAAAAGATGCTTTTGAAAAGCTTGTAGAATCAGGCGCAGATTCAATCGTACCTCTTACAGAGTTCTCATATCCACCACAGCGTGGCCTGTTCATTGATGATGCGGGAAAAGTTAAGATGCTGCATCCTGAATATGCAACAACAAGAAGTCAGGATCTGCAAAAGCAGTACCATGAATGCGGTCAGTTCTATATTTTCAAGGTTGATGAATTCAAGATCCAGCAGGATACAACAATGGAGAATTCAATTCCATACATCATTGACCAGGTGGCAACACAGGATATTGATAATGAGAGCGACTGGGTGCTGGCTGAACTTAAGTATAACTTCTTAAAAGATAGAAATTTGCTTTAAGATTTGTGGCTTCAAACAGAAAACCGCACTAGCTGCGGGATTCGTAGTAAAGTGATATAAGAGGAAACACTAATGAAATTATATGACAAAATAAATGCAGGTCAGACCTATATGATAGCTGAGATGTCAGCTAACCACGCCGGAGACCTTAATAGAGCAATGGAACTCATTGAGACAGCTGCGGCAGCAGGAGCAGACTGCGTTAAGACTCAGACATACACAGCAGATACTCTGACAATTGATTCAGACGCAGAGGCCTTCAAGATCCACGGCGGACTCTGGGATGGATATGTGCTGCATGACTTGTATAAAGAGGCTTACACACCATGGGAGTGGATGGAGCCAATCAAGAAAAAATGTGAAGAGTGCGGAGTAGACTTCCTTTCAACTCCTTACGATACAACATCGGTAGATTATCTGGAAAATATTGGAGCAGAGTTCTTTAAGATTGCATCATTTGAGCTCACTGACGTGCCACTCCTTAGATACGTGGCGCGCCTCCACAAGCCTATAATTATGTCAACAGGCATGGCCAGTGAAGAAGAGATACAGGATGCTATCGATGCAATTAAGAGTCAGGGCAACGATCAGATCATATTGTTGAAGTGCTGCAACGCATATCCTACAGTAACTTCTGACCTTAACCTCAGCACTATCCCTGATATGAAAAAGAAATTCGGCGTTCCTGTAGGTCTTTCAGATCATTCACTTGGCCACACAGCAGCAGTAGGCGCTGTTGCACTAGGTGCCCAGGTTATAGAAAAACATTTTTGCATGAGCAGAAAGATCAAAAATCCTGACAGTGCCTTTTCCATGGAACCACAGGAGTATAAGGCAATGGTGGAAGGCGTTCGTGACATCGAGCGAGCTATGGGCAAGGTATTCTATGGCCCGACAGAAGCAGAGCATGATGAATACAACAATAGACGTTCACTATTTGTAGTTGAAGATATCAAAGCAGGCGAAAAGCTTACAGAGACTAACATTCGTAGCATCAGATCCTTCAATGCAAGAGGAATCCTGCCAAAGTACTATGATGAGATGCTGGGAAAAACAGCAATTAACGACATTTCCAGAGGTACACCGCTTACATTTGAGCTCGTGAAGTAATACGACGACTATATTTTTTTAGGAATTGATAATCAGAGGTGGATTTTGAGGATAGGAATTAGAGTAGATGCCAATGAAGTTGTAGCTTCAGGGCATATAATGAGATGCAGGACAATTGCAGAAAGTCTACGAGAACTCGGACAGGAGCCGATTTTTATAAGTGCTGATGATGGCATCGCCACTTATATTGAAGGTGAAGGGTATGAGCATGTTGTATTGGGGACTGACTGGCAGAATCTTGATTCAGAAGTAGATAAGATAAAAGAAGTTCTATTGCAAAAAGATATTTCTGCAATGATCATTGATACATATTATGTGACACTCTCTTACATGGAGAGCTTGAAATCTGCTGGCAACAAGATTTTATACATTGATGACCTTGATAAATTCAAGTACCCCGTTGATGCGCTGGTCAACTACAGTCCAAGTTACATTGAGTGTAATTATGAGGAAGAATACAGAGATTCAGAGACTAAGCTGTATACAGGCATAGAGTATGTACCGCTTAGAAGGCAGTTTCGCAAGGAGAATAGGTCAAGTTCTGATTCTGTGGTTAATTTGACTGGCAATAATGTAGGTTTCGATACCAAAGATATTGAAAGTGATGATAAAAGAAAATCAGATGAAGTAGGTAAAGCCAATCATCAGGATATTCATATTGAAAAAGACAATGCTGCTGGCGAGCTGGCAGCAGCTCAAAATAAAGAGATTACCGATATCTTCATGACATCTGGAGGCTCAGATCCGCTGGGAATCTCAGAGCATGTCATAAGTGCAATACTAGAAAACAGTGAGTTTAAAGATGTTACAGTGCATCTTCTCGCAGGCAGATATTTCAAGATGACAGATAAATTGACACAGCTGTCACAGGCAAAAAATGCCTATGATAAGCCAAGATTTATTTTGCATCAGAATGTAAGTAATGTCGCAGAGATAATGAGTTCTTGCCAGCTTGGCATCACACCGGCAGGAACAACACTTTACGAGCTTAGTGCTTGCGGAGTGCCTTCTGTGAGCTACATTTTTGCAGATAATCAGATTGCTGACGCAGTCTTTTTTGACAAAAAAGGAATGATCAGCTACGCAGGCGATTATCGCATAGATGCAGATAAATGCGTGGCTTCAATAATAGATAAGCTTATGCAGTATAAAAACATGGGACTAGCCGGAAGAGCTAAAGTATCAGCGCTTTTGCAGAGCCAGGTAGATGGCCGCGGCGCAGAACGCATAGCGATTGCAGCTCAGAACATGTGAAGGTAAAAAAGCATACCACCAATCAAGAAAGTAGAAAAGGTGGCATGTATATGGCAGATAAATAAAGAACTCTTGCAAGTTTTTCCAAAATTTAAGAGGAAGATAGGATAAATGAAAAAGATATTTATATTAGGAGCCAGCATGCTGCAGGTTCCTGCAATTAAAAAGGCTAAAGAGAAGGGCCTGTACGTATATGCCCTGGACTACGATCCAGAGGCAGTAGGTATTCCTGAAGCTGACGAGTTTCTGTGCATTAGCACGATCGATAAGGAAGCAGTGCTGGAGGCAGCAAGGAAGTACGAGCCTGATTACATAATAACATCTACAAGTGACATGCCTGTCAGAACTGTTGCATGGGTCAATGAACAGCTTGGAAGACAAAATGACATATCCTACAAAGATGCTTTTTGCGCTACAGATAAGGCTGCAATGCGCAGACGTATGAAGCAGTGCGGTGTTCCAATTCCTGAGTTCCATGTCATCAGCACCTTTGAAGACCTTGAAGATATTTATGAGCAGATGGGAGAACGCTTTGTAATAAAGCCTGCTGACAATGCAGCCAGCAGAGGCGTATTCCTTATAAATAAACAGGATGATCCTGACCTGAAAGCCATTTTTGCCCATACAAAAGAGTACAGCAGAAGTGGCGAAGTGCTTGTTGAAGAATTCATGACAGGGCCGGAAGTCAGTGTTGAGTCCTTTACTGTTAACGGCGAAACCCGCATAATTACTATTACAGACAAAAAAGTGACAGAAGTGCCATATTTTGTTGAGACTGGTCATACAGAACCAAGCAGGCTCTCAAAAGCGCAGCAGGACGATATCAGAGACGTTGCAACAAGAGCAATCAAGGCTGTTGGCATTGTCAATGGACCGTCACACACTGAGATCAAAGTAACTCCTACTGGCGCAAAGCTTGTGGAGATTGCAGCCCGCCTTGGCGGAGACTTTATAACTTCACGTCTGGTGCCACTTTCAAGTGGTGTGGACATGATCGACTGTTGCATCAGCTCCACCATTGGCGAAGAGGTAAAGTGGGACAGAACTCTGGAAAGAGGCTCAGCTATCAGATTTATCCAGGCTCAGGAAGGAACAATAACTGGTATTACAGGCGTTGAAGAAGCCAAGGCCATGCCTGGAGTTCAGGAAGTTGTGCTGTACAAGGGTGTCGGAGATGTAGTTCCAAAGCTCGAAAGCAGCGGAGACAGGCTTGGACACGTGATCGCCATTGGCCCAGATGCTGATGAGGCAGAAAAAAACTGCGAGGAGGCTCTTGCAAAGATCAAGATAGAGATTCAATGAAATACGAAGTAGGAAGTGAATTTAATTATATAAAGCCTGATATGGCTCAGGGAGACAGTCTTCCCAAGTTATTTGAAAAGACGGGAAGAACTGCAAAGTACCTTCGCTGCGGCCGCGATGCAATTGGATTTATTGCAGAAGATATTGCCCTTAAGCAGGCCCGGAAGGGAAATGATTCCTTTGAAAAAATAGTCTACATGCCGGCACTGTCCTGTGATTCAATGGTAGAGCCATTTAGAATGCATGGATATAAGGTCGTTTTTTACAAACTTGAAAAAAATCTGAAGATTGCGAAGGAATCACTTCTAGACATTGATCAGCATAAGGCGTCCTTTGCGCCAGTCATTCTGACCATGAACCTTTTTAGCATGGCAGATCAGCGAGATGTTAACAAAGCTATAAAGACGGCATATCCACAGGCTATAATCGTGGAGGACATCACACATATACTGCTGACTCCGGATCATTATGATCTTGAAAATGCAGATTACCAGATAGGCAGCATCAGAAAGTGGTTTGGGCTGGCTGATGGGGCTGTGGTGCTCACGGGAGATAAAGAGTTTTTAGCTACAGCAAAAAAAGGCGAGACTTCTTTTACTACCATGCGTACGCAGGCTATGACTGAGAAGACTGCATATATTGAGAATCCAGATCAGGAGCTCAAGGCTCATTTTAGAGGACTTTTATCTGACGCAGATGACGCCCTTGATAATGGACTCACCATCTACGAGATATCAGAGCAGAGCTATAGCGACATACAGCATGCGCCGGTAAAAGAGATGATGGAACGTAGAAGCGAGAACTATCATCATCTATATAAGAAGTTTGAAGAAATACTGACAATTATGTCATGCGGCGCAGGCGTTGATAGGCAACAGTCACCATTTATGTTGCTACCAGAAGCACCAGCTGATGTAACACCATTTATGCTTCCAATCCTTGTGAATGAAAGGGTTGTGGGCTGTTCAAGAGATGAATTTGAAAGAAAGCTTGCCCAGAAGGGTGTCTACGCACCTGTCCTGTGGCCTATAGATGATGAGGCGGCCGGAACATGCGCTGTTTCCAAGGATTTCTCTGAGCATATGCTTGGATTTTGGATCGATCATCGCTATAACACTGAGCACATGGATTACGTGGCTCAGATGCTGAAAGAAAGCTTGTAATTAAAATAGATAGGACAAATACATGTCTAAGAGATTAAGCGTAATAGTGCCTGTTTACAACATGGCAGCAGATGATAAATTGAAGTGGTGTCTCGACAGCCTTGTGCATCAGACACTTCCGGATGAGGACATAGAGATCATTGCCGTAGATGATGCATCTACTGATAACTCTTTTGCCCTGATGAAAGAATATGAGCAGCAGTACCCTGGCAGATTTATTGCAGTGCATTCACCGGTAAATCACCATCAGGGCGGCGCCAAAAATATTGGGCTCACCATCGCAGGCGGTGAGTGGATAGGATTTATAGACGCCGACGACTGGGTAACTGCAGATTATTACGAGGTTCTGTTAAAAAAGGCTGATGAAACAGGCGCAGACATGGTTGGCTGCGACTACAGCCTTGTAAATAGCCACACAATGGAAGTTGGGCAGGTTGTCCACAATAACACCTTTGAGCAGACTGGTGTTATGGATAAGGAAAAGTATAGAAAGCTTCTTTTGGACACAGGAAGTCTTGTAGTCAAGATATATAAGAGAGAGCTTGTATTTGGAGAGCTTGTTCCTGCAATACAAGGTGCAAACGCGATGGTATCAGGTTCAGCCTCAGACTCTTGGCAGCAGGAGGTCTACGAAAAGCGCGTCCACATATTCCCGGAAGATATATTCTACGAGGATAACGCCATCAGCAATACCTGGATGCTGAGAGCCAAGCATTTTGAATACATTCAGGAGCCGCTGTATTACTACTATCAGCATGATGCATCCACTGTTCATACTATTTCCAAGAAGAATCTGGAAGACAGAATGGTGGCTGGACGCATGATATTGGAGCAGGCTCATAAGTACGGTTACTTTGAGGATTACAAAGAAGAAATAGAATTTATGTACATCGTGCTGTTCTATGTTAATACTCTTTTTTCTGCAATGCCGATAGAGCAGCATATCCAGGACCGCTACAATTTCTGCAAGCAGCTTGGGGAAGAGATGAAAGCGACTTTCCCTGAGTTTGAGAAAAATAAGTATTATCAGGAGCGAGTTCACGCAGAGGAAAAGAAACTGATACATATGCAGATGCGCTCTCATGCGCAGTTCTATGCATATTACAGGATGCTGTGGGCATATAGGGGAATCAGAAGAGCTCACGGTTTCAGATAAGATATGGGGATCAAATAATTTGTATTTAAGAAGGAAGTATGTTACCAGAGCGAGCTAATAACAAGTAAGCAGGAACAAAAGACTTTGGCTTAAGGAGGGTATAGAGTTGGAAAAAAATAATATGGTCGCTACAATAGGAAAAAAGTACGTAGGATTACTCTTATCTATTATTGCGACTGCTATTATCATTGTTGTAGCCTCCCTGATCTCAGATTTTTATTTTGACCTAAATGATGACGTGCTGATGAAGGATATCCTGTCAGGTGTTTACACAGGCACTCCTGAAGGCCACAATATCCAGATGCTGTACCTTATCAGCGCGCTCATCAGCATTCCATATAGACTTTTTTCCGGACTTGACTGGTATGGGATATTTCTGTGCGCAGTCCAGTTTTTATGCATATTTGTGATCATCTTCAGGAGCCAGCGTTTTGTTGAGCATGTTTATAGCAAGATTGCCCTTGTTGTGGTGGAAGTGCTGATCTTTCTGGGACTGATGTTGAACCACCTTCTGATAGTCCAGTACACCTTTGCATGTGCGCTGATGTCAGCAACCGCAGCCTTTTTGTTCCTTACTTCCAGAAAAGATATGACCTGGAGGATAGTTTCAGACATTTTTTCCCTGGTCCTGATCTGGATAGCGTACCTCATCAGGTCGGAGATGCTGCTTCTGACACTGCCTATGACAGGACTGGCTTTCTGCTATAGGATCAACATGGAGATAAGCGACCTGTCTTTCGTAAGGCCTATGCTGGGGCAGAAGTACAATGCCACCAGCTATGAGAACGACAGGACATTTTATGATATAGCCAAGTATTTCCTCATCATGTGCCTGGCGCTGGTGGTTGGAATCGGAGCCTGTCAGCTAAGCCACAGGATTGCCTATGGTTCAGCGGAGTGGAAAGAGTTCACAGCCTTTTTTGACAACAGGACTGAGCTGTACGATTTCCAGACAATCCCTGATTACGAGGCAAATAGCGACTTCTACGATGAAATAGGCATTACCCAGGCTGAGCAGGAGCTACTTGTTAATTACAATTTTGGACTTGATACGGAGATCGATTCCAAGCTGGTGGGCGAGATTGCAGATTATGCGGCCAGCATCAAAACTGACGAAGAGCCGCTGCTTGCAAGCATCATGAATGTGATCCCTGCTTATATATACAGACTTCACGCGGTTCAGGCACCGATGTCATATGAATACCCAATGACGGATTATCCATACAACCTGGCTGTGATAGTGCTGTATCTAGCAGTCTTTGTGGTATATCTTTTGCCTGGAAAAAAAGACAACACAGTACTGGTGCGCTTTGCATATATATTTTTTGAATTATTCCTGCTGTTCGTGTGCAGGACAACGCTCTGGGGATATATTCTTGTAAGAGGCAGAGACCCGATCAGGATCACACATTCCCTGTACCTTGTGGAGAGCGCTGTGCTGGCAGGTATGCTGTTTAAAAAGATGAGAGAGCTAAGGCGCAGGGACAAGATCGTCGGCTCCTGCATTATCTCATTTTTACTTCTTGCAGTTACAGTTCCGGCTATTTACTTCAATGCGGATATTATTGCAAAAGAGGATGCTGGTAGAATTATGACAAATGCGTCATATAAGGAAATCTATTCCTACTGCAGGCAAAATAGTGAGAATTTCTATTTCTTTGACGTATACTCAACAACCACTTATACTGAGAAGATGTTTGAAAATGTGGATAACTCCGAGGCCAACTATGATGTGATGGGCGGCTGGGCCAGCAAGAGCCCGCTTTATCAGAAAAAGCTTGAGAGCTACGGCTTTACAGACATGCAGAGTGCGCTGTTACTTGACAATGTGTACTTTGTCCTTGACCCTGTAAACTCTGTGGAGGCTGATACTCAGTGGCTTGTGGACTATTACGCAGATCAGGATATTGAGATCAAAACCGAGCTTGTGGATACAATTGGTGGATTCGAGGTCTATGCAGTGACGCAGGTTGTGGATTGAGATGTAAAATATAAAGGAACTACTATGCACGAGAGAATATACGTATGTCACACCTTTTACCATGTGTATGTGGCATGCCTTAAGGAATTTCATATATTACATGGAATAAGTACTTCGTCCAAGGATGGAGATGCTGATAAGAACAGGATTTCTGCAGGAAGCAGCAAAGCAGCAGCGGGAAGCAATATGGCTGGCCGTGCAACCCTGGTACTCTCCAAGATGTCCAATAAGTTTGGCACAATGGTTGAGAGAGCCAGACAATGCGGACTCTTCGAGGAAGTAATTGAGTATGATGAAAAAGAAGATACCTTTTTCCCGGAACTCAAGCCTCTTAGGACCAACACTGGCAGCCTTGTTAAGAACATGATCAATAGAATCAAGTTCTGCAAGAGATTTGCACAGCTGCAGGAGCCTTACGTTCCGGTTGATTTCAAGAAATACAAGGAAATCTTTGTATTCTGCGATTCTGACCCAATTGGCTATTACCTTAATTATAAAAAGATCAGATATCATGCCCTTGAGGATGGCCTTAACTGCATCAAATACGGCGATACAGCACGTTTTGACAATAACGGACATTTCAAGTTCAAGGCATGGATGGCTTCAACAGGACTTATTTTCATCCAGAACGGCTACGGAAGATATTGCATAGACATGGAAGTCAATGACATCAGTATCCTTGACTATCCATGTAAAAAATATGTTGAACTTCCTCGAGAGAGCCTCGTAGCAGAGCTCACTCAGGCTGACAAGGATCTGATGCTAGGGTTGTTTATCGAAAACATGGACGAACTGCAGAGCCAGCTATCTCAGGGACTTGATAAGCCTCGCGTCCTTATTTTGTCAGAGCCCTTATGTGACCTTGAGACAAGGGAGAGGCTCTTTAGAGACCTTGTAGATGAGTATGGCACAGTGGATGGCCAGAAGGCAGTTGTGATGATCAAACAGCATCCGCGAGATGTGCTGGATTATACCAAGTCTTTTTCTGATACTATACTGCTGTCAGGATCTTTCCCGATGGAGATGCTCAACTTCATTGAAGGACTTAGGTTTAACAAGATCGTGTCTGTGTACACTCAGGTGGATTCCATTAAATTTGTGGATGAAAAGGTGTACCTGGGGGATGACTTCATGGATAAGTATGAGGCACCGGAGATACATAGGATCAATGAGCAGATTGTGGATTGAGAATAGATAAAAAGAGGATACAGACATGCTTGTAGTGCTTATCAGCTGGATTTACATGTCAGCAATTTCGCTGATACTAGGCATCTCATTCAATGCCTTATTAAAAAAAGTGCTGAATATACCTGAGTTGTACAAGGATAAAATAGCACCATATATCATGATAGGCTTTGCAGCTCAGACAGTTTATGCTCAGCTTTTTAGCTTGTTCGCCGGTGTAAGTGCAGTATGTCATGTGCTACTGCTGATTGGAACTATACTGCCTCTCGTAATTGTGAAGAGCTTTCAGAGAGAGTTTATCGACATAATAAGGCAGATCAGAAAGATTGCCATAAGCTACGAAGGCTTATTTTATCTGATATTTATCCTGTTCATAGCCTTTTTTACATCAAGGGGAACATTTCATACTGATACAGGCATCTACCATGCTCAGGCCATACACTACATAGAGGTATATGGCTCAGTCAAGGGACTTGCCAATATCCAGCAGCACCTTGGATATAACAGTTCATATCTGCCGTTTTGTGCGCTATACACCTTTTCATGGATTCCCAAGATCGGTGCTAATGCAGGTGGAAGCCTCGCTCTTCACACAGCTACAGGCTGGATAGGTGCTATCGGCTTTATTTATTCCTGCTATGGACTCAGGAGATGGAACAGCCACAAGAGCCATATGGCGGACTTTGCAAGGATAGCTTTTCTGATCTATATATTTACCAACCTTACCGGATTTATGTCTCCAGCGACAGATTACAGTGCGCTGATGATCTGCCATTACATACTGGTGGCGTGGCTTGAAGCCTTTGAAGAGGCTCCTTGCGGACTTATTTTTGGCAAAAAAGGTATCGATCTGTATAAGGCTTCATCACCAGCAAATACAGCTCTCATGTACAGAACCGGTATGCTCTCTGTATTTGCTCTCTTTGCAGCAAGTATGAAGTTATCCGCAGCAACACTGGTTTTGGTAGTGATCTATCCACTAATAGAACTTGTAAAAAATAAGAAATTCAGGCAGCTTGGACTATTTATTCTCATAGGTTTCCTTGCATTTTTGCCTTTTTTGATAAGAAATGTAATAATATCCGGGTGGTTGTTATACCCATTTGCGTCAATTGATCTATTCAATGTTGAATGGAAGGTTCCGGTGGAATATCTTGAAAAAGATTCCGCGCAGATAACAGTATGGGGAAGATGTCTCTATGATGTGACAAAACTTGATGCTCCAATTTCTGAGTGGCTTCCAATATGGTGGGAAGGCCAGGCAGGATACGGACAGATGCTGATCTATGGCATCGTCCTCAGCGTTATGATGAACATAGTCTGCCTGCTGTATGCTATCCGTCGCAGGATCAGACTTCACAGCGGACTTGTAATATATGTGATAGCTCTATATATAAATATAGCCTTTTGGTTTTTATCAGCGCCATTCATAAGATATGGACTGGCATTTCTGCTGACTGCGCCACTTGTAGCAGTAGGATTGTTCATAGACATCTTGCAGTACAAGGGTGAGGACGCGTTAGCTAACCGTTCTGTCTGGAAGGTAGTCGGTGTGATCTTTTCAGGGTGCTTGCTTGTGTGCTTCTGTGATCACATCAATAACTACATGAAGGATGACTTATCTTTTGTAAAACAGAACATCAAGAGCCCATACTATATTGCTCAGCAGCCTTTTGACTACAGGGATGAAGACAGTGTGGATTATAACGGATATACTATTTATATAGCAGGTAGCGATGAGGTCAACAGCTACTACAAGTTCCCAGGCGTATGCTACCGCGGAATGCTGGAGCAGAGCGAGATGATGGGAGATAAGTTTGAGGATGGCTGGAAAGCTATTGAGTGATACATTAGGAAAATAAGTCATGTAGTGAAGTTAACTTTAAATAGCTTTTTTCGGGATTTGTGATATGGAATGGCAAAATACATGCATCTTAAACGGAGATAATATGAAAAAGACAGACATTTTTTTTCTGATACATAATTACAATACAGTTCCAACGAATCTGACAGAGTATTGTGACAACTTCCTTATAATGGACAGTTCAGATGATGAGGAAGTAAAACGCAGGCTGGATGAGACTTATCCGGCTGATAAGATTATGCATATTGAAAATACAGGGCATAATCTTACAAGCTATTTTGATTATTTTATAAGAAATTACGACAATCTTCCTGAATACATCGCTCTTTTAAAGGGCAATATCATTGGCAGGCACGTGTCACAGGATTTTTTTGACAGAGCCTATGACAATCACTTTTTTACTTTCCTGTATGAGGAAAAGAGTATGCGTGCCAAGTATGAAAAGGGAAGCGAGGAATGTCCTGCATTTCTTTTGGATGAGACTCATTTTGCAGAGTCCAATTCTTCCTGGTATATGAGGCAGAGCCATAGTTATAGATATTTCTACGACCTGGATGATTTCATCAGGTTTGTGTATGAGGATGCAGTAATTCCTAAATATGCGACTTTTGCCCCAGGAGGATGCTACATCATCAGTAAACATCAGGTATTAAAGAATTCAGTTACATTTTATAAGAACCTTAATACACTTATGGAATATAGAAAAGAGTACAATTTCCCAGCGGAAGC
>JAEEGH010000491.1_pt1 | contig 152773 bp, 131 predicted proteins | sample 9134181 | NCBI WGS metagenome assembly JAEEGH01 (sample SAMN16246544, study PRJNA631951) | gut metagenome | biome: gut microbiome; feature: rumen; material: DP-attached | host: Bos | place: Iran: Karaj | collected 2018-10 | reverse complement strand
ACATAAAGCAATTAGTGCAGGCGGAACCCAAATCCATCAAGTTCCGCGCCGGCAAGGAGATGCAGAACCTCCCCGTCATCGACAACGCCTACCTCCTCACCGAGGGCGACAAAATCAAGGAGTTCGGAAAGATGGAGGACTTCAACCCCGACATCCTGAAGAAAATCAAGGAGCCGATTGAGGAGATCGACGCCACGGGCAAGTTCGTGTTCCCCTCTTTCTGCGATTCCCACACGCACATCGTCTATGCGGGCAGCCGCGAGGTCGAGTACATCGACAAAATCAAGGGCTTGAGCTACGAGGAGATCTTCAAGCGCGGCGGCGGCATCCTCAACTCCGCGAAACGGCTGCACGAGACTTCCGAGGAGGAGCTCTACGACCAGGCATGGCAACGGTTGGAGGAGATGGCCTCCTTCGGCACGGGCGCGTGCGAGATTAAGAGCGGCTACGGCCTCACCACCGAGGACGAACTCAAGATGCTGCGCGTCATCCGCAAGCTCAAAGAAAACTCCCCGCTCACCATCAAGGCCAACTTCCTCGGCGCACACGCGGTACCGCTGCTCTACAAGGACAACCCCGACGGCTACGTGGATCTCATCATCAACGAGATGATTCCGATGGTGGCGGCCGAGGAGCTCGCCGACTTCGTGGACGTCTTCTGCGACAAGGGCTTCTTCACGGTCGAGCAGACCGAACGCATACTGATGCAGGGCATCAAGTACGGTCTGCGCCCAAAAATCCACGCCAACGAGATGGCCTGCTCCGGCGGCATCCAAGTCGGCGTTAAATATAACGCTTTGTCTGTTGACCACTTGGAATACACGGGTGATGAGGAGATTGCGGCACTCTACAAGAGCGAGACGATGCCCACAGTATTACCCGGCGCGGCGTTCTTCCTCGGGATGCAGTGCGCCCCCATCCGCAAGATGATCGAGGGCGGTCTGCCCGTCGCGCTTGCCTCCGACTTCAACCCCGGCTCCTGCCCGTCCGGCAACATGCAGTTAGTCTTCGCCATGGGTTCCGTGATGTACAAGATGCTGCCCGAAGAGACGGTCAACGCCACCACCATCAACACGGCCTACGCTATGGATGTCTGGCGCGAGTTGGGCACCATTACGAAAGGCAAAATCGCCAACTTCTTCATCACCAAGCCGATGGACACGCTCTACTATATGAACTACGCTTTCGGAAGCAACAAGGTGGAGCAGATTTTCCTGAACGGCAAACGACATTAAAAAATCCCCCTCGCTTGAGGGGGATTTTTTTACATCAACGCATCCCTAACGTAATCAATAAATTTCTTCAGATTGGTCTTCCCATACAGCCAGATTACCCGCTCTTTTTCACCTAAACGGCTGACAACCACGAAATTAGAGCATCCTCGCTCGTCTTTTTCCGAGGCGCAAACCTTCAGCACATAGTCCGATTCGTTGAGTTCGAAGACAATGTTGAAGTTCTCCATGGACTTGCGGATGTCCTGGTTGAACTTCTTGTATTTGCGGGAATTAGGTTTGGAATCGCAAGAAAGGATTTTCACGAAAGAGGCGTTATGCGCAATCAAATTCAGCCACACAGGCTTCTGATCGCCGTATTCGAACTTCTCGAAATGGCGTTTATTGTCATACTTGCTGAACAGTTTGTCCATGTCGGCGGACTGGGCGAAAGCACCGCCGAAAAGCCCTGCAAATAACAGGCAAAAACCGATTTTCTTCAAAACACTTTTCATCATTTTGATTTATTGGTGAATCAACGTGTATTAACGGTTTTAATGGTTAAAAGTTTAATTTGGTTTCAAGTTCTCAAAAGCTAAAAGCCAAAAGCTAATACTCCCGAATCCTATTCTCTATCGCCACAATCGCGTCGCGGTATTCGGCGGCTTTCTCGAAATCCAGCTCCTTCACCGCCTTTTCCATCTCCTTGCGGTACTGCTTTTTCTTCTTCTCCAACTGCTCCATGTTGTACATCGCCAGATCCTCCGCCGCCACCGACTGCTTCTTCTCCTTTTGAACGTACTGCACCCCCTTTTTATTTTGTTTGCCGTTGTCGCCCGACATTCCCGTGAGCAGCATCTCCTCCGATTTCACCACACCTTTCGGCACGATGTGATGTAACTCATTGTAAGCTATCTGCTTGGAACGACGTCTGTTGGTTTCGTCAATGGTCGCCTGCATCGATTTGGTGATTTTGTTGGCGTAGAAGATCACCCGCCCGTTCACGTGGCGCGCGGCGCGGCCGGCCGTCTGCGTGAGCGAACGCACGTTGCGCAGGAAACCCTCCTTGTCGGCATCCATGATGGCCACCAAGGAAACCTCCGGCAAATCCAAACCCTCACGCAACAGGTTCACGCCCACCAACACGTCGATGGCACCGGCGCGCAAGTTTTGCAAGATCTCTACCCTATCCAGCGTCTCTACGTCGGAATGGATGTAACAAGCTCTTACTCCGATATTTATGAGGTACGTGTTCAGCTCTTCGGCCATGCGCTTGGTCAACGTGGTCACCAAGACGCGCTCACCCTTATCCACCGTGTCCTCAATCTCGTTGAGCAGATCATCGACCTGGTTGGTGGCGGGACGCACCTCAATGGGCGGATCCAACAGTCCCGTGGGCCGCACCACCTGCTCGACCACTACCCCACCCGACTGCTCCAACTCGTAGTCCGCGGGCGTCGCGCTCATGTAGATGGTCTGCCCCACCAACGCCTCGAACTCATCGAATTTCAGCGGACGGTTGTCCAAAGCCGCGGGCAACCGGAAACCGTACTCCACGAGGTTGATCTTGCGGGAACGGTCGCCGCCGTACATGGCCCCGATCTGCGGCACCGTGACGTGACTCTCGTCAATCACCAACACGAAATCGTCGGGGAAAAAGTCAAGGATGCAGAACGGTCGCATTCCCGGCTCGCGCTTGTCGAAATAACGCGAATAGTTCTCAATTCCAGAACAGTAGCCCAACTCCTTCATCATCTCCACATCGTATGTCACTCGGTCTTCCAAACGCTTGGCTTCCAGATGTTTGCCAATGGATTTCAGATAGTCGCGCTGCTCGCCCAAGTCCAACACAATCTGGTTGATGGCGTCGTTCATCGTCTGCTGCGTGGTCACAAAAAGGCTGGCCGGATAAATCACGATATTTTCTTCTTTGGTGATGACCCCGCCGGTGGCCGCTTCTATAATCGACAGTGTCTCAATCTCATCATCCCAGAAAATGATACGGTAGGCATGTTCGGAATAAGGCGGGAAAATATCCACCGTGTCACCCTTGACACGGAACTGTCCGGGCTGCAGGTCGAGTTCGGTGCGCGAATAGAGACTGGCCACGAACTTCAGCAGCAGCGCATTGCGGTCAATCTGCATTCCCGTTGCCAAATGAATGACATTCTTGGCGAAATCGTCTGGATTTCCGATACCGTAAATACATGACACTGAGGCCACTACAATCACATCCCGTCGTCCCGACATCAACGCCGCGGTAGTATGGAGCCGCAACTTCTCGATCTCATCATTGATGGAAAGATCCTTCTCAATATACGTGTTCGTAGTCGGGATATACGCCTCGGGTTGGTAATAGTCGTAGTAGGAAACGTAATATTCCACAGCGTTTTCCGGGAAAAACTGCTTGAACTCGCTGTAGAGCTGCGCGGCGAGCGTCTTGTTGTGGCTCAACACGAGCGCGGGCCGGTTCACCTGGTTCAGCACGTTGGCGATGGTGAACGTCTTGCCAGAACCGGTCACGCCGAGCAAAGTCTGCGCTTTCTCGCCGTTGTTCAACCCTTCCACTAACTTTTTGATGGCTTCCGGCTGGTCTCCTGAAGGCTGATATGATGATACTAATTTGAAATCCATAGCGGCGCAAAAATACAAAAAAAACGCCGACTAACAATAATCGACGTTTTCAAAAGGGATTCTATTCTCGTTAGAATCTGTAACGCACGCCCAGTGCAACACCGGCGAAGTTGTAGTATAACGGGTAAACCACACCGTGTTCACGCGGCAGGAAACCGAGAACGTTCACCATTGGACGCCAGTCCAGGCTGAGGTTCAAGGGAATGTCAAACTGGTATTCGATACCGATTTGGGCACCTACATTCAGACGGAACGGCATGTAATTATAATCATGCCACCATTTACCGAATGCGAAACCGACGCCCACACCAGGACCCACATACCAATTCCAGCCGCTGCCTCCAATATTGAACACCCAGTCAAACATGGCATTCACATCAGCGTATGCCCAGCCATTCCAAACATTGGTGGCACCAGCGTCAAGTTCCACCATGAAACCGTCGCCGATTCCATGTTGATAAGAGAATTCCAAATTGTAACCCACACGACCACCGATAGCACGGGGTTGGGCAAAACTTATGCTCACTATCGCGAACATAATGAACAAAGTGGTGAAAATCTTTTTCATACTATTAGAATTTTAAGTTTTGAAATCGCAAAATTAGATTTTATTAACTTTTTTATCTATATCATTTCAAACAATTTATAAACACAACAATGTAAATAAATCAATATGTATAATCACGACTCGGCATTTTCCGAAAGATGAAAAACGGTTGTCCGTACATATTTGTATTTTATGTACCTTTGCCGTTTTGGTCATTGGAAAAAAATAAGGAATAAAATAATAACTAAATCATTGATAATATGAAAGATATAAAACGCTACACAATTACATCCGCCCTGCCATACGCCAACGGCCCTGTCCATATCGGTCACCTCGCCGGCGTGTATGTGCCCGCCGACATCTACGTGCGCTATCTCCGCAACAATGGCAAAGAGGTGCTTTTCATCGGCGGTTCCGACGAACACGGCGTGCCCATCACCATCAAGGCGCGCAAGGAAGGTGTGACTCCGCAGGACATCGTCGATCGCTACCACGAAATCATCAAGAAATCGTTTGCGGAACTCGGCATTTCGTTCGACATCTACTCGCGAACCTCCAATCCCACCCATCACGAAACGGCGGCGGAATTTTTCAAATACCTGTATGACAACGGAAAACTGATTGAGAAAGTTTCCAAACAATATTACGACGAAGAGGCTCACGAATTTCTCGCCGACCGCTACATCACCGGCACCTGCCCGCACTGCAACAACGAACACGCTTATGGCGACCAATGCGAGGCTTGCGGAACTTCGCTCAGCGCGACCGATCTCATCAATCCTAAATCGGCTCTCAGCGGCAACACCCCCGTGTTGAAAGAAACAAAACACTGGTATCTTCCTCTGAATGAGTATGATGCATGGTTGAGAGAATGGATCTTGCAAGGACACAAGGCCGACTGGCGACCTACCGTTTATGGACAATGCAAGTCGTGGATTGAACAGGGACTGCAACCCCGCGCCGTCACCCGCGACCTCTCCTGGGGCGTGAAAGTGCCGTTGCAAGAAGCCGAAGGCAAAGTCCTTTACGTCTGGTTCGACGCTCCAATCGGCTATATATCAGCCACTAAAGAATGGGCAAAAGAACATAACACCGATTGGAAGCCGTGGTGGCAGGACGAAAGTTCAAAACTCGTGCATTTCATCGGAAAAGACAACATCGTCTTCCACTGCATCATCTTCCCGTGCATGTTGAAAGCGCACGGCGACTACATCTTGCCGACCAACGTCCCCGCCAACGAATTTTTGAACCTCGAAGGCGACAAAATTTCCACTTCCCGGAACTGGGCCGTGTGGGCACACGAATATATCGAGGATTTCCCTGGAAGACAGGACGTTCTGCGTTACACGTTGACTTCTATCGCGCCGGAAACCAAGGATGCCGACTTCACTTGGGCCGATTTCCAAGCGAAAAACAACAACGAACTGCTCGCCATTTTCGGCAACTTTGTGAACAGAACCGTGGTTTTGTCGCACAAATACTACGGCGGAATCATCCCCGAATGCGGTGAACTCACCGATTACGAAAAAGAAATCATCGAAAAGATGGCCGAATTTCCGAACAGGATAGGGGAGTGCATCGAACATTACAAGTTCCGCGAAGCGCAAGCCGAATTGATGAACCTGGCGCGGCTCGGTAACAAATACCTCACCGACACCGAACCTTGGAAAAAACAAAAGGAGAATCCGGAGTACGTGAAAACCATCTTGCACGTTTCTCTGCAAATTTGCGCTTCATTGTCCATTTTGTGCGAACCTTTCCTGCCTTTTACAGCCAAAAAACTTCAAAAAATACTGAATTTAGACAATAAAAATTGGAAAGACGGCGGAAAGCATGATCTTCTCAAATCCGGCAGCCAACTCAATCCCGCCGAATATCTGTTCGAAAAGATCGAGGACGACGTCATCGCAAGACAGGTGCAAAAACTGGAGGACACCAAGAAGGCCAACGAGGCTGCTAACGCCGATGTCATCCCTGCCAAGGAAGATGTCTCCTTCGACGATTTCCAAAAGATGGATCTCCGCGTGGTCACGGTTTTGGCGGCAGAGAAGGTGGCCAAAACAAAGAAACTTCTCAAGCTGAAGGTGAACACCGGCATCGACACCCGCGAAATCATTTCCGGCATCGCGGAATACTACCAGCCGGAAGATTTGGTTGGAAAACAGGTGCTCATGCTCGTCAATCTCGCGCCGAAAAACATCAAGGGCGTGGATTCCCACGGCATGGTGCTCATGGCCGAGAACGCCGACGGCTCCCTTTCCGTCATGCAACCGCAAAAAAAGGTGAAAGAGGGTAGCACGGTGAAATAATTTCAATAGAATATATGCATGCCGTAGAGACGCAAAATTTGCGTCTCTACGTTTTTTTCCGTAACCCTTTTATATGCAGATGATTGTGTGAAAACAGCCTAAAATAGGGAGTTTTTCAATGATATCAACAAAAAAATGAGTATGAGAAAATTACAAGGTTACCAACATTCTATTGTTTATAAAACGGGTATTTATCCAAATAATGCGAGTTACGATTTGAAAACTTGGTGCATAAAAATTGAAGAAATAAAAACTGCACAAAATAACCCTTTTTTCAACACCAAATATGAACTTTTTCACGCATTCCTAATGATGAATTTTATCCACTAAAAAAAAATAGAAAGAAAATGTCGGTTGTATATCCCTCCTTGAAATCTGAAAGTTACAATTAACATTATCCACATTTCATTGTTTATTACTTTTGATAAGTCATTTTTCCAAATTTTTCTGGATTTTTATTTCAACAAATGAACACCGATAATTATCATAGGGATTTAAAATTTTAAACCTTTAAAGATAGAATAGTCGGGAAAAAAATGAGTCGGGAAGTGATTCCCTACATTTATCTTTTTTGTATTTTTGCCGCCATTAAAGATAATAGGAAGATATGAAGATACACATTGGATCAGACCATGCCGGAGTGGAGCTTAAAGAATTGATAAAGAAACACTTCGATGGAAAATTTGAGTTTGAGGACGAGGGAACATTCACGACGGAGAGCGTCGATTATCCCGACTTTGCGCACGCTGTGGCACAGAAGGTTCTGGAGGATGGAGGGTCGTTGGGAATCCTGATTTGCGGGACGGGCAACGGCATGGCCATCACGGCCAACAAACACGCCGGCATCCGTGCCGCCCTCTGCTGGGCTCCCGAGATAGCCGCCCTTGCCAAACAGCACAACAACGCCAATATCATCGTGCTGCCTGCCCGCTTCATCCCTTCCGATGTGGCCATAGCCACCCTTACCGCCTTTTTCGAAGCTGATTTCGAGGGAGGAAGACACCAAAGAAGAATCGATAAAATTAACATCTGAAGATGAGTTCGCCGTTTTTAGACAGAGATTTCGAGAGTATCAGAAGCAAAGCTTACGCCCTTCGTCACAACTATTTTGACGATATGGAGAAGCATTTGCTCACTTTGGAGAATTCCCTTCATGACAAGGGGCTGAATGTGGTTTGGATCAAAGACTTGGACTCCCTTGTGGAAACCGTTCAAAACCAGGTGAATGAGCTTCAGGTAAACAGAATAGGTTTCGACACGCAGCACCCTTTGGAATCCCATATTTCCGGAAGATTTGAAAAAGTGGCCCTTGAGGTTGCCGAAAAATCTTCTGACGATCTTGATCTTTTGGTATTGGATGCCGATTTCGCCGTTTGTGATTCCGGATCTTTGGTTTTTATGGATCGCAAATCGGCCTGCTGTTTCAATAAAGTGAAAAACATGGTCGTTATAGTGAACATTGACCAGGTTATTTCCAATAAAAACGACCTATCTTTCTTCATTTCCCTTAAAAATTGTTCAAAAGATACGGATATTCCCAAAGATCTGAAGATTATCCAGCATCAATTGCAGTATGTCCAACCGTCGGATTCTTCTTACGCCTCCGACCAGATGTACACGCAAGAGCCGATGAAGATCACGGTGGTTTTCTATATGAACGGGATAGAGGGAATTCTGTCTTCTGAATCGGATATATTGAAGGAGTCGTTGTACTGCATCAATTGCGGAAGATGCCTTGAGGTTTGTCCGGCAGCTAACGCCACTCTCAATGAAGAAGAAAGGTTTTCACCCATAGAATTGGTGAAACTGAACAGTTTGGACAGTTATAACAGGACGCAGCATCTCTTTTCCCACACGACCCTGTGCGGCGCATGCGATTGTGTTTGTCCTGTGAAAATCCCTTTGGTGAAACTTCTGCTTTTCGAAATGCAGGTTTCCAACACGGTATCCAAAAATTCACGTGCAAAGCAGCTTTTCAATATTTTCAGGAAAAGAGGAAATTTGAATAAGTTCAATAATTCATTCTTCCGTTTTTTCTTTGTAAAACGCTTTTTAGGAAAGAACAAGTCGCTTTCCCGCTATTTCAGCGGTCAAAACGGTGATTTTTTCAATATTACTTTTGAACCTCCTTACGAAGAAAATCCCAATGAAATCATCAAAAATTCAGATATTGAATGATAAAATAAGGGAGTTTCTTAGAAAATACTACCTTAACAAGCTTTACAAAGGAATTATTTTCTTTGTTATTGTGCTATTGGCTACATTCATCGCTTTCTCGCTTTTTGAATACTTCTCTTATTCGAACACGGTCATACGTTCCGTTTTGTTTTTCTCCTTTATCGCCCTCGCCGTTGGCATCGGAATCGCCTATATTTTGATACCGGCATTGAAAATAGGCGGGCTTGGAAAACAGCTGACGAATGAGGAAGTGGCCAAGATAATAGGAGACCATTTTGAACAGATTGATGATAAACTTCTGAATCTCTTTGAGTTACAGAAGCAGATGGAACGTGGCGACTATGTTAGTTACGACCTGCTTTCCGCCGCTATCGACAACAAAATAGACTCTTTCCGGGCTTACTCCTTTGTTCAGGCGATTCCAGTTGGGAAAACAAAACGTTTCGCCTTGTGGATGCTTTTGCCCATTGCGATTTTTCTGCTGCTTTTCTCCATAAAGAAGGAACTGTTCACGGAATCGACGAAACGTATTGTTCACTATTCAGAGGTTTATGAAAAACCGGCGCCTTACTCTTTTCTGATTACCAACGATTCGCTGAAAGCATTCCAATATGAGGATTATACGGTGAATGTGAAGGTGGAGGGTAGTGAGGTTCCCGATGAAGTCTATATCAAATACAAAAACCGTAATTACAAGTGTCAGAAAAACGCGAATTCCGAATTTTCCTATACGTTTTCTAATTTACAGCAAAATACTGAATTTCAAATAAATACGGATGAGGTGACTTCCACTGTTTATGAGATAGAGGTTTTACCGAAGCCGGTTATGCTTGGATTCAGCATGTCTATGCATTATCCCTCTTATCTGAACAAACCCGATGAAGTACTTGAAAATGTAAGTAATGTGACTGTGCCGGAAGGTACTAAGATTACATGGAATTTCATTACGCGGAATTCAGAAAACCTTATCCTGATTGTGGATGAAAATAAAAAGGAAATTTCTTCTGAGAAAGACAATTACCTCGTCACTGTGACGGCAAATAATTCGTTTACCTATTCCATTTTGAATAAAAACAAATTCATGACGGGCAAGGATACCCTTACGGATGAGGTGACGGTCATAAAGGACATGTATCCAGATATTTATGTGCAGTCTCAGCAGGATTCAGCCTATCATGACAGGGTGTATTTCAAGGGTAATATCAAGGACGACTATGGATTCACGAAACTGCAATTTGTCTATAACAAGTTGGATAAGGATGGAAAGTTGATTGCATCGGGCAATACGGTTCCCATCAAGATTCAAAACAGTGTGACCGTCCAGGATTTCTATTATTACTTTGACCAAGCCATGTTCAACCTAAATCCGGGCGAACAGATTGAATATTACTTCCAAGTGTTTGATAATGACGGTGTAAACGGTGCGAAATCGACGAAATCCACTGTGCAATCGTATAAAGTGCGCACTATGGAGGAAATTGAGCATGATCTACAGCAAGCTGAGGAGCAGACGAAATCCGACTACAGCGATTTATTGAAGGAATCGCAGGATTTGTCGCGAGAGATTGAGAAAATGCAGCAAAAAATGCGGCAGGAGAAAGATCTTTCGTGGCAGGACAAGAAGAACTTGGAAAAGTTGATGAAGGATTATCAGAAGCTTCAGGATAAGATAAATGAGCTTAAACAGCAGCAGGAAAACCATCAACAGGTCGAAAACCAATATAAGGACGTGGATGAGGACATTCTGCGGAAACAGGAAGAATTGCAAAAGCGTATGGATGAGATTCTTTCTGATGAAATGAAGCAGATGATGAAGGAGTTGCAGCAGTTGATGCAACAGAATGCGAACAAAGATCAGATTCAGCAGCAAATGGAGAAAATGAAGCTCTCCACGAAGGATATAAACGAATCCTTGGACCAGCAGCTGCAGCTATACAAACAGCTCGAGGTAGAGAAAAAACTCAATGAAGCGGTTCAGAATATGCATAATTTGGCGGATGAATTGCGTAAGAACGCTGATAAGACGGAGAATAAGCAGAACTCTCAAGAATCGTTGCAGAAATCCCATCAAGAGCTCCAACAAAAGTATAATGAGATCAAGAAGGACATTGAGGAGTTGAAAAAACTGAACAGCGAATTGGAGGATCCCACCAAGTTCAAAGATACTCAGGAGTTGCAGAAGGATGCTGACCAAAACATGCAGCAAAGCAAGCAAAATCTGGACAAAAACAACCGTTCGAAGTCTGCCGACAACCAGAAAAAAGCCGCTGACGACATTGACCAAATGGCTGAACAGATGGAGCAGGATTTCAACGAAAGCGAGTTGGAGAGTATCACGGAGGATATTGCCACGATTCGTCAGATTTTAGACAATTTAGTGAAGGTTTCATTTGATCAGGAAGATATTATGAAGCGTTCGCAGAAAATGTCTTCCTATTCGTCACAGGTTTCCGATGTTATGAAGAAGCAGTTCGAAGTGAAGCAGAACATGACGCATATTGAGGATTCGTTGAATGCTCTTGCGCGCCGTCAGGCTGCCGTCAAGCCTTTTATCCAAAAAGAGGTTTCGAAGATTCAAAGCAACATTGAGAGTGCCCAATCCGAACTTCAAAATCGCAGAATGTCCAATGCCTCTAAGAATCAGCAATTTGCACTCACTTCAATGAACAATTTGGCTTTGATGCTCATGGAATCCATGAAGGATATGCAGGAGCAGCAACAAAAAAGTGAGTCAAAATGTAACAAATCTGGAAATGGTTCGTGTAATAAACCTGGAGGGAAGGGTAAATCGAAGAAGACTTCGGCAAGGGAGTTGCAACAGCAATTGAACCGACAGATGGAGGCGATGAAGAAGTCGATGGAGCAGAAGGGAAAGCAAGGACAGACTGGACAGCAGCAGAATATGAGCGAGCAATTCGCAAAGATGGCCGCCCAGCAGGAGGCCATCCGTAAGATGTTGCAGGATTACCAGTCTGAACTGAAGCAGCAGAACGGGGTAGGGGACAAGTCGCTTGACAAGATCATAGAGGAGATGCAGCAGACGGAGAGAGAGCTTGTGAACCGACAGATCACCCAGCAGACGATAAACCGGCAGAAGGATATCACGACCCGGATGTTGCAGAGTGAGCGAGCGGATGAGGAGCGTGAGAAGGACAAAGAGCGGAAATCGAATGAGGCTCGTCAAGTGCCGAACATCAACCCGCCGAAGGAGTGGAATTTTGACCGTCAGCAGATCCAGCAGAATGAGATGTTGCGGTCGGTGCCTGCGAACTTGAACTATTATTACAAGTCAAAGGCGAATAACTATTTTTATAATATTGAGTAAATTAACTGTTTATGATAGAGATTTTACTGACTGATTTGAACAAAGAGAATTTTTACGAAGAGACGCTGAAAACTATCGAACGAATCTGTGATGATTATGGCATCGGAGAGCAGTTCGGCACACTGTCTATGGCCAATCAGATGGTGTGCGACTATCTTGAATCTCAGTCATCGGTTTTAGCGGATGTTGCCTTCCGGGTGGATAGCGACGAGGTGTATTTTGAGTATTCTCTTCAGAACGGCGACTTTCGTTCTTTTTCCCAAACGGAGAATGAAGCCAATACGGGAATGTTCGTGTTGAACCGTCTTTCGGATGAAATAATGTTCTCAACTGATTATGACACGCTTACAACCACTTTCCACGTGAAAACCAAAATATCGGTACATAGAAGTGTGCAGAGAGTTGGGGTTAAAAGCCAAATTTTCAATTAGCAGATGAAGAAGTTAATAACGATTTTTTTTTTCCTGATAGGTTTTGTTTGGGTGAACGCCCAATCCAGTAAAATTCTATTCATAGGAAACAGTTATACATCAGTCAACAATCTACCTGAGTTAATTTCTCAAATTTATACGACCGCTGGCGAAACGCTCGAATATTCCATGAGTGCTCCCGGCGGTTGTACGTTTCAACAGCATTGCAGTACCTCTTTGCCATACATCCAGCAGGGTGATTGGGATTATGTGGTTCTGCAGGAACAAAGTCAGCTGCCCTCATTTCCGGAAGGTCAGTTCATGCAGGAATCGTATCCGTACGCACAGGAACTGTGCTCCTTGATACGTCAGTACAATCCTGAAGCGAGGATAGTGTTCTATATGACTTGGGGTCGCAAGAACGGTGATCCCCAGAACGGACAGTTTTATCCGCCTTTGAACACTTACGAAGGCATGGATAGTCTTCTGTATGCCCGTTATATGATGATGGCGGAGGACAACGGAACCTGTGTTTCACCCGTCGGGGCGGTGTGGCATTATTTACGCAACCAGCATCCGGAAATGGAATTGTACCAGTCCGACGGCAGCCATCCTTCCTACTTCGGTTCATACGTGGCCGCTTGTTCCTTTTACACGACGTTTACAGGCCGAAATCCGCTCGAAATACAGTGGAACGGCACTTTGGACGGTGAAATGGCCAATGTCGCCAAAAACGCCGTGAAAAGGGTCGTTTATGACTCTTTGTCGAAATGGTGTTTCGAAGACGACACTGTGCAAAACGATTCCACACCGGTTATCATAAATTCTGTGGATTCTGTATATTTGTATCCGAATCCAGCGAGCACTATTCTTCATATTCATGTACCAGACCAGCTGTGTTCCGGTTCTTTGATGATTATGGGTGAAAGCGGTATCTCATATCAGCAAGTGGGACTGGTTCCCGACATGACATTGGATGTTTCCCGTTTCCCTAATGGATACTATCATGCGGTTTTTAATCTTGGAGGATTTAAGCGAACTGTCAGATCGTTTATCATATCGCGTTAGTTATGATCAGTTTCGATTTCGTTTGTGAGAGCGGTTTCAAACCGTCGGTAAGCCATAAGATATGGCTTCAGCAGGTAATACGGAAAGAAGGGAAAGTGCCTGGTGACATTGCCTACATTTTCTGCGACGACGATTACATGTTGGAGCGCAATGTGGCCTTTTTGAACCACGACACCTATACGGATATTATCACCTTCGACGAGTGTGTCGGGAACATTGTCGCCGGCAGCATTCTGATCAGTTTGGACAGAGTGGGGGAGAATGCGGAGGCGTTCGGAAAGTCTTTCGAAAACGAGTTTCTGCGGGTGTTGGTGCATGGTACGTTGCACCTTTGCGGATACAAAGACAAGACCGAAGACGAGGCCAAGACAATGCGTCAAAAGGAGGACGAATCATTGGCCTTGTTGGCACATTAAAATTTATAACAAATTTATAGTCAGAGAGTAACGAGCGGTTTTCACGTGAAAAGATGGAAAATCATTACGATATTATAGTGGTGGGAGCGGGTCACGCGGGATGCGAGGCGGCAGTAGTGTCGGCACGACTTGGACAGCAGGTGCTGCTCGTCACGATGAACTTGTCGCTCGTCGCCCAGATGTCGTGCAACCCGGCAATCGGTGGAATCGCCAAGGGACAAATCGTGCGTGAAATCGATGCATTGGGTGGCATGACCGGCATAGTGACAGACCACACCATGATCCAGTACAGGATGCTCAACCGATCCAAAGGTCCTGCCATGTGGAGCCCGAGAGCTCAGTGCGACAAAACTGCCTTTTCCCTTTTCTGGAAAAGCGTCTTGGAATACACCCCGAACCTGCATCTCAGACAGGACACCGTGACGGAACTTATTCTGGAGGGTAGTAAGGTCGTGGGTGTAAAAACCCAACTTGGAAAGGAAATCTTTGCCAGCAAGGTAATCCTTACAAATGGAACTTTCCTCAATGGCAGGATCCATGTCGGCGAGGTGAACTTCTCCGGTGGCAGAATAGGGGAGAGCGCGTCATATACCCTTTCCGACCAGCTGAAGGAATGCGGGATTGTAACGAAAAAACTCAAGACAGGTACACCGGTCCGCATTGATGGACGGACGGTGGATTTCTCCAAAATGGAAGAGCAGCCTGGTGAGAATCCAGCCGGCAAGTTCTCTTTCACCAATACCCCCGTTTTGCATAATCAGCTTAGTTGCTGGATAACCTACACGAACGAGGACGTTCACAAAGTGTTGCAAAAGGGATTTGAAAAGTCACCGATGTTCCAAGGCAGGATACAAGGAGTAGGACCTCGGTACTGCCCGTCCATCGAGGACAAAATCGTGCGCTTTGCCGACCGTACCCGTCACCAGCTTTTCCTTGAACCCGAAGGCCGTCGTACAAATGAATATTACTTGAACGGTTTTTCCTCCTCCCTTCCGGAAGAGATCCAATTGGAAGCCATCCATCTTATCCCTGGATTGGAAAAAGTGGAAATCTACCGCCCCGGATACGCTATCGAATACGACTATTTCGATCCGACCCAATTGCATTATACTCTGGAGTCGAAAGTGGTGGAAAACCTCTATCTTGCCGGACAGGTGAACGGTACTACCGGTTACGAAGAGGCCGCCTGCCAAGGACTGATGGCCGGTATTAACGCTTGTCTTTCCCTGACCGGAAAGGAACCGCTTGTGCTCACTCGTTCGCAAGCATACATCGGGGTGCTGATCGACGACTTGGTCACCAAAGGAGTGCAGGATCCGTACCGTATGTTCACCTCCCGCGCCGAATATCGCATTCTGCTTCGTCAAGACAATGCCGACCATCGCCTCACGCCCATCGGCAGAAAGTTGGGTTTGATAGACGATGACCGCTACGAGCAGTTCTTAAACAAGTATGAAACCCAACAACAAATAATTGACTATCTCCGACATCATACTACACAGTTCCAGAAGTTGAACGAACTGTTGGAAAAACGCGAGACATCGCCTCTGATACAAAATGTCAAGTTGGAAAACGTACTCCTTCGTCCACAGATTTCTATCCAGGATATCATAGACTACGATCAGGATTTCGCACAGTTCCTGCATCAAATAGCCGCGGATCCTGAACAAATCACCAATGCGGAAACATATATCAAATACAACAGTTATATTCAAAAAGAGGAAGAACTTGTACAACATCTTTCCAATTTGGACAGCATAAAATTACCAGACCATTTGGATTATGCGAACATACAATCGCTATCGAAAGAGGCTCGTGAGAAACTTTCCAAACTGAAACCGCTAAACCTTGGACAAGCATCCCGGGTGAGTGGAGTCAGTCCGGCCGATATCACTGCGCTGATGATTTTTCTTAGGTCGTGAGAGTAGGGAATAGGAAGTAGGGAATAGGAAGTAGGGAGTAGGGAGTAGGGAGAAGAGATTAGGGAGTAAAAAATAGATATTAGCGACTAAAGAGTGGAGAATAGAGATTGGAGAACATGTAAAATATTGATAATCAGAGATAAAAGTTGAATCTTTGGATTCTTTGAGGCAAAATAAAAAAATGGAGTCGGACAATGAAAATTCAAAAATAATCGAAAATTTCAATGGTTTTCATTAAATACTACTGAAAATCAATATTTTACGATTTAAAGAATTTGTTTTTTTGATCACAAGAAAAATAATTAAGTTAAAAGGAAGGTTGCAAGCGAAAAATACGTAATTTTGCATTCCCTTTTTTGGGATGAAAAAGACAATCTATAAACAATAAAAAAAATACCATTATGGAATTGAAAGGATCACAAACGGAAAAGAATCTGCAGACCGCTTTCGCGGGCGAGTCGCAGGCGCGTAACAAATATTCCTACTATGCTTCCAAGGCGAAGAAGGACGGATATAACCAAATCGCCGCTATTTTTGAAGAGACGGCAGCCAACGAGAAAGAACACGCTAAAATTTGGTTCAAGCTTTTGCATGACGGCAAGGTGCCTGACACGGTGACCAACCTGAAAGATGCCGCCGCTGGCGAGAATTACGAGTGGACGGACATGTATGCCGGATTCGCCAAAACCGCCAAGGAAGAGGGTTTCAACCATATCGCCGCGTTGTTTGCAATGGTCGGTGAGATTGAAAAACACCATGAGGAGCGCTACAAAAAACTGCTGGCCAACATTGAGGGTGGCCTTGTTTTCTCCCGCGACAACGACATGGTTTGGCAGTGCTCCAACTGTGGTCACATCGTCATCGGCAAAAAAGCGCCCGAAATATGCCCGGTTTGCGACCATCCGCAGTCGTATTTCCAGATCAAGGCGGAGAACTTTTAACTATAACTAATAACTATAACTAATAACTAATAACTATAACTAATAACTATAACTAATAACTATAACTAATAACTATAACTAATAACTATAACTAATAACTATGACTATGACTATGGTGTAGTCAAAAGGAAAGAGTTAGGGAAATTTTCAGAACATAAATAAAAACATTTTTAATCAACAACAAATCAATTCATTATGAAGAAAAAATTCGTTTGTACTGTGTGCGGTTATGTGCACGAAGGTGATACCCCTCCGGAAAGATGTCCTCAATGCAAGCAACCTGCTTCCAAGTTCAAAGAGCTGGTCGAGGACGGTGCTTTGTCTTTTGTCACCGAGCATGTGCTTGGCGTTGCCAAGGACAGTGACGAGGAGATGATCAAGGACCTCAACGCGCATTTCATGGGTGAAGCCACGGAAGTGGGCATGTATTTGGCCATGAGCCGTCAGGCCGACCGCGAAGGTTATCCTGAAGTGGCCGAGGCTTTCAAACGCTATGCCTTCGAGGAGGCCGAGCATTGCGCCAAATTCGCCGAATTGCTTGGCGAGGTGGTCTGGGATACCAAAACCAACCTGGAGAAGCGTATGATGGCCGAAAGCGGCGCTTGTGCCGACAAGATGCGCATCGCCAAACGCGCCAAGGAAATGAACTGGGATGCCATCCACGACACCGTTCACGAGATGGCCAAGGACGAGGCCCGTCACGGACAGGGCTTCGAGGGCCTTTTTAACCGCTATTTCAAGAAATAGGATTTTTTGATTGCGGAAATAACGCGGAAATGCTGAAAAGTGCGGCAATCTACTTTGATTACCGCACTTTTCTTTTTCTAGCGGAACTCAACGACAAATGCTTATGCCTTCTTCTTGTAAGTATTTGTAAATCAGATTGAATTTTTCCTCTTCGGGAAGTTCTGCATCTACCCAATGAATGCGGAATCCCATGCGTTCCATGCGGCGGAACCAGGTCATCTGCCGTTTAGAGAACTGGTGGATGGCCGTGTTGAGCAGCGTTATCATGTCGCCATAGTGGAGTTCACCTGTAAGATACTGGGTGACAAACTTATATTCTAATCCGTAGCGGATCAGTCGTTCGGGCGGGATGCCTTCGTTCAACAGGGCTCTCACCTCATCGACCATGCCTTCTTTCAAGCGCGCCTGCAGGCGTCGCGTGATGCGCTCGCGGATGTGGTCGCGCTCGCCGCACATTCCAATAATGGCGGAGTCCAGCGGCCTTACGCGCTCGCTCAATTCGGGGTGCTTGGCGTAGTAGTCCTCAATTTCGATGGCGCGGATCAGGCGCGGTCGTTCGGACGTGTCGGTGTCGTTGTGCAGGGATTTGTAGGCAGCGAGCATCTCCGTAAGTTCCTCATCGGTATGGGTTTCCAATTCGCTGCGCAGTTCGGGGTTCTCGGGCACGGGAAAGAGCCGGTAGCCGCGCAGTACCGCCTCCACGTACATGCCGCTGCCGCCACACAGCACGATGCGGTTTCCACGTGCGCGTATGCCTTCCATCGCTTCGTACGCAGCCTGTTGGTAACGGAACACGTTGTATTCCACCCCGGGCTCCTCAATGTCGATGAGATGATAAGGGATGGGATGCCCATTGTATTGATACTCAGAAAGATCTTTCCCGGAACCGATATCCATACGGCGGAACACCTGACGGGAGTCGGCGCTCACAATCTCGCCGCCCAACTCGGCTGCGATGCGTACCGCCACACTGGTCTTGCCCGTGGCGGTAGGACCTAAAACAGTGATTATCGGTTCTTTATCTTTCATTTTACCACAGGTTGCTTGGGAATGTCGTAAATATCCATATTCTTGATTTCCTCGCCCTCGATTTCAAAGCGCAGCATCGTCAGTCGCGTGTGAATCCCGTATTTTCCTGCCGCTCCGGGATTGATAAACAATAAGTTATGGTATTTGTCGAATATGATTTTTAGGATGTGCGAGTGCCCGGCCACGAAAATGGTCGGCTTTTCCTCGCGGATGATTTCCAACGCCCGGGGCTGGTATCTTCCTGGCGAACCCACAATGTGCATCAGCGCGACTTTGTGCTTTTCGCACGTAAATACCTCATACTCATTTATTTCGCGACGAATATCCCAATCGTCGCAGTTGCCATAGACCGCACGCACCGTCGGGGCGATGACACGCAGTTCGTCCAAGATGCTGTCGTCCATAATGTCGCCGGCATGCCAGATTTCGTCGCAACCTTCGAAGAAGCTGTATGCGTCGGGATGCAGGTAGCCGTGGGAGTCGGAAAGTACGCCAATCTTCATTCTTTCACAGGATTACGTTGTTTGACGACTTCAAAGAGGGTAATGCCGGTGGCCACGGAGACGTTGAGCGAGCGGATGGTGCCGACCATCGGGATGGTGACCGTGTCGTTGCAGTGGCGCAGGTAGTCCCACGCGATGCCTTCGTATTCGTTGCCCATGATCAGGCAAATGGGTCCGGTGAAATCTTTGTTGTAGAGGGCATGGTTGGCTTTCTCGGTCACACCGATGACCTCGATGCCGCTATCTTTCAGGTACTGGATCACCTCCACGAGGTTGGAGTGCCGGCAGACGGGCACTTTGTGAAGGGCGCCGGCAGAGCTTTTCACGGCATCCTCGTTGAGCTGTGCCCCGCCGTTGAGTGGCAGGATGATGGCATCCACACCCGCGCATTCGGCCGAGCGGGCGATGGCGCCCACGTTGCGCACGTCCGTGATCTTGTCGAGCAACAGCAGGAACGGCACGCGGCCTTCCTCGAAAATCGACGGCACGATGTTGTAGATGTCGCAATACTCGATGGCCGACAGGAACGCGACCACGCCCTGGTGGTTTTGCCGCGTGAGTCGGTTCAGTTTTTCCTGCGGCACGTACTGAAACGGGATCTTCCGTTGCCGCACCTCATAGAAGAGCTGCTTGAACAGTTCGCCTTGCAACCCTTTCTGAAACAGGACTTTGTCGATGGTTTTGCCGCTTTCGATGGCCTCCATCACGGGGCGCATGCCGTAGGTGAGGCTGCCGTTATCTGGGGTTTGTTTAGAGTACATAGCCAAATGATATTTCGAAGCGCAAAAATAGCAAATATAACGTTAGGTCGTCATTTTTGGCGACCTAACAGTTCTCATAAGCAGCACGGATGCTGCTTCTCCTAAAACGTTGCAAATATCGATTACTCCTTGACGAACTTCACCGTATTCACCTGATTGTCAAGTGTAATTTGCACAAAATAGACACCGGTAGATAAGGATGTAACGTTTACGGAAGCATTGGATTCCGCATTTTCAATTTGCTTCACGATTTGTCCGTTCGAGTTATAAATGACAATTCTGGAGCCTTCTGCATTGCGGATATTGATGGTTTCCACCACCGGATTCGGATAAACGGAGATGGCGTTTGTCCATTCTGCAACACCGGAACCCGACGTGAAATAGCCGAACTCTGTCCAGCCACCGGATACGTTTTTGTCGAACTTGGCATAGCCGAAGGTGTTCGGGGTGCCGGAGAATTTCAGAGCGGCATAACCGGCATTCATGCCTTGGCCGGAATAGGTATCCAGTGTGACCATGTTGGAGGACCAGACCGCAGTGGAATTGCATGCGTTCCACACATCGTCCAAAGAGGCGAATTCTGCCACCGTGTACATTTGGTCGGAGCTGGGCACCGCAACAGATCCCGCCATGGGTTCCAACTGAACCTCGCTGGGATCGTAATTCGGGATGGAGATTTGGGCAATCCCGTTAACTGTCAAAATCCCGTTTACGGGTGTAATCTGGACAGTAGAGTAATTTTGGGCGAAGGCGCCAAAAGCACAAATAAGGCAAAATGCCACTGTTGTAAAAATTTTTTTCATATCCTAAATTTTTATCCTTAATAACCTATAAACGCAAAAAAAGAATAAAAAACTACACTACAATTGTAAGTTACTTTAATTTTTCGGCACCCGCACGAAATGCGGCATCTCCGCAGGCAGTTCCATAGACAGTTCGATGTAACCAGCGAACTCGCCGTTCTCGAACCATGGGGATTGGTAAACTAATTTTTTCACGCCGTTTTTCTCGATGGTGTAGGCGTTGAGGTTGTGGTTTTTCAGCATCTCCATCAATTTTGTGCGGGCCGGCTCCGGGTGGCAGTCCAGCAGATTCTGCCCGATGATGTGCTTGCCGTGACTGAGCACGCGCTCGGCGGTCTCGTTCATTTCCAGGATTTTACCGTCTTTGTCGCAAACCGTGACGGAAAAGGGTACATTGTGAAAATATTCCAACATAACAAAGGTATTAAAATTCGGCAGCAAACATACACAATATTTCGGAATCCCGGGCGAAAATGAATTAGGTCGTGGTATCAAAGGAAATTGTATTTTTGCCACTTAATTTATTACGAATGAAAAAAGTGATTTTACTGTGGTTATGTGCTGTGCTTGCAGTCTCTTTGTCGGCGCAGGACACGGCCAAAGTCTATTGGAAAAACGGAAAACTGATGTCCATCGGCGTGCAGAAAAAGGGCGTTGAACAGGGACATTGGGTCTATTATCACAACAATGGCGTCAAATGGACGGAAGGGGATTACAAGGACGGCATCAAGGTGGGCGTTTGGAAAGTCTGGTACGACGACGGCAAGCTCGGCCAGGAATACCATGCCGACAACGGTCCGTTCAAAAGTTGGTTTCAGTCGGGCAGGGTGGAGTCGCAAGGACAGTTCAAGGACGGCAAGCGCGATGGAGAATGGGTTTTCTACCATCCTAACGGTATGTTGTTCAAACGGGTGAACTACGTCGGTGACAGTGTTCACGGGCACGTGGTCGAATATTTCGACGGCGGCACGTCCGATTATATTGAAAAACCGGACAATATCCATGGTCATGTGTCGGAGAAAGAGCTCCACGGCGCTGTGTATTTCGAAGGAGATTATGACATGGGCCTTTTGGAGGGCTATGCCCGTTGGTGGAATCGCAACGGCGGGAAAGACATGGAGGGCAACCTTGTACACGGACTTCAGCAAGGCCTCTGGAAATTCTACGACGAAAAAGGTTTTCTCGGCAGCGAGGGCAACTTTGAAAACGGCCTGCAGAACGGCACGTGGACCTATTATTACGAAAATGGAAAAGTCTGGCGCAAAGGTGATTATGTGAATGGACAGAGAGAAGGGTTGTGGAAAGCGTGGTATGAGGACGGGAAGCTGCAGCGCGAGGGCGCTTTCAAAAACGACAAAGAAAACGGGAAGTGGGTCTCTTACTATCAAAACGGCCATATCAAAGACCAGGGCACCTTCAAGGATGGCGTCATGGAAGGTTATTGGGAAGGCTGGTACGAAAATGGCTACAAAAAGTACGAGAACAACTTCAAAAACAACGAGTTGAACGGAATGTCCACCCATTATTGGGCGGAATCGGGCAAAATGCGCAGTCAAGGGAAATACGTCAGCAACCTGAAAAACGGTGCGTGGAACGAGTATGCGCAGAACGGGCATATTCTCTCCAAGGGCAAGTATTCCAAGGATTTGAAAGAAGGGAAGTGGGTGTTTTACAACATGCATGAGAAGGTGGTCCGCGAGCAGAATTTCGTGCACGACGTGCCCGAGGGCGCGTTCACGGAGTATTACGACAATGGCGTGAAACACACGCAGGGAGCCTTCAAGAACCGCGTGCGCCACGGCAAATGGTCGAGTTGGACCCCGCAAGGCAAGCTCTATTACAGCGTCATCTTCGAAAACGGCCGCAAGGTGAAGGAAATCTACGCCGCAGATCCGCAAAAACGACCGTTTTAATCAGGCAATAGACAACAGGAATCATGCGGGATAGTGTGTTAAAAAAACACAAAACGTTGAGCGAGGTGGTAGGACAGTCTCAGTTAAAATTTGTGAATATGGAGATTAAGACGTTTCATTTCAATCCGATAATGGTGAACACGTATATCTTGTCGGATGAAACTGGCGAGGCGGTGATTGTGGATCCAGGCAATTGCCGAATGTATGAGGATGCGCAGATTCGGGATTATGTTAGCGATAAAAATCTGAAAATCAAATATATAATCAACACGCATCCGCACATCGACCACATTGCGGGAAATCCGTGGTGCGTGTCGGAGTATCATGCAGAGCTGTTGATGCACGAAGCCGGTATGCCGATTTACAACAAGGCGTTCGCCTATGCCGCCGCATTCGGTTTGGAGGTGTCCGGAATGCCGGCGCCAGATCGTTTTTTGAAAGAAGGCGACGAAGTCGCGTTTGGAAACCAACGGCTTTCCGTACTTTACACCCCCGGTCACTGTGATGGCAGTATATGTTTGTATAACAGTGAAAATCAGTTTGTTATAACTGGTGATTTGATTTTTGAATTAAGTGTAGGGCGCAGTGACCTGCCCACGGGCAGCGAGCCGTTGTTGTTGCAGAGCATCCGCGAGAAAATCCTGACGCTGCCCGACGAGGTGACCCTTTTCCCCGGCCATGGATTCCCGACAACGGTGGGGAAGGAACGGCGAGGGAATCCGTTTATCCAAATGTAGAGATGTGCTCTGCGTTTCAACAGTAACAGACGATAAAAATTTAGAATAATTAACAGAATAAAGATGAGTAAAGTTCCTACGTTTTCAGAGGAAAATTTGGAAAATTTAGCCTTACATTACAAGGCGATATTGGGCGGTTTGGGTGAAGATCCGGAACGCGAAGGTTTATTGAAGACCCCGATGCGGGTGGCCAAAGCCATGGATTTCCTGACGCACGGCTACCGGCAGGACCCGAAGTCGATTCTCGAAAGCGCTTTGTTCCATGAGGATTACAAACAGATTGTGGTGGTGAAAGATATCGAGATCTACTCCATGTGCGAGCATCATCTGCTGCCCTTCTTCGGGAAGGCGCACATCGGTTACATCCCGAACGGCACGATTGTGGGGTTGAGCAAGATCCCGCGTGTGGTGGAGTGTTTCGCGCGCCGTCTGCAGCTGCAGGAGCGCCTTACCTCCCAAATCAAGGACTGTCTTCAGGAAGTCCTGAATCCCCTCGGCGTGGCTGTCGTCATCGAGGCACAGCACCTTTGCATGTCCATGCGCGGCATCCAGAAGCAGAACTCGGTGACCACGACGTCGGAGTTCACCGGTGCGTTCCTCAAAAACGAGAACACCCGTCAGGAGTTCATGCACCTCATCGGCGCCGACCTGCACTAAAAAAGCGCTGCCTTTTCACGGCAAGGTAAAACTCTTCATGAAGCGGTTGTCGCACAATATTCATAACTGCTTCATGAAGATTGAATGGTGTAACTGAAAAAAAATGTATTTTTGCGACCTGTTTTTTAGGAATATGAAATATAAACGCATATTGTTGAAATTGAGTGGCGAGTCGCTCACGGGCGATGATGGCTACGGAGTAAGTTACAGTCACATTGCGCATTACGCGGAGGAGATAAAATCTGCGGTGGATGCCGGTGTTCAGGTGGCGGTGGTCATCGGCGGCGGCAACATCTTCCGCGGAGTCCAAGGCGCGTCCGCTGGTTTCGAGCGTCGGCAGGGCGACCAGATGGGCATGTTGGCTACCATCATCAATGCGTTGGCGGTTCAGGGTGTATTGGAGGAGATGGGCGTCAAAGCCAAAGTCCTGTCCGCCGTGAACATTGAAGGTGTGTGTGCGAAAACTTCCTGGCGCGCGGCCATCGAGTCTTTGGAGGCCGGCTACGTGACCATCCTCGGCGGCGGCACGGGCAACCCGTTTTTCACCACCGACACCGGCGCCGCTCTCCGTGCTCTCGAAATCAAAGCCGATCTGCTCCTCAAAGGCACTCGCGTGGACGGTGTCTATACCGCCGACCCCGAAAAGGACCCAACGGCCACCAAATACACGGAAATTTCCCTTGCAGAAGCTTACGAGAAGAAGCTTAAAATCATGGATATGACCGCTTTCGCCCTTTGTCAGGACAACAAGATGTCCATCTATGTTTATGACGCCAACACCAAAGGCAATTTGCTGAAAGTGCTCAACGGCGAACCTATCGGAACACTGTTATATTAAACGACTATGGCTGAAGAGAATCACAACATCCCGGAAATAACCCCCGAAGAAGAAGCTAAGCTGGCGAGAATGGCTTCGCGCCGAACCGGTTTCAAAAAGCATTTCGCCATTTTCTTCCTGCTCAACGCCTTTCTGTGGGTGGTGTGGTATTTTTTGTTCAGAGACAGTGCGGAAAACACCTTCCTGATGGCCATCCTTTTCGTTTTCATCGTCTGGTTGTTGGGCATCATCTTGCATTATATGATTGTCTATAAGTGGACGAAATCTTATAAAGAGAAAGAATTAACTTCTCTGAAAAAAATGCGTCTAAGGCAACTTCAGGAAATAGAGAGCCTGAAAGCCGAGATGGCGCAGAAAGCCGAGGCGGAGGAAACAACGGAGACAGAAGAAGAGATGGAACCCGAAAATAATAGTAGACTAATTGATTAAAACACAAAAATATGGATACACAAACCTGCTTGAAACAAGCGAAAGACAGTATGAACGCCACTGTGGCGCATTTTGATAAAGAGTTGCAAAAGGTCCGTGCCGGCAAAGCTTCCCCGCAAATGCTGGACGGCATCAAGGTGGACTATTACGGCAACCCCACGCCCATCGACCAGGTGGCAAACGTGAACACCCCGGATGCCCATCAAATCGTGATTCAACCTTGGGAGCGCAATATGTTGCCCGTCATTGAGAAGGCTATTCTGGCCGCAAATATCGGTGTGACACCGCAAAACAACGGCGAGTTCATCCGTCTGGTCATCCCTGCCCCGACCGAGGAACGCCGCAAGGAACTGGTGAAAAAGGCCAAACAGGATGCCGAACAGACCAAAGTGGCCATCCGTAATATCCGCCGTACCGCCAACGATGACGCTAAAAAGCTGAAAGACGAGGGCGTGGAAGAGGATGCCGTCAAAAAGCTGGAAACGGACATCCAGAAGGCTACCGACGAGGCCATCAGCAAGGTGGACAAGATCATGGAGGCCAAGGAAAAAGAAATTATGACCGTTTAATTTTTCATTTATAAACTTAAAAGTATGAATATTCCTGAAAATTTGAAGTATTCCCAGGACCACGAATGGTTGAAAGTGGATGGTGAATTTGCATTGGTGGGCATCACTGCTCACGCCGCCAACGAATTGGGCGACATCGTGTTCCTCGACATCCCCTCTGTGGGCGAGACGTTGGACAAAGACGAAGTTTTCGGTTCCATTGAGGCCGTGAAGACCGTCGCTGACCTGCTGTTACCCGTTGCCGGTGAAGTTGTCGAGTTCAACGAGGCTCTCGAAGGCGAACCCGCCCTCGTGAACAGCGATCCTTACGGCGAAGGCTGGATCGTCAAGATCAAAATGACAGAACCCGGTCAGGTTGCCGACCTGATGGACGCTGCCGCCTACACCGCCATGCTGGGATAATCCTCAGACAATTGACATTTAAAACCGAAGAGACGCACCGTTTGGCGCGTCTCTTCGTGTTTTTAAGATAGCTTTCCATTAGGAGAATTTTCTCCGCAGCAGGTCGCAGAACGACAAATAAGCATCGGTTTTGGAGTCCCAGAAGAACTTCTTTTTCAGCTCGTCGAGACAGTTGAAAGCCTCTTCCATGCTTTTGCATTCGTTGAGTTGGCGGATGGAAGCGCTGAAATCTTCCCCGCGGTTATGGAATAACTCCTTGATATAGATGAACTTGTCGTTGATGGAAATGGCTTTTGTCAGGTCACCGACTTTGGCGCGTTGATATTGGCTGCTGATGGAATGGTCTTCGCGCTGTTCATTGAAGAGATCGTTGAGTGAGCGTTGTTGCGGTTTTTGAATGGGATTCTCTTTGTGTTCGACGGGTGTCGGTTTCTCCACCTGTTTGGGCTGAGGTTGATTCTTATCAGTCGCAACAGGTTGGTTATCAGCTTCTTTCTTCGTCTCTTTCGGTTGCTCCACGGGTTTCGGCGTTACGGGTTCGGGTTTTTTGGTGGAGCTTGCTTCGGTCGATTCTTTCTGCGGCAGGAATTGCAGAATGTCGTCTTCCTCGTGCGTGTTTTCCTGCGTTTCAGGTTCCACGTTTATTTCAAAATCGGGTTCGAACAGCTCGTCGGCGTCATCCTCTAACGGGGATTTTTTTATCTCCTCTGCCGTTGTTTCAGACTTTTCAATTTGGTCAAAGATGTCCAAGTCGGGAACGGGTTCCTCTTTTTTCTCGGGCTCGGGTTTCACTGTTTCAGCAGGTTTTTGGTTGTCATAGATTTCATCGGCTAAGTTTTTAAGTTCCTGTTCTACAGTCTTGTAGCTTTCATGTTCCGTGTCGAAGAACAATTCCACATCCTCTTCCATGGTTTTCGCGGGTGTGTATTCTTTCTTCGGTTGGGCTTCTTCCAGGTCGCCTTTGGTTGGTTCTGGCTTCGGAACATCACGCTCCTCTGTTTCCATAGCAGAGAATTTGACATACAGCCTTCTCATTTTTTCCAGTAGAATTTCCTTCTCAATGAGGGCCATTTTGATTTCTTTTGCACTGTCAGATAGCCAATTATCCAACAATTCCGACAATTTTTGATATGCGTCGTTCATTTTTTTGAATTTTATATATCAGATTAACGGTTTTTATTATAATTTTGCACTCGAAAAAAGCGCACAAAAATACTAAATTTATACATAGTTTGGAGCGAAATGTTTTTAGAAAATAAATCGAGCAGGAATCATAAAAAAGGATGGATTGAGGTGATTTGTGGGTCAATGTTCTCTGGAAAAACCGAGGAATTGCTCCGTCGAATCCGTCGTGCGGAGTTTGCCAACCAGAAAATAGAGCTCTTCAAACCGGCCATTGACACGCGGTATGACGAGATGGATGTGGTCTCCCACAACGATAATTCGCGCGTTTCCACGCCGGTCAACAACTCTTCGGAAATCCTGCTGTATGTCAATACGAGCGATGTTCAGGTGGTGGCTATAGATGAGATCCAGTTCTTCGACGAAGGCATTGTTGAGGTTTGCAATCAGTTGGCGAATGCGGGTATCCGTGTGATTGTCAGCGGATTGGATATGGATTACAAGGGAGTTCCGTTCGGGCCGATGCCCAAGCTGATGGCGGTGGCCGAATATGTCAGCAAACAGCATGCCATCTGCACGCGTTGCGGTGATCTTGCCCATTTTTCGCACCGTATTGTGGCGAACGAGCAACGGGTGCTGTTAGGTGAGAAAGACGCTTACGAGCCGCTTTGCCGTCACTGTTACAACGAGGTAACAGATTCAGAAATAGGCGAATAGAGTTCGGGATTTTTTCGTTTAATATCGCAAACTGTAATGACGGCCATCGCGCTCCAAACGATGGCGGAAAGTTTGTCTGTGTCCAAAAAGTTGTTGAAAACCCCGTGTGTGTAGTAGGAAACAAGGGATAGTGTCATGCATAAAGACATGATTTTCAATACTTTATCATCGGCATAGATATACGTTCGGATGCCGTGGTAGAGTAAAACGAAGACGAGAACGAAAACGGTGATCATCCCCGGGACACCACTTTCGGCGCATGGTCCGATGTATTCGCTGTGGGCGTTGCCGCCGTCACCGAAGTCAGTGGAGATGATAGTGCGGTAGTAGCCGTGTTGGAATGGGGCATACTCGAATTGGTAAGTTCCAGGTCCCCAGCCAAATACGGGCTTTTCCTTAATCATTCCGAAAGCGGCGGTCCAACGGTTGATACGCTCCATGTTGGAAGCATCCGTGCTGATATTCGACATTGACTGGATGTGCTCCACGAAATTGCCGGAGGAGTCCTGACTGTTGCGGCTCATCTTGTAGAGAATGTCGTCGGCGTAGAAGAAAAGCAGTACCGCAAGCACTAATCCGCCGCTAATCAGCCACGACAGTTTGATGCGAAGCTTAAGGATGATCAGCACCCCGACGGCCACCACCAAGCTGATCCATGCGGCACGGCTGAACGACAGATAGAAGGCGGCTAAGAGGATAACGGAGACGGTTGCGTAGAAGATCTTCTGCGCCAGCTTGTTTCCGGGAAGGAAGAAGAAACCGACGGTGATGGGGATCATGAAAGCCAGCGCGGCGCCGTAGGCCGTATGGTCGTTGTAAAATGGTTTCATCACCCAATGCGCATAGTGCTCGTCGAATCCGCTGAGCGCATGCTTGTAGGTGGTTATGAACACGATGATGACCAATCCGACAGCATAGAAATTGAAGTAGCGCACGGCGTTTTTCAGGTCATCTTCCACCATTCGGATGAAAAACCAATAGCAGGAGGTGATGAACCATAGTTTCGACAGAAAAAACTTGATGGAAATCACGGGCCGCACGCTGGTCAGGCAGGTGACGAGCATCCAGCCCAAATAAAGGAAAAGTGCGATGGAAATCGGATGTTTCAGCAGTTTCGGGTTGAGGTGCCAGTCGTACAGAATGCGTGCGAAAAAGACCATGGTCAGGGCAATCATCATCGCTTCGGAAGGGAGCGAAAGACCGAGATGGATGCTTTTGCTGCTGATGATGACCGACAGCGGAGTGGTGAACGCCACAAGATACATGACCCAGTCGGCGTGGAAAAAAATCAGATACAAGCCTACAGCGGCTATGGTAATCAGTTGAATGACAGGGAATTCTCTGATTATAGCATAGCCGTTGGCCAGCACGAGCGCCATTGCGACCAGAAAGGCGATGATCTGTCGCTTAGTGATCTTGCCCGTCAGCTGTTGAATCTTTTCTATTAGGCTGGTTTTCAACTCGTTCGATCATTAAAAGCACAATCATCGTCAGAACGAATGCGCACAAGGTGGAGATGACAACGATGAGAGATTTTTTGGGATAGTATTTTTTGTCGGCAGGAGTGGGGTTGTCAATGACGAATTTCACTGGCATGATGGTGGTCATGTCCATTTTGGCATCCATCATTTTCTGCTTGCAAAGCGCATGATACTTACTGAAGTTGTATTCCAAATCTTGATAGGAAGTCAGTCGGGAACCATATTTTGCAAGTGTATCCTGCTCTCTCTGAATGCGTTGCATGGCAGCGGCATTGCCTTGTGCGGCGGCGATGGCGTATTGTTGGGTGAGACGCTCGCTCTGCACTTTCACGTCAAATACACCGTGGGACATGATTTCCCGGATGGAGTCGTTGACCACGGCGATTTCCCGTTCGATGGAGTCCATCTGGTTCTGCAGAATGACGACGGCGGCGCTTGCACGTTCGTATTCCACCCTGTTTTTGATGGTGTCCAACCAGCGGATGACATCCAGCGTCATCTCGTAGGCGCGTTGCGGGTCCCAGTCGCTCATGGAGATGTTGATGGCGCCGAATTCCGTACGTTTGACGGTCAAATTGTTCGTAACGGTCTTGTAAAGCTTGGTTTTGCCGCCTTTTTTGTTGACATCGATGCCGTAATAGTCCGCCAGATTGTATTTTTCGATCAGGGAATCCTTGATGGCCACGGCGTTCAGGAAAGGAAGCATCTGTTCGGTCTCATCGACGGTGGCCAAAGCCTTGATTTCCAGTCGTTCGTTGTAGTTTTGCTCGTTCAGCAAGATTTTGGACACAGAGCTGGTGCGCGGGGCGTAGATGGTGGCGGTGGATTTGAAACGGGGGCGCACTAAGAAGGAACACGCCGCCGAGACGAAGAATGTGGCCACGCAGACAATGAGAAGCCATTTCCGCCATTTCCACATGAATTGCAACAGACTGAAAGCGTTGTACTTGTCTTTATTTTCCATTCGGTAAATGATTTTGTTGACGTTGAAAAATTTTTTGAAAAAACGGTTGTTTTACGGTTATATCAACCCGAGTTCCATCTTGGCGGCCTCCGTCATGCGGTCCATTGTCCACGGCGGGTCGAAAGTGACATCCACGACCACCTTGTTCACGCCGGGGATCATCGACACGCGGGTCTGCACCTCCATGGGCAGGCTTTCCGCCACCGGACAGTTGGGCGCGGTCAGGGTCATCAGGATATAGACATCGTTGTTTTGGTTGACTTCCAATTTGTAAATGAACCCCAATTCCCAAATGTTGACCGGAATTTCAGGGTCATAAATCGAATTGAGCACCTCAATCACTTTGGTTTTCATACAATTAAGTTTCTTTTACAATTTTGCAAAAATAACATTTCTTAACGCATAAAACGCGGTTTTAGTGTATTTTTTTCAACAAAAATTCTTGTATATCATTTTGAACAATGGCTGTCGGATTTCCTGAAAAATTTGGTATTTTTGCGCTCTCAAAATCAAAAAGAACTACAGAAGATCTGCGTTTTCGTTTAATTTCAAATGGCTAAATCCTGATTATGAATTATTCATCGTACCCTTCCCCCTGCTATATCCTTTCGGAGGAGGCTTTGTTGGCAAACCTGCAACTGCTGGATCTCGTGCAGAAAGAGGCCGGCGTGAAGATCATCTGCGCCTTGAAGGGCTATGCTTTCTGGCCGTCGTTCCCGCTCATCAACGAGTGGTTGAGCGGCGCCACCGCCAGCTCCGTGAACGAGGCGCGGCTCATCGCCGAGGAGATGGGCTGCGAGGCGCACACCTACGCGCCTGTCTATACCGACAACGATTTCGAGCAGCTGCTCATGTACAGCAGTCACTTGACGTTCAATTCGTTGGGACAGTACGAGCGGTTCCGCGAGCAGGCCGCGGCTTTCCCCAAGAAGGTCTCGCTCGGACTGCGCATAAACCCCGAATATTCGGAAATCGAGACCGACCTCTACAATCCCGCTGTACCGGGCTCGCGCCTGGGCATCCTGCGCGACGACATGCCCGACACCCTGCCCGAAGGCATTGAGGGACTGCACTTTCACGTGCTCTGCGAGAACGACAGCTACGCCCTCGAACGCTGTCTGAAGGCCACGGAGGAGAAGTTCTCCGACCTCATCAAGCAGTGCAAATGGTTCAACATGGGTGGCGGGCACCACATCACCCGCGCCGACTACGACATCCCGCACCTCATCGGGTTGCTGCAGGACTTCCGCAGCCGTTACCCGAACTTGGAGGAGGTGATTCTTGAACCGGGCGAGGCAGTGGGTTGGCAAACCGGTGTGCTCACTTCCACCGTGGAGGACATCGTGGAGAACAAGGGCATCAAAATCGCGATGCTCAACGTCTCCTTCGCCTGCCACATGCCGGATTGTCTCGAAATGCCCTACAAACCGACGGTGCTCGGTGCCACCGAACCCGACGAGAACAGCAAGCACGTCTATCGCTTGGGCGGCTGCTCCTGTCTGGCCGGCGACTTCATCGGCATGGGCGACTTCGCCTTCCCCGAGCCGTTGGAGATCGGCGACCGCATCGTCTTCGACGACATGATCCACTACACGATGGTGAAAACCACCTTCTTCAACGGGGTGGCGCATCCCGCCATCGGGGTCATCCACCAGGACGGCAACTTCGAGATGTTGGCGCAACCTGGGGATTACGCATCGTACAAGGCCAAGTTAGGGTAGGGACAATTAAGAATTATGAATGATTCCAAAAGGGCTGAAAGCCCGACACGTGTTAGTCCAGGGTGAGCGCAGCGAGCCCTGGGATGAATGAAAAATGACGTATGATAATTGATGAATGAAAAAATGAATAACAACAAGTAATGGCATTCACATTAAAAATACGGGAAAATGGACAGCAGCAGGAGGTTTTCGATCCTGTTCGGCAGAAGTGGGTCGCGCTCACGCCCGAGGAGCGCGTGCGACAGGTTTTCATCCTTTACCTGTTGAATGTCAAGGGGTTTCCGTTGTCGCACCTTTCTGTTGAGCACGCGGTAACGGTCAACGGAATGACGCAGCGTTACGATTTGGTGGTCTTCGACGACGAGCTGCAGCCGTATATGGTGGTCGAGTGCAAAGCCCCGCACGTGAAGCTCACGCAGCAGGTGGTGGAGCAGGCCGGCCGCTACAACAGTATTTTGAAAGCGTCATTGCTGTGCGTGACGAACGGGGTGGAGCAGCGGGTGTTTCGGATTGATTTTAAGAGCGGGGAGATTTGCGAGTTAGAAGGTTAGAAGGTTAGATGGTTAAGGGTTAAAGGATGAGATAATAATTCGCCTAATTCGTAAAATTCGCCGATCACCGCAGATCCCGCAGGCGAACGGTGACGATGGAGGAGACAGGCTTGCCGTCGGAAACGGTGGCGGGTGTCCATTCGGAACCGCTGATCACCGCGATGACTCTCGCGCGGAAGGCGTCGTCGTCCTGCTGGTAAACGTCCGGCATGTTCAGGATGTTGATCAGCGACACGGAGCCGTCCTCTTCCACAAAGAAACGGATCTCCACGGAATCGAGCCGGGAATCCTGCATGTAGGACTGGAACTTTTGGAGTCGGTCGCGCAGCCAATCCTCGAACTTGCCTTCCGTGAAAAAGGCCGGTGTAAAACCCGGAATTGACTCGGGAGCAGTTCGTTGTTCTTCGTTGGGGAACCAATTTTGAAGTCCCAGATCATCCACCATGCCAATAATGACTTCGTCATTTTGGGGATCGGACGGGGTCACCATCGTTGCCGTATCGATCTTCGGAAGCGTGTCAATCATCGGAACAATGCCCATAATCTGGTAGGTGTCGCATGTGTTCGTCCGTTTCGATTTCCTTCTTTTCTTTTTGTCAGATTTGTCGGTTTTCGACTTGCCGTTTTTATCCACAGACACATATCCCACTGTGATCCGTTCTTCCGTTGTGGAAGGTAATGATGTTTTGCAGGGCTCGTCGGTGGAACTGAAAGTCACGGGCTCGGAAGTGGCGCAGCCGGCCATCGACACCGCCGAGAGGGCGATGCCCGCCACCGCGACGGCCTTGCCGAGGGCGCGGCGTTTCGACAGTTCGCGTTCGAGGTAGCGCACCTCCGACTCGCAGAAGGGACACGTGCCCGCGCAGTCGCCCGTGTGGGTACATTCGCGCTCCTGCAGCGGGATGTCGTTGGCGTCGGCGATCTTCCGCCGCACCTCTTTCAGCACTTTGCATGTGGATTTTCCTCGGGGCATCGTTTAGGGGTTTTTCACGTGGCGAAAATACACTTTTTTGCGGAAATCTATGCGGAATGGCGGAAAATATGCGAAAAAAACTCACCATGCAATCGTGGAGACTGGGGATACCCCGTGCTGAAAGCACGAAACATTAATAACCCCACATAAGCGCAACGAAGTAGAGCGCAGTGTGGGGTTGCCGATGCGACATGACCACAGCGTGCTGAAGGCACGCCACTAATCGTCCCGCAAAAAGTAACGCTCGTCTATGGCTATGCCGTTCTCTTCAAGAAATGCACGATACTCTTTTCCGCGAATGTAACCTTCCTATGATGTTCCTTTTGCCGCATGATGTATTTGATCACCGTCTCTTTTTCATTAGCACTTTTGCTGATGCCTGCGTATTCCCGTGCCCAACCTTGAAAGTAAGGAAAATTCGGGTTCGACTTCAGCCATTTGCTGCTGTCCGTCTTGATTCGTTGCACAAATGACGCTATAGGCAGGTCCGGGGGAAGCGATACGAATACATGGACATGGTCAGGCATACCGCCTATTCGGTAGGTCTGGCACCGGAGATTCCTTGCTATGCCGTAAATGTAAGCGTATAGTTCCCGATCGTGTTCGACAGGGATTGTCTGTTCACTTCGGTAAGTGCGGAAGACGACATGGTAATAGGATGCTGTGTAACTCATGGTATTTGGTTTTGGTGAATCATTTGGTTTACAGGGTTTGTTGCGTGCCTTCAGCACGCTGACTTCGTGGCCGGCACGCTCACCCCACACTGCAGTGTGGGGTTATTGGGATTGCGTGCATCCTGCACGCCTCGCGATCGGCAAAAGTAGTAAAACATCCGTCACAACAATCTTGCGGGCTCGTCAAAAAACGGCCCAAATCGCGCTTTTAACCGATTTTAACACTGGAATGGCGTTACAAGGTGCTTTTTTCTGCAAAGATAATCACCGCAGATCACGCAGGCGAACGGTTACAATGGAGGAGACAGGCTTGCCGTCGGAAACGGTGGCGGGTGTCCATTCGGAACCGCTGATCACCGCGATGACTTTTGCATGGAACTTTTCGTCTTCCGGATTGTAAACATGCGGCATGTTCAGAATGTTCACCGACGTGACGGTACCATTTTCCTCTACAAAGAATCGGATTTCAGCATCATCGAGTCGGGAATCCTGCATGTAAGACCGGAACATTAGAAGTTGGCTGCCCAGCCATTCCTCGAAATTTCCTTCTTTGAAAATAGCGGAATGAAACCCCGGAATATACTCCGATGCCGGCTCCTGGTCTTCGGAATCCCTTGGATCAAACGGGATTATGATGCCCGCCGTGGTGAAGGTGTCATTTCCAACCGTGTCAATGTCGTTTTTGTTGGTATTCGGTTTGGTAACGTTTTCCTTTGGTGCGATGTCCAGTACGATGCCCCTCGTGATCTTCGTCTCCGTGACGTGCCGGCCGGATGTTTTGCAGGATTTGTCAGTGGACGTTACGGGCTCGGAAGTCGCGCAGCCGGCCATCGTCACCGCCGAGAGGGCGATGCCTGCCACCGCCACGGCTTTGCCGAGGGCGCGGCGTTTCGACAGTTCGCGTTCGAGGTAGCGCACCTCCGACTCGCAGTAGGGGCACGTGCCCGCGCAGTCGCCCGTGTGGGTGCATTCGCGCTCCTGCAGCGGGATATTGTTGGCGTCGGCAATCTTCCGCCGCACCTCTTTCAGCACTTTGCATGTGGATTTTCCTCTGGGCATCGTTTCGGGATATTTGAGAGGGCGAAAATACACTTTTTTGCGGAAATCTATGCGGAATTGCGGAAAATATGCGAAAAAAACTCACCATGCAATCGTGAAGACTGGGGATACCCCGTACTGAAAGCACGAAACATTAATAACCCCACATAAGCGCAACGAAGTGGAGCGCAGTGTGGGGTTGCCGATGCGACATGACCACAGCGTGCTGAAGGCACGCCACTAATCGTCCCGCAAAAAGTAACGCTCGTCTATGGCTATGCCGTTCTCTTCAAGGAAAGCACGATACTCTTCCGCGAATGTAACCTTCCTGTGATGTTCCTTTTGCCGCATGATGTATTTGATCACCGTCTCTTTTTCATTAGCACTTTTGCTGATGCCTGCGTATTCCCGTGCCCAACCTTGAAAGTAAGGAAAATTCGGGTTCGACAGGGATTGTCTGTTCACTTCGGTAAGTGCGGAAGACGACATGGTAATAGTATGATGTGTAACTCATGGTATTTGGTTTTGGTGAATCATTTGGTTTACAGGGTTTGTTGCGTGCCTTCAGCACGCTGACTTCGTGGCCGGCACGCTCACCCCACACTGCAGTGTGGGGTGATTGGGATTGCGTGCATCCTGCACGCCTTGCGATCGGCAAAAGTAGTAAAACATCCGTTACAATAATCTTGAGGACTCGTCAAAAACCGGCCAAAACTGCATTTTTAACCGATTTTAACACAAGAATGGCGTTTATAAACTCTTTTTCTGCAGGGCGCCTTTAATTCAACGCCTTTTCTTTCAATGAATTGAAACCGTAACCCAGCGTTTCGGAGGCATCCAGGATGGTGACGAAAGCTTTGGCGTCGATTTCGTGGACGAAGTGGATGAGCACCGGCAGCTGTTTTCGGGAGATGGAGGTGAAGATGATCTTTTTCTCATCGTGGTTGTACATGCCCTCGCCGTTGAGGTAGGTGCCGCCGCGGTCGAGCTCGTCGAAGATGCGCTGGCGGATCTCCTCGTACTTTTCAGAGATGATCAGCACCGCCTTGTTGCTGTGGAAGCCGGCAATGACCTTGTCCATCACAATGCCCGTCACGTAAATCACCAACCAAGAGTACAACGGAATGGTCCAGTCTTTGAAGGCGGCCAGGGCAATCAACACGATGGTGGAATCAACACAGATGAGGATGGTGCCTAACGGAATGTGTTTCACGTATTTGCCGATAATCATGGCGATGATGTCGGTGCCGCCAGACGTGGCGCGGGTTTTGAAAATCAGGCCCAGTCCGATGCCGATGATGACACCGCCGCACAGGGCAAGGATGAACGTGGCTGACGGGTCGGGCGTCATGGGGTCGCTCGGCAGTGCGATTAGCGGTGCGTAGCCGTAAACCTTCTCCCACAGCGAGATGAACGCCGGCAGGGTGATGACGCCCACCAGCGTTTTCGCCCCGAAGCGCGGACCCAGCCACAACGTGCCGATGAGCAGCAACGGCAGGTCGAGGCAGATGCCCGACAGACCGATGGGGAAATTGAACACGTGGTGCAGGATGATGGCGATGCCGTACACCCCGCCCGGCGCCAGTTTCAGCGGCGAGATGAACACCACAAATCCGATGGACATGATGAACGTGCCCAGTATAATCAGTGCGTATGTCTTGAAAATTTCCTTTCCTTTTTCGCGGGTCAGTTTCATTTTTACAGGGTTAGTTGCTATTATCGACCTTTTTTGCATCGGGACAGCCGATTATTTTCAATCGGCAAAAATAGCAAATATTTCAAGACATTCAATCGACCTCTAAAGAAACTGGCTGATGCCGCCTCTTTTACGTCTCAGTCTCTTTTTTCGCGGCTTTCTCCTCACCCGTCGGGCTGGCATCACATGATAACCGATACGTTCTTCGCGGACAGAAGAGATAAACTCCGATTCAATCGGATATGTGCTTTTTTCATCGGGATGACGCAAAATGCACAATAGCGGCTTGCCGACCCAGTCTTGTGGCAGACAGATGGTCAGTGTGTCTTTTTGGGGCATCAAAATCAGTTTTTTCATTGTTTTGTATTTTTGGTGAGATTCTTGTCGATGTAGCTTTTTTTGCGGAAAATGACACTTCCGCTTTCTTTTTTTGCGAAATTGCCTATGTTTTTTTCTTTGCCGGTTTTTGTTTTTAACATACTTGAAATCAATAAGTTATTGTGCAAATATACATATTTTTGAAAACGAATCGAAAAAAAACGAATCATCTATAAAAATTTTATAATATGCTGATTCATAATAAATTATAATCAAAAAAAATTTTTATAGACAAAAGGTAGTCCTAAACGAAAAAAAGTGTATTTTTGCAGCCTCAAAAAACGAATGGAGTTTCAGTAGCTCAGCAGGTAGAGCACATCCCTTTTAAGGATGGGGTCCTGGGTTCGAGCCCCAGCTGGAACACGAAAAACGGGAACATCAACTGTTCCCGTTTTTTTATTTTGTAAAAAACTGATTCTTGGAAGGTTATCGGCTGACCACGCGATTCAATCGCTTGGAGATAATTTTTTTGAGTTGGAGGATCTTGTTTAGCTGTCCCAGGGCGAGTCCCATATCTTCTTCTGCTAAATCCTTGTTGTCCAGTATTTTACGTATAGTATTTGCGTCGTTTTCCAAAATTCGCAGTTTCAAGAGAAGCAGGATGTTTTGCACCTGGTTTTGAAGGATGCGGAGGTTGTTGCGCGTGGTGTGCGTGTGGATGTCGTACTTTTTTTGCCAGTGTTCGCTGAAGCGCGGTTCCACGGGGATGTTGCGGATGACAAATTCGCTGATTTGCGGGTCGTCGCACAGCGTGAAATTGCGGATGATCTGGTCCTGGTTGCCGATGTAAGCCGCCCATTCCGCGTACATGTTGAAGATGCGCTCTAACATCGGGTAGTGGAAACGGATGTCTTCCTTCATCATTTCGTTGCAGACGTATTGGTCCACCCGCAGCTCTTTGGGGGCTTCCTCTTCGTTCTGGTTCGCTCCGTAAATCAGGTAGTTACCGTAATTAAGTACCAGTAAGACGAGGTCTTTTTCGGCTTCGTACAGCAAGTCGGTTGTTTGCTGTGTGATTTCAGGGTGTTTTTTCGTCTCGATGATGCTGGGCGTTTCCGGTTGTTCCACCGTGACGGTCCCGCTTCCACCCGTTTGCTGTTGGACGGTCCGGCTCTGGCCTTTGGCTTTCTCCCACACGAGTCGGCGCAGGTTGAGGTTGAGGTCGTCCTCCGAAAGGTCGAACATTTTAGCGCATTCCTTAACATAGAAGGCTCGTTCGATGTTGTCTTTCACGCAGCTGATGGATTTCAGGATTTCCTTCACCATGTCGGCGCGCTTGAGCGGGTCGTTGCCCGCCTCTTTCGACAGAATATCGGATTTGAAGAGCAGAAAATCTTTGGATTCTTTCGCCAAATAATCCTGCAGCTCGCTGTCCCGGTGTTTTTTAGCGAAGGAGTCGGGATCTTCGCCGTCGGGGAGGAGGCAGACGCGGATTTTGAGCCCCTGTTCGAGCAGCATGTCGATGCCGCGCATGGAAGCCTTGATGCCGGCCATATCGCCGTCATAGAGCACCGTGATGTTCTGGGTGCGTTTGGTGATCATGCGGATCTGGCCTTGTGTGAGCGAGGTGCCGGAGGAGGCCACCACGTTCTCCACGCCGGACTCGTGCATGGAGATCACATCGGTGTAACCCTCTACAAGATAGACGTTTTGCTGCTTGTGGATGGCATTTTTGGCGAAATAGATGCCGTAGAGCGTGTCACTCTTGTGGTAGATCGTGTTTTCGCGGGAGTTGACGTATTTTCGCGGGTCTTTGCCGTCTTTTTTCAGGATACGTCCGCCGAAGCCGATGATTTTGCCGGCATCATTATGAATCGGGAAGATCACGCGTCCGCGGTAGATGTCGTACAGCTTGCCGCTTTGCGATTTGCCGGTCAGGCCGAGTTCGATGAGGTATTCTTCCTTGTAGCCCTTTTCCAATGCGGCTTTGGTGAAGTTGTCCCAGCCGTCGGGACAGTAGCCGAGTCCGAACTTGTCGATGGTGGCGTCCTTGAAGCCGCGTTCTTTGAGATAGGACATGCCCATGAGTTTGCCCTCTTCGGTGTTTCGCAGTTGGCTTACGAAGAACTTTTGGGCGAACTCATTGACAATCAGCAGACTTTCGCGCAAGGTGCGCTGCTGCCGCTCCTCGTCGCTTTCGTTTCGCTCGTATTCCAGCGGGATGCCGTATTTCTTGGCCAGGTACTCGATCGCTTCGGGGTAGGACATCTTCTCGTGCTCCATGAGGAACTTCACGGGGTTGCCGGCGGCGTCGCACACGAAGCATTTGTAGATGCCGAGGCGCGGGCTCACGTGCAGGGAGGGGTTTTTGTCGTCGTGAAACGGGCAGATGCCCACGAAGTCCTGACCCTGTTTGCGCAGGGAGATGAAGTCGCCGACCACTTCTTCAATGCGGACGGCGGCCATCACACTGTCAATGGACTTCTGCTTGATCATGGCTTATTTTCCCGAATCTACCTTGTATTTTTTGAAGATTTTCTTGTCGTGCATGATTTCGACGGCCTGTTGGAACGTCTCGTCGCTTTCAAGGAAAATCCGGTAGGCGTCGCCGTAGCCGTAGAGGCCGCGCGCGATTTCAAAACGCAGATACTCTTTGATGAATTCCGCCGCGTGTTCTTCGTTGCGCAGATGTTGCATTTCGGAATACGTCTTGTTCAGATAGTTCGTGAACATCGTGTCAAAAGTCTGTTGGTCAAACTCTTCCGTGCTCTTGTACATCGAATCCAGCTTGCTCTTGTTCACCTTGATGAAGGCGTTGGCATAGTCGCTGAAGACGAAGGAAGCCTTTTCGCTCACGCCTTCTTCCTTGGCGAATTGCATGAATTCTTGGTAAAATTCGTCGGAAATCTGGTAATTTTTCTGGAAATCCTCGAATTTCGGATATTGTTTCAGCAGGGTTTCGCGGTTGTTCTCCAAATAATCGACGGCGAAGCTGCCGAACACGCCTTTACGGGCAATCTCATTGTACAAGGAGGAGTATTTGGTGGTGTCGAGCGGGATGAAGATGTCGGGCATGATGCCGCCACCGCCATAGACCACGCGGCCGTGCGGGGTCTTGTATTTCAGGGAATCGGGGAACTTGATGTTCTCGGCGGTATAGTACTCACCGTTGTTGGCGCGGGTCTGCAGATCTTTGAAGTAGGCGTCGAGACCGTCGTCGTAAGGCTTTTGGATGCAGCGGCCCGTGGGCGTGTAGTAGTGGGAGATGGTGAGGCGAACTTCGGATTGGTCAATGAGACGTAACGGTTTCTGTACCAATCCTTTACCAAATGTTCTGCGTCCGACCACCAATCCGCGGTCCCAGTCTTGGATGCAGCCGGAGGTGATTTCGGAGGCGGAAGCGGAGTTTTCATCGACGAGCACAATGAGTTTGCCCTCTTCGAAGAGACCTGTTTCGGAGGAGAAGTATTTTTCGCCGGTTTTGCGGAAGTTGTCGGTATAGACGATCATGCGCTTGCCGGAGATGAATTGGTCGCAGATTTCGAAGGCCACGTTGAGGTAGCCGCCGCCGTTGCCACGCAGGTCGAGGATGAGGTTTTTCATGCCTTGTTCCTTCAGGTTGCGGATGGCTTTTTTGAGTTCGGTGGTGGAGGTGGCGGCGAAGCGTTCGAGTTTGATGTAGCCGGTGAGCGAGTCGGCCATGAAGCTGACGTTGATGCTGTACATCGGGATGGCGCCGCGGGTGATGATGAACTCGATGGGTTCTTTTTTGCGGCCGCGCACCACGGTGACTTTCACTTTGGAGCCCTTTTTGCCGCGCAAGTGCTTGCGTACCCAGTCGTTGGTGATGCTCTTGCCGACCGCCACGGTGTCATCGACCTTGATGATCTTGTCACCGGCCATCAGTCCGACTTTTTCCGACGGACCGTCGATGATGACCTCCATCACGTTGATGGTGTCCTTGATGAGCTGGAAGGTCACGCCGATGCCGTCGAAGGAGCCCTGCAGGGGTTCGGTCATGGCGGCCACGTCCTTGGCGGGGATGTAGGCGGTATGCGGGTCCAGTTCTTTGAGCATCTCGTCGATGGCCCTGTCGGTCAGCGGGTCGAAGTCAACGGAATCCACGTACATGGCGTTGATGGCGTTGAACAGCTGGTCCATTTTGGTTTTGTCTTGCTGGTAATGTTTGTTCGGGGTTTGCGCGAAGAGGGCGGTTCCCAAAGCTAACAGGCTGAAAACAGCGACAATGACTTTATTTTTCATTGGGTTATCGGTTTTTTGACATACTTTCTTTATAAAGGCGGCAAAGATACGAATTTTTTTGATTAGGGTTTAGGACTGAAGTTTAGCGGAATCAGGATCTGCTTAACTTATTTTTTCACGATTTTCTGATGGTATTCGTTGCCGTCGGCGTCGGTCAAAAGCAACAGGTACATGCCGGCGGGGAGGTCTTTCATGTTCAACGTGGCGGAACCGCTCTGTAGAGACGCACCATGGCACGTCTCAACAACCCGTCCCTGCAAATCATACAACATCGCATTCACGATGTCCGCATTGCCGTCCAATGCGACGTACACCATCTCGGTGGCGGGATTCGGCCACACGTGCAAATGATGCGGCGCCCGCTCCTCAATTCCGACTCCGCCGATGGAGAAGACGTGCGGGTCGGCGGCCCCGATGTACGGATGCTTCTCCACCCGGCCTGACTCGTCCTTGGCAAAGAGATAGTATTCCACGGAGTCACCATTCTGGTAGGCATAGTTTACGGAAGTGAAACTGAACGTGAATTCGTCGCCGGACGTGTGTTGCAGCGTAGCATTCTGCCAGTCGCCGTGGTTGATGCGGAAATAGACCAGCAGCGAGTCTGTCACCAAGTTTGCGCCGCTCAACGCATTGATATTCACGGAGATATCAAGTGGTTCGCTGATGGATTTTTCACCTAAAAGCGGGAAGTGTTTCAGGTAGAGCATGCCGAGGTCGGCGAGCTCATGGGTGCGGCAGTGCAGGGCGTCAGTGCTCTGCCAGGGCGTGTAGTTGCTCTGCATGATCGGCACGATGGTGTAACCGGGCATGGCTTGCTGATAGGCGGCGATGGCCTCGTTGTCGTGCGCGTTGCCCGTGACGGGGACGAACACGTGGTCGTTGAGAATCAGCGAGTTGGTGTAGGGTGTGGCCTTGTTGGCGTTCGGGTTGGCATAGACGCGGAACACTTGGTAGTGGTTGCCCCACGGGGAGATGGCGTTCGCGAAGGTTTGCGCCACATCCTCGTAGTTGCTGTAGCGCGGGTCGTTGACCGGCACCTGTCCGATCAGTACCTTGTCCACATCGAGGAACTTGCCCCAGCAGTCGATGTGGGCGATGTATTCGCCGAGCGGGTCGGGGAGCATCATGTAGTTGTCGATGCCGAGGTAGTTATGGGTCATGGACAGGATGGAGGATTCCGTTTCGGCGGGATTCTCCTGGAGCACCAACAGGGTGGAGGCGGCGGTGCCGTAGCCGTCAACCATGTAGTTGCCGCCGGTGTGGACCAGGGGCATCTCGTAGCGGCTCACGCCCAGACGTTCGGTCACCGATTCCAAGGCCGCGTCGTCGTTGGGGCGTTGCGGACGGTTATAGACGAAATCGATCACGCCCACCGAGTCGTTGCCGTCGATGACAAACCATGGGCCGTAATCGCGGGTCCAGTAGGAGTCGTGTTGGATTTTCCAGAACTGCACGTTAGCCATGTTCACCTGCTGGCTGTTGAAGTAGGTTTTGGCTTGGTTGCTGTCGGAAGCCGAGTTCACGAGTACGCGCACCTGAGTCACTTGCGACAGTTCGCGGACGAGTGACACGGGGATGCCGAGCGGGTAGGCGATCATCACGCCGCCCATGGGCTGGAACTCGGCCACGGCTGTGGCGGGCGCGGCGGGATATATGGCATCGCGGAGGTGCGCCTGCTGCGACAGGAAAGGAATCATCATCTGTTCCTCCGCTGTGGCGTGATGCGGGAATTTCGGATGAATGTCGTAGTGGATCTGTTCGTTTTGGGCAAACACTGCACTCAGGAGCAACATGGTCAGACCGGTCAGGAAGAGTTTTCTCATTTTTTTTCGGATTTTAAACAGGCCGCAAAAGTACATTTTTTGTTTATTTGTTTATTGATTTATGTTCCGAATCCGCTGTTACTATTATTCAGCATTCATAATTCATCATTAAAAAGTGTATCTTTGCAGTCTCATCTAAAATCATATCGTTATGAAAAAGTTGTGCCTCTTTCTCACCCTTGTTCTGTGGGGTTTCGCGCAGGTCGCGGAGGCGCAGAACATGTACAGGAACTATCGGTCTACCAATGTTCAGGTGGTGAAAAAATCATAAAATCAGGAAAATGATGAAATCTGTCCGCCAAATACTCACCTTGCTGCTCTACTGTTTGTGCGCGGGCGGGAATCTTTCCGCCCAAAACGAAGGAAAAGAGTTCTGGTTTACAGACGGTTTTTTAGGAGCCCAGAATAATTATTACTATCCTGGGCAATCATTAGATAGTGCCATCTTTTATGTGTTGGGGCAAACTTATTGTACGGGCTATATTGAAAACCCATATACTTCCTACCATGTGGATTTTGAAGTTCAACCTGGTGTAATGACCAAAGTCCTGATTCCTGAAGAGGTTATCTCATCTCTTAATTATGGGGATTTTGTTTCTTCGGGAGGTGGTTCATTTGTTTTTCAAGGAGGATCTGTTGTCATCCGTACCACTAAAAAAGTGCAAGTCTGGGTGCAGTCGTACAATTGCCCTTATCTGCCTGACACGCTTACATATTGCAACTCTCCTATTTCATACGATGGACCTGCGTTTAAGACAGCTTTATATCCCACGGACATGCACTCTACAAGTTATGACAATAATAGTAACGGAGCAATATCCAATTATACAATGTTTGTGATTGCACCGGAAGACAACACTCAATTGTATATTGGTTCCGACACTGTTATGTTGAACCAAGGTGAAGTATATTGTACAGGCGGATGCAATATCACGACAAATTGCAAGAGGATCATTGTATATAGAGGAAACAATGTATGGGTAGAAGGAAGCCTATATTACCAGTATTGCCATAATGGCTATGATTTTTTGATTAGAGTTCCCCCAAAAAACAATTTTGGTATAGAAGCGTGGTGCATAAACAACAACTTGCCATATTCGTCTTATCCCCAGCAGGGAGAACTCCAAGTGGCGGTTTACCACTATCCTTTTCACTATTATCTTCCACCTCCTCCTCATTATCAAGATGTTCTTTATCTTGCCGATTCTGTTCCACGTGCGTATATCCGATATCAGCAGGGACAGGGTGCCGCATACGTTGTTCTTACCAATAAAGTTTTTTCCAATGTTTACCATCAAAGTCCCCCCAATTTTACCTCTGATGGTTTTTGGAATAATAGTAATTACGCCCGTTGTGGTCAGCCGACGGATATGATGGTGCCTTGCTGGTCCTGGCCCATTTCCAAAAACACGTACCATCTTCCATCAATGCTTTTAGACACCACGTATGTTGTTTTGACCATTTTTGTGCATGAAGACGGCATTGGCAGTACCTACCTGAACGGACAGCTTGTTCCTCCATCAGATTTCGACACTTTCCCCGAAACCAATGGGGAATATTATTCCGCGCAATGGAATTGGGATCAGGTAGATACATTACCTGATTTTATTACCGTGGAAAATGCGCACGGTTTTTCAGCCTATATTCATGAGATAGGATACTCTTACCTACCTTCCAACTTTTATGGCTGGGGCAACACCATGCATCCGGTCTATTGCATGTACGGAACTTCCGGTCTCGATTATATGACTTTACCGATTCCACACTCCAATCTCAGTGCCATCGACTACGACACCATCCACCGCTGCCTCGGCGACACGCTCGCGCTCCTCGTGGAGCACAACCCCGACTCGGTGCCCGTGGAGTGGATCGTCAATGGTGTTTCGCACGTTGGCGATGGCTACTCGTTCCTACTCACCGCTTTAGACACCCTCGCCGTGCAGTGCGTCCTCTACTACGAATGCCCCGACACCACCACCACGTTCGTGGCTGTGGTGCCGCCGCCGCTCATCACCGTCGCGCACGACACCACCGTATGCGCCGGCGCGACCCTCTCGGTGGAGCAGCCCGGTGCCCTCTCCTACCTCTGGAGCAACGGCGCCACCACGCCCTCTATCACGGTGGATTCGGCGGGGACGTTCCAGGTGGCCGTCACCAACATCGGGTGCCGAGCCGAGAGCGACAGCTTCCACGTGAGCCTCTACGGGCAGTCCTCTGTGGATTTCGGCAACGACAGCATCCTTTGCGAATTAGCCACCCTGCTGTTGGACGCCACGCAGCCGCATCCTGCGCAGTACTTCTGGCAGGACGCGAGCACCAACACCACCTACACTGTGTATGAGGACGGCGAATACTGGGTCGTCATCACGGACAACTGCCTCGGTGCGAGCGACACTATCAATATCGGCTACCTCAACGACTTCACCCTCAACCTCGGTCCCGACACGACGCTGTGCGAGGGCAAGGTGCTGACCCTCAACGCGGAAACTCCCTACTGCGACTACCTGTGGCAGGACGGCAGCACGCAGCCCACGTACCTGGTGCGCGGGCCGGGTATCTATAGTGTGGAGGTCAGCAACAAGTGCTTCAGCCACTGGGATGCCGTAAACATCGACTACGAGCACTGTGCGCAGGAACTCTACCTTCCCAATGCCTTCACCCCCGGCGCGGACGCCCTGAACCCGGTCTTCCTGCCGATATTCACTTACCCCGACGAAATCGAGGAGTACCGGATGGAGATCTACAACCGCTGGGGGACATTGGTGTTCCGCACGGAGGAGAAGACCTTCGGCTGGGACGGCGCGAACTCGACGGATGGCGTGTATGCGGTGGTGGTGCGGTACAAGACCCGCGGGGAAAAGGCAAAGACGGTGAAGGGGAGTGTGACGCTGGTGCGGTAACAAAAAAAACGCTCAACTTTCAGTAAGCTGAGCGTTTTTCGTTTCGTGACCCCTGCAGGATTCAAACCTGCAACCTTTTGATCCGTAGTCAAATGCTCTATTCAGTTGAGCTAAGGGGCCGTTGCTTCAAAAAAGCGCGCAAAAATACACTTTTTTTGATATCACAGCACCATCGAAAAAAAATTTTTTTCATAAACGGATATATTAAAAAAAAGTGTATTTTTGCCGCCGAATTGATGATAAAGAATGAGCTATGGTGTAATGGTAGCACTACAGATTTTGGTTCTGCCTGTGTAGGTTCGAGTCCTGCTAGCTCAACTAAAAACTCTCACCGATTTGGTGGGAGTTTTTTTTACAAAATTTGCCAATAGTAGTAAAAATTCATAGACAATAAACTTAAAAAAAATGGAAGAACAAATCAATCTTATCAGCACTTTTGCCGATTTTAAGGAATCCAAAAGCATTGACAGAGAGACGCTTATGCATATTCTGGAAGATGTCTTCGTAAGTGCGCTAAGTAAGAAATACGGTCCGGACGCCCAGTTCAACGTGATTGTCAACGTGGACCGCGGCGACCTGGAAATCCAGCACTCATTGGAGGTGGTCGAGGACGGCCAGGTGACAGATCCCGCGAACCAGATCTCTTTGTCCGACGCCATCAAGATTGAACCCGACTTTGAGGTCGGCGAGGAGGTGATTGAGCAAATCCAGCTTTCCGATTTCCAACGTCGCGAGATTCTGGCGCTGCGCCAGAACCTCAGCAACAAGATCCTGGAACATGAGAAAGATGTTATATTCCATAAATATGAGCCGCGCAAAGGCGAACTGATTATCGGCGAGGTGAGCCAAGTGTGGAAACGCGAGATTTTGGTGATGGACGACGACCGCGTGGAGATGGTGCTCCCCAAATCGGAGCAAATCCCCAACGAGGTCTATAAGAAAGGCGACAGCATCATGGCGGTCATCACTTCCGTGGACGTGGTCAACGGTTCCCCGCGCATCCTCTTGTCCCGCACCTCCCCGCGTTTCCTCGAATGCTTGCTGGAACGCTCCATCCCCGAAATCGAAGAGGGTGTCATCATGATCCGCGACATCGTCCGCGTGCCCGGCGAACGCGCCAAAGTGCTGGTGGAAACCTACGACGACCGCATCGACCCCGTCGGCGCCTGCGTCGGCGTGAAGGGCAGCCGTATCCACGACACCGTTCGCGAACTGCGTAATGAAAATATTGACATTATCAATTATACTAACAAGAAGGAGCTGCTCATCGCCCGCGCCCTCAACCCGGCCCAGATTTCCTCTATCGAGCTCGACGAGGAAAACAAGACTGCCAACGTCTATATGAAATCCGACCAAGTCTCTCTCGCTATCGGCAAGGGCGGCTATAACATCAAGTTGGCCAGCAAGTTGTCGGGATATGAAATCGATGTCTTCAGAGACGATATTAAGGAGGAGTATGTCATCCCGTTGACCGAATTCAACGATGTTTTCGACCAGTGGGTGATCGACACATTTATCGGCATTGGCTGCGACACCGCCGAAAGCATTCTTCAACTCAGCCGCGAGGAACTTATCCGCCGCACTGACCTTGAAGAAGAAACCGTGGATGCCATGATTGCCGCCGTTAAAGAGGAATTAGCAAAATAATGAATCTGTTCAACAATCCTATAAAGAAATTCATAACCAGATTTATCACCATGCCGGAAGAAAAAAAAGTAAAAGTGCCGCGATTAGGACAGGCGGCCAAAGAATTTAACGTGTCGAATGACCGCATCATCGACATTCTGACCAAGAACGGGCTTGAAATCAGTGCCCCGACCCCGAACTCCAAACTGACGGAGGAAATGTACCTGTGTCTGCAGAAGGAGTTGGCCAAGGATAAGATGGTGAAGGAGAAATCCGACCAAATCATCCCCCCGAGAATCAAGAAGGAAGAAGCGAAACCCGTTGCTTCCGACAAATTCCCCGAGGAGGAAAAAGGAGGTCATGTCATTATCCATACGAATCGACTGCCTGAAGTTCAGACAGTTGAAACCGTCAGTCATGGCCCTGAGGTGAAAATCATCGGTACTGTTCCGTTGGATTCCCTTTCAAAATCTGCCAAGAAAACTTCCGGCAAGACGGCAGAGCAAGAGAAAAAGGAACAGACGGTTGAACCCGAACAAACGGAAACCGCTCCCCAGGATAATCCGGCAAATCCCCGGGAGTCTTCCGAAGAGCCCAAGACCGCTGAGCCCGCTTCTGAAAATAATCAGGAAACAGTTGAACAGCAACCTGTTGCATCAGAAGAGCAAAAACCGGAACATATTGAAACAGTGACCCATATCACGGGACCTGAAATTCTGGGAACGATAGATCTGGAGGCGTTGAAACCCAAGAAGAAATCCAAAGACAAAAAGGGTCAGAAGAAGGAGAAGTCCCAACCGAAGGCGGTGGAAACGGCGAAACCTGAACCCAAACCAAAGCCTAAGACGGAAACGCCAGCCCCTGTCGAAGAGAAACCGCAACAACCTGTTCCTGAGCATATTAAGACAGTTGTTGACCAACTGAAAGGACCGAAGATTCTTGGTACAATAGACCTTTCCCTGTTGCAGAACAAAGATACCAAAAAGGACGATCACCGTGGCGGCGATGGCCAGGAGAAGAAGAAAAAGAAGAGAAAACGCGTGGCCAAACCGGTGAAGTCTTCCAGCAACGCCAATGTAAGGGACGATAAGGACAAGAAACAGAAGCAGGAACCCGAAAAAGTGGAAATTTCCGCGGAAGACATCCATCGTCGTATCAAAGAGACCAAAATGCGTCTCGACAGCAATTCGAAGAAAACGTCAACCGCCGCCAAGCGCAGAAAGGAAAAACGTCAGTTGATCCACGAACGCATTGAGGAACAAGAACTTCAGGCAATTGAAGATCAGAAGACCCTGCGCGTGACAGAGTTCATCACCGCCAACGAGTTGGCTACATTGATGAACGTCGATGTTACGAAAATTATCTCCACTTGCATGAGTATCGGTCTTTTCGTCTCCATCAACCAGCGTCTGGATGCCGAAAACATCTCGATGTTGGCGGAAGAATTCGGCTTCAAGGTCGAATTCATCGATGCTGATGAGGAAGAAAACATGAACAATGCTGCCGAAGCCGATGCGGACGAGGATCTTCAGCCGCGCCATCCTATTATCACCGTCATGGGTCACGTTGACCATGGTAAGACTTCCCTGTTGGACTACATCCGCAAGACGAACGTCATCGCCGGTGAGGCCGGTGGTATCACCCAGCACATCGGTGCTTACGAGGTGAGTCTGCCCGACGGTCGTAAGATCACTTTCCTCGATACCCCTGGTCACGAGGCTTTCACGGCTATGCGTGCCCGCGGTGCCAAGATCACCGACTTGTGTATCATCGTGGTCGCCGCAGACGATGCCGTGATGCCGCAGACAGTCGAGGCTATCAACCACGCCCAAGCCGCTGGCGTTCCCATGGTGTTCGCCATCACCAAGATTGACAAACCCAACGCCAATCCCGACAAAATCCGTGAGGAATTGGCCAACATGAACATCCTTGTGGAAGAGTGGGGTGGTAAGTACCAGTGCCAGGAAATCGACGCCAAACACGGTACCAATGTCCAGGAATTGCTGGAAAAAGTGCTGTTGGAGGCTGATTTGCTCGACCTCAAAGCCAACCCGAACCGTCCCGGCGTGGGTGCGGTCATCGAGTCCGCTTTGGACAAGGGTCGCGGCTATGTCGCGAAAGTGCTTGTGCAGAACGGCACGCTCTCCGTCGGTGATCCTATTCTCGCAGGCAGCTGTTTCGGTAAGGTGAAAGCTATGTTCAACGAGCGTAACCAGCCTGTGAAGTCGGCCGGTCCCGCACAGCCTGTGCTGTTGCTGGGTCTCAACGGCGCACCCCAGGCCGGTGACACGTTCAAGGTGTGCGAGTCCGAGCAGGAAGCCCGTGGCATCGCCACCAAACGCGCACGCCTCGCCCGCGAGATGGGTCTGCGCACGCAAAAGCACGTCACCCTCGAAGAAATCGGCCGTCGTATCGCCATCGGTGACTTCAAGGAACTCAACATCATCGTCAAGGGCGATGTCGATGGTTCCGTGGAAGCGCTTGCTGGCGAGTTGCTTAAACTCAGCACCGAGCAGGTCCAGGTCAACGTCATTCACAAATCCGTGGGTCAAGTGACCGAAACCGACGTGATGCTGGCCACCGCGTCCAACGCCCTCATCGTGGCGTTCCAGGTGCGCCCGTCCGCCAACGCACGCAAAATGGCCGAAGCCGAGCAGATCGACATCCGTACCTATTCCATCATTTATACCGCCATCAACGAAATCAAGGACGCTATCGCCGGCATGCACTCGCCGGAAATCCGCGAGAAAGTGGTCTGTAACATCGAAATCCGCGAGGTGTTCCATATTTCCAAGGTCGGTAATGTGGCCGGTTGCGTGGTGCTCGACGGCAAATTGCAGCGGAACACCAAAATCCGCCTCATCCGCGACGGTATCGTTATCTACACCGGCAAACTCGGCTCCTTGCGCCGCTTCAAAGACGATGTCAAGGAGGTGGTTTCCGGACAGGACTGCGGTCTGAATATCGACGGTTGCAACGACATCAAGGTCGGCGACATTATCGAGGGTTACGAGGAATTCGAAGTGGCCTACGGAAAGTAGTCGTTGACCATGCGTCAGTCGATGTAAAGGATTTTAGTACGCACGTCTTTATAACCCATTTGGCTGAGATATCTCTGATACTCAGCCAATTGTGTTTTATATTCGTCCTTGTGTTCACGCCCTGTCTTGTAGTCGATAATCATGACGTGGTCGGGTTTGAACACAATGCGGTCCGGACGTTTCGTCTTGCCGTTTTCCGTGATGATGGGGGCTTCGTTCATCACGCGGTCGCCTTCGTCAAGGATGAAATACGGGCGTAGATCGGGTTCTTCAGCGATTTTTGAGAACAGTTGGCAGAGCCTTTCCCGAATTTTCACCGGTTCCTTTGCCACCAGCGTGTCCATTTCCTCTTTGTTGCTTGGAAAATGTGTCAGGTTTTGCAGAAAATTGTGGATGTGTGTGCCGGTTTCCGTGGATTCGGTGTCGGTTTCCGTCTGAGGAACTTTCAAGGAAGTGTTACCACAAAAAGTCAGTTCCGAGCAGGTCACCTGAAACGGTGATTCGGGAATGCTCGTTATTTGATCGGGTTTCTTAATTTTCCAATCCCATTTTCCAAAATAGTAAAGGGTTTCTTCTTTTTTCTCTAAACGGTTGAGCGGATCCGCGACAAATTGCCGCAATATGTGTTTCACACTCGTTTTTGGTTCTTCGGCTTCTTTTTTGTCTTCTGATTTGTCGCTTGAAAAATCCGACAAAACGTACAACATGTCAACGGCGCGGGTGAAATCCACATACCACAAATTCAAGGAGTCAAGTTCCTTTTTCGATTTTTCCTCGTTATATTCACTTTGAAAATCAGAGTATTCCAGTTCCTTTTGATGCTTTACATAACAACTTTGGTTCGTATCTTCATCGGTTACCCAGTAGAAGGTGTCGTGGGAAGAGGAAGTTGTGCACTGGGTGATGACCACAGGAAATTGCAACCCTTTGGAGGCGTGTATGGTCATGAGCTGTACGGCGTCTGAAACACCCTCCAGCGAGAGTCGCGGAATGGTGTCTTTGTGGAGATTCAAGTCGTCCCACCAAGAGAGGAAGTTGGTCGTGGAAGCAATCTGCGTTTGCGTGTATTGGAATGAAAGGTCGATGAAATCCGCGATGAAGGGATCCGCATCGGGAGAAAATCCGTAGAAACGGACGATGTCCTTCATCATTACCAGGAACGGGTTGCTCTGCCACTCTTTCATTTTCTTTGCAAAGTCTTGAATATCAAAATATTCGCTTAGCAGAGTGAAGAAATTCTGCCCGTTGCTTTTTATTAAAACATCGTTGAAGTTCAGGTTTTGTTTTTGGGCAAAATATTGTAAAACAGCTGTTTGCGACAATATGTCGGACGGGTTGGCGAGAATGCGCAAGGTACTGATGATGACGTTGATATTCGGATTATCGCACAATTGCAAGGATTCAGATGTGACCACGGGAATGTCCGCGCTCAGCAAACACCGGGCAAAGTCGTTGCATTTGCCTCTGCCGCTGAGCAGAACCGTCATGTCACCGAACGAGTAACCGCGTCTTTTCGCATCCATAACCGCATAAAGCAGCTCAGCCTCCGCGATCGGCATGCTCAAATAGACGTTCTGGTAGAAATCCTCCTTACAATCCGGCCAAATCAAACGGATATCTTTGTATTTTTCCTTTTCGTAAGCGAAAATCTGCACCAATCCAACTTCTTTGTTTGGTTTGATTTTTTGTGTAACATCCTCGTAATATGCATCTTGTTGAATGCTCCGAGCGTAGAAATCAAAAAAACGGTTGTTAAAGTCCACGATGGCAGATTGCGAACGGTGGTTGGTTTGAAGCGGTATGAAATGGAAATTTTCAGAAGAACCAAGCAGGGCTGCAAGGTCCGTGTCATCGCTGTTTTTCATACGGTCAAACGAGGAAAGATGGTAAAAAAGTTCCGCGTCGCCGTTCCGGAAACGGTAAATAGATTGCTTGACGTCACCGAAGAGGGTTAAACTTCCTGAATCACTCATTGCATTGATTATCAATGTCTTAAGGTCAAACCACTGCATTTGCGAAGTGTCTTGGAACTCGTCGATGAAGATATGCCGGTATTGTTTCATGTTTTCGAACAAGGGTTCGCCATTGTTCATCTGAATCTCGTCGAACAGCAGGGGGTTGCTTTCAGACAGGAAGAAAGAATTGGTTTGAACCTTGATGTTTTCGATGTGGTTCTGCAGGGCTTTCAGCACCAGCAGATAGTTGGCGTTTTTGGTCAATGCGCGAAAGGTGAAGAACGGGTTGGCGTTCTCCATGATAATTTTTTTAATTTTTTCGAATAAGTCTTTCAATTGGAGAGTATAGTCCGCTTTTTTGTCTTCCCGCTCTTGCTTTGTTGATTTTTTGGGCTTCAGGTTGTCTGACAGCACATTTTTTTCGTTCATGCCCTTCACACATTTGCTGTTTTCAAAGCCTTTAATCAGATTGAATGGGTCATCGCCGACATTGGAGAACCATTTGTCCCAGGAAGTGTTTTGATTGGCGCGGAAATCATCATTATTAGCGTTTTGAAAGATTTGGAGGGCCTTTTCCGCCAGAGGTTTCACCTTTTCTTTGCAGTCTTCAAGGATGGCGTTTTGTCGGTTTTTCCACTCTTCCACAATCTGCAGCAACTCGTTTACCTCTTTGAAGTTTTTCAGATGGGAGTGGCTCTCCTCCGCGTTTTTGTAGATGATGTCGAGTCCTTTCGTCAGAAACCGGTTGATGTTGACGTAGCCTTTATCCTCCAATTGCCACAACAGTTCTTTCACCACCACCTTGAACTGCACATCGTCGTTTGGCAACTCGCAGATATACTGTTCGATAGCCATACGGAAAAAGTCTGTCAGCCGAATCTGAACCGCATAGTTCATGCTGAGGTTGAGGTAAAGGGCTGAGGAACGTATGACGCGCTGGATAAAGCTGTCGATGGTGGTTATACTAAAGCGTGCGTAATCATATAAAATACTGTGTAACAGTGCTTTTGAAGTCTCGTGGATAAAGAGGAAACATTCGTCACGCGAGAGGTTGTGCTTTTTCCCGAAGACTTTTTGGCAAAGGGTGTTGAAATCGTCTTGGTTGAGGTCGTCTGCCGTTTTGGCGAAGGCGAGCGCATTCAGCTGCTTCACCACCCGTTCTTTCATTTCGGCAGCGGCGTTGTTGGTGAAAGTGATAGCCAAAATATGCTGATATCCAGCACATAACGGACAAAGGTATTGACTACGGTCTTTCAGTTTCAGGAACGCGCTGAGGTGTCCTTTGAAACAGGTGGCGAGGTAGTCGAACACCAAGTTGTATGTTTTGCCGGAGCCCGCCGAAGCGGAATAGACCGTGAGCATCTTAAATGGTTATAGGTTAGTGGTTATTGGGGTTATGGGCCAACAGCTAATAGCCAATAGCTAACAGCCAATAGCCCAAAAAATCAGTTGGTTTTGAAGTTATAGGACACTTGGGCGAGGTCGGCGTTGGCTTTCACGATTTTCTGTTTCAGATTTTGTTTGAAAGCCACGACTTTGGCCATCATTTCCGGATTGTTGACGCTGAGCATCTGGAGGGCGAGGATGGCGGCGTTTTGAGCTCCGTTGATGGCGACGGTGGCCACGGGGATTCCCGGCGGCATCTGGAGCATGGCGAGGGCGGCGTCCATGCCTTCGAGCGATGACTTGATGGGCACGCCGATGACGGGCAGCGGGGTCATGGCGGCGATGACTCCGGGCAGATGGGCGGCCATGCCCGCGCCGGCGATGATCACCTTGATGCCGCGCTCATGTGCGTGTTTGGCGTATTCGGCCACCTCGTCAGGTGTGCGGTGCGCCGACAAGGCCAGCATTTCAAAAGGAATTTCTTGACTGTCAAAGAATTTGCAGGCGGCTTCCATCACCGGTAGGTCGGAGGTGCTGCCCATGATAATACTCACTAATGCTTGCATATCTTTCATTTTTGGATTAATTTCAGAATGCAAAAATACGAAGATTTTCCATTTGTTTTATCCTCTTTTTTGCTTATGGGAATTTTTGTTTTTTTTGTACCTTTGCGCCCTCAAAAATAAGCGAGACAAATATGAATAAAAGATACTCCATTACTCTGTTGTTGGTGGCATTTTGTTTTTTTGCATTTTCTCAACATGCTATCTTAAAGGGTTTTACATACGATGAATCCACAGGTGAGTCGCTGCCTTATTGCACTGTCCAACTGATGGGAACCAATTACGGCGCGTTGTCGGATGTAACAGGTGCATTCCTCATCAATAAGATTCCGGCCGGAACATACACGGTCAAAGTTTCCCGCTTGGGATATGTTGATTTGTTTGATACGGTGGCCGTCGGCAGCAGTGGTACCATCACGAAGCGTTACAGTGTTTCACCGAATTCGCAAACCCTTGATGCTGTGCAGATTGTAGGTGAGAATACGCGAAAGGAACAGGAAACCCGGACATCGGTCATCAGCGTGACACCCAAAGACATGAGTAAGATGCCGGCCATCGGCGGACAGCCGGATTTCGCGCAGTATCTGCAGGTGCTGCCCGGCATTATATCCACCGGCGACCAGGGCGGTCAGCTCTATGTGCGCGGTGGTACTCCCGTGCAGAACATGCTTCTGCTTGACGGCACGATTTTGTACAACCCCTTCCACTCCATCGGTATTTTTTCCGTTTTCGACATGGATATCATGAGCAGTGCGGACGTTTACACGGGCGGCTTCGGTGCGGAGTTCGGCGGAAGGTTGTCTTCCGTGATGGACATCAAAACGCGCGACGGCAACAAGAAAAGACTCGCCGGCAAAGTGGATTTGAGCAATATCGGGGCGCAATTGCTGCTTGAGGGCCCGCTGTTGAAACTCAAAGATGACCGCAAGACCTCCATCAGTTTCATCCTCTCGGGAAAAGGCTCTTTCTTGGAACAATCCTCCAAAGTTTTCTATCCTTATGTGCAGAATTCGGAAGGGTTGCCGTACACTTTTCTTGACCTCTATGGCAAGTTGACCTTGGCCACCCGGAACGGTTCCCGCTGGAATATTTTCGGATTCAACTACGACGACAGGGTGAATTACAGTTCTATAGCCAAATATGGTTGGAACAACTGGGGTGTCGGCACCAATTTCCTCATCGTGCCTGGCGACGCGCCCACCACCATTGAGGGTTCGCTGTCCTATTCCAAGTACGAGTCCGAGCTTGAAGACGCCGGCTTCGACCCGCGGAAAAGCTCCATGGACGGTTTCACTTTCGATTTCGGGTTCAACTACTACTTGGGAAAAAGTTTCCTGAAGGTTGGCATCGACGTGGTCGGATACAACACGAACTACGAATATTACACGATCTATCACTCGCAGCGCAATATCGTGGACCACACCACGGACATGTCCATCTTCATCAAGTACAAATACAATTTCCGGAACAAATTGCTGATCGAGCCCGGATTCAGACTGCAATACTACTATTCGCTCGGAGAGGTTTCCCCGGAGCCGCGTTTAGCTATCAAGTACAACATTCTCAATAATTTACGACTGAAATTGGCGGCAGGAATGTATTCCCAGAATTTGGTTTCCGTCACTTCCGACCAGGATGTGGTCAGCCTGTTCAACGGTTTCCTGTCTTCCCCGCTGGAGAGTGCGTTGCTGCCTGAAACGTTGATCGGCAGCGATGTGGAATTCAAGGGTCGTCTGCAAAAGTCCCAACATGTCATCTTAGGTTTGGAGTATGATCCCATCAGTTCTTTGAGCATTAATCTTGAGGGCTATTACAAGAACTTTTCGCAGCTGATTTCCGTCAATCGCTACAAGATGTCGGATGAAGACAGCGAGTTTATTTGGGAGAAGGGGAACGCTTATGGTGGAGACATTTCCGTAAAGTACGAGCAGAAGGGCGTTTACCTTTGGTTTGTGTATTCTTTGGGTTGGGTGAACCGCAATGACGGCAAGATCGAATACAATCCGCATTTCGACCGTCGCCACAACATCAACTTAGTGGCTTCCTATTCGTTCGGAAAACGCCGTTCTTGGGAGGTCAACTGTCGTTGGAACTTCGGTTCCGGTTTCCCGTTCACGCAGACGCAAGCCTACTATCCGCACTATTATCCCAGCCATATCAACGATGATTATGTGTCGAATAATGAAGATGTTTACTTCTTGTTGGCCGAGTTCAACAAGTCGCGTCTGCCCAGCTACCATCGTCTGGACCTCGGTGCCAAGAAGAAGTTCTATCTGGGTCAACGGCACACGCTCGAAGCCAGTATTTCCATGACAAACGTCTATAATTACAAAAACATCTTTTACGTCAACAGAACCACCAACAATATCGTGTATCAGTTGCCGTTCCTGTATTATTTCGGTCTGACGTGGCGGTTCTAACCGGTTAGTCGGGTATATGAAAAAAGGAGAATGTACAAGAAATTCAAACAGTTTTTTCTCTTTGGGTTTCTTGTGATACAATAATCATTCCAGCAGTTTCCGTCCCTCCTCCGTGAGCACATACCGTTGCGTGGGACTGTTTGGAGAATCGGGTTGGGTCATTTTAATCACACCCATCTCCAAAAGCGTATCCAGATAATGTTTTTTGAACTTGCTTGCATTGGTCATCCCCATTAATTTCCGAATCTCTGCAGCAGGTGAGGCCTGTTTCATACTTGTAAGCAAATATTCTACTTGGTCCCAACTTAATCTCAACTTAGTCCCTACTTGGTCCCTACTTAGGACATTACTTGTACTACTTGTCCCCTCTACTTGTTCCTCACTTATCCTCTCACGCTCATACTCCATTGAATAAATGGTAGTTATGAAGTGGCTGGAAGATGACTTGAACTTCGGTTTCCGGTCTTCCTTATAGGACTCTAAACTCCGAGTCTCATTGCAGATACGCTTCAGTCCGCTGCCCCGCTTTTCCATATAGTCTAACTGAGCCATCACGTCGGCCAATATCGGGTTCCGCCTGTCAGATGATACCTCTTCAATGTCAAGGTCTTGCACCTTTTGTCCGTTGTACATTCCGCCGGGGGACGTAATCACCAACCTGTCATCGTAGATGTCCAAATGCACCTCACCGCCCATCACCGTATAATCTCGGTGGATGAAATGATTCACCAACGCTTCCAGTACGGCTCGCTCCGCATACTCTGGCTTGTTCTTTCTGCCGTCAGGTAACTTTTCCCATCCTTTCCGTGTGCTGGACTTCACGAAGTTCATCGCTTCAAGCAGCAATAGCAGGATATTCCCCTTATACTCGGCATCGTTCAGAGCGTTGTCTTTCTCAAGTCCTGCCCACCGAGTACAATACAACCTCGACTGGCTAAGCTCACAATAGTCCGTAAACAACATTCCTGCATTCGTGAGGTATCCATCTTTGGTCACAAGCCCGAACGATTGCAGATACTTTTTATCCCAATCCTGTTGCGTGCGTTCCCTGAAAGTACTTGCCAGCAATGCAAACGAATAATCGTCCGTTTTACAGTCCGTACGTAAGGAATCAAATGTCCTGTTAGAGCCTTTCAGCACCAGACGCACCATCTCCTCCGCCGTGGCGGGCAAACTCTCTTCTCCATTACGAACGTATGCGACTCGCTGACCGTCACCGACATAATAGTATGGGGTGTAATTGCCTTCATGAACTTTCACCTGCAGAATCATCTTGTCCTCCACCTTTAACGGAATCATCTCCACATCGGGCAGTGGGTCCATACGGTCACGGATGTGTATGCTGATGGCTTCACACACATGCTGTACATCATCCAGACCTATGACAACGCCATTGTTATCAACGCCAAAGAAAAGCGAACCGCCACGAGTGTTGGCGAAAGCACTCACGCTCTTCAGCCAACTTTTGGGTTTCCGCTCCTCTAACTCAACCTTGTAGTCGTATGCAGTACACTCCGCTATCAGAATCTTCAAATCCGCTGTGGTCTTGATATCTTCCATACTTCAATCGTCAAATCAAATCAGGTTGCAAAACTATGAAATTTCCGTTTAAGAAAAAGGAATTTTGATGTGTTATTTTGGAACATAAAAAAATAGAGACGCAATGATTACATCTCTACTTTTCTTGGCGGACCGGACGAGACTCGAACTCGCGACCCCATGCGTGACAGGCATGTATTCTAACCAAACTGAACTACCGATCCGTTTGTCGTTTGGACGGCGCAAAAATACACTTTTTTTTAATCACTCGTCATAATAAAGAATATTTTTTTGATTTTATATAAAACTCTGTGAATCAATATTTTATTATTGTCGATGTGTCGTTTTCACCTTTCTAAACTCGTTTATAGTCTGTCGCCATCGCTCCAAAAGTGGAAGGAAAACGCCAATATTCCGCTAAACTGCGCGATTTGTCCGGATAGTGTGCAATGCACTTTTCACGGTTCGAGGTCAGTTTTTCACGCATCGCACGGAGTGCCCGTAGCATTTATAGTCCAGGTAGTTGTAGCATTCGTTTTTGAAGTCGTAGATAATGCAGCACCAGGCTTGGTTGCGGCTGAAGTTGTCGGCGCTCCAGAAATAAGTCTGGTAGCCGGCGTATTGATAGCCGTTTTCGGTATAGGCGCCGGCGGGGGTGGCATCGAAGCCCGTTTTGCTGCAATCAACGGAGTAGTAAGGTTCCCACATCTGCGTGGGGGCCCTCATTGCTTCGCCGGCGATATGGTGGCCGCCCAGCGTTTGGAACAGCTGCGACCACTCTTCGTTGCTCGGAAGGTGCCAGCCAGAGGGGCAGATGCCGCGAAAAGGATGCATGACGGGTTTATTGCTGGTTTGGTGCGTGGTCAGGTCCATGGCAGCGGCCCAATTGTACAGGAAACCATGGCGCGGATTGGCCGGGGAGGCGTAGTAGGCGGCGAATTCAGGTTGCGCTGCGGTGAAGGAGGGGTTGTAATACCATCTTGCGCCTGACGGGGAGGATGTGCAGCGCATATTCTCCGCCATCCAGCATTGGCTGCCGATCTGCACGGTTCGGTAGGTGTTGCCTTCGTGATCCTTCACGATCGGTGCTGACGGGCAGAAACTGTCAAACTGGAACGATTCGCTTTGGGCCGTCATCCACACGGGAAAGACGGCCAACAACAACATCAGAGCCCAAAACCGATATTTATGGAAAATTGTCATCATATAAAAAAACAAAAGGAATATTCAAGAATACTCCTTATTTTACGTTGTTCGAATCACTAAAACCCATTCCTTCTAACCGTTAACCATTAGTATTTGGTCAACGATTCGAATTTGTCGATGTTCTTGAGCGCGATGGCGGTGCCTCGTGCGACGGCGCGAAGAGGATCGTCCACCACGTGCACAGGCAGTTGCGTGATCTTGTTGATACGTTTGTCGAGACCGCGCAACAGGGAACCGCCGCCGGCAAGGTAGATACCGGTCTTGAAGATATCGGCTGACAACTCGGGCGGAGTTACGTTAAGTGCCTGCATAACAGCATCTTCTATTGAGTTGATAGAATTGTTGAGTGCGGTGGCAATTTCCTGATAGTTGATCATCACACTGCGCGGAATGCCGTGCACCAAGTCGCGGCCGTAGACTTCGTAGTCGCTGGGCGGATTGTCGAGTTGGGTGATGGCGGCGCCGACGTTGATTTTGATCTGCTCGGCCGTCGGGATGCCGATGTCGAGGTTATGTTCGCGACGCATGAAGTCCTTGATGTCGGAATTGAGTTTGTCGCCGGCCACCTGCACAGACTTTTTGGAGGCGATGTTGCCGAGTGCGATGACGGCCACCTCGCTGGTGCCGCCGCCGATGTCGATGATCATGTTGCCGTTGGCACCCAGCACGTCGATGCCGCTACCGATGGCCGCCGCCATGGGTTCGTAGATCAGGCGCACCTCTTTGGCTCCGGCCTGTTCCGCGGATTCACGCACGGCACGCTCCTCCACTTCGGTGATTCCGGACGGGATGCAAATAATCATCTTCATGGCCGGGGTGATGAACGAATGTTTGGTGTTGGTCATCTTGATGAATTCGCGCAACATCAGCTCTGTCGGCTGGAAGTCGGCGATGACTCCGTTGCGTAACGGACGAACCGTATAGATTTCGCCGCCTTCACCGGTCTTTCCCTCCATCATCAGCGCCTTTTTGCCGACTGCCGCCACGGATTTCGTGCGGGAGTTGATGGCAATGATGGAAGGCTCGTCCACCACCACTTTGTTGTCATGCAGAATGACGGTGTTAGCAGTACCTAAATCTATAGCTATCTCTCTGGTAAACAGTGAAAATAATCCCATTGTATGTCTTCTTTTATAAACTTGCAAAAATATAAAAATTCTTGTAGTTTTACGCTTTGTATGATAAAAAGTTACACCCTACTAATAACCAACAACCAATAACCCATAACCATTAAAAATGTATCTTTGCCGTCTAAACTGATATTTTGTTAAACGTGTTTATTTTTTGGATTATGAAAATACTGATTTTCAGCCTTTTGTATGGTTTGCTGATGCTGAGCGGTGGCTCGTGGCCGCATGGAATATTCCCGAAACACCGTCAGGTTGTGGCCGAACAGCCCGCACCCACACCCGACACGTTGACGCTTATGTTCATCGGCGATGTGATGTCGCACGGCCCGCAAGTGGAGGCGGCCCGGATGGAGGACGGTACCTATGACTATGCGCCGTGCTACCGGTTCCTCGCGCCGTATATCGCCTCGGCGGATATTTGCATCGCCAACATGGAGGTGCCGTTGGCCGGATCACCCTACACCGGCTATCCGCAGTTCTCCTGTCCCGACAATATGATGTCGCAGTTGTTCGAGGCCGGCGTCGATGTCTTTCTCACCGCCAACAACCACACCTGCGACAAAGGGGCCAAGGGTATCCGCCGCACCATCCACGTTATGGACAGCCTCGGGATCCCGCACACGGGTACCTGGCTCGACAGCACAGACTACTTCCAGCGTAATCCGTTGATTATCGACAAGAACGGTTTCCGTATCGCTGTGTTGAACTACACGTATGGCACGAATGGCATTCCTGTTCCCAAACCCTTTATGGTCAACATGTTGGACTCCGTTAACATCTTCAATGACATAGCCACGGCCCGTGCTACGGATGCCGACTACATCATCGTGATGCCGCACTGGGGCATTGAGTATGAGCGGCACCAAAACAAGGCGCAGGCAGGCTACGCCCGTTACATGTATGAGTGCGGCGCGGATATGGTCATCGGCGGACACCCGCATGTGGTGCAGCCCATCACGTTGGAAAACAGGAACGAATATGGTGTGGCACAGCGTGTTACGGCCTATTCGTTGGGCAATTTCGTCTCCAACCAGCGCAAACGCTACACCGACGGCGGCATCATTGTCAAGTGTCAGTTGGTGCGCGATACCAACGGGGTTATACAGATCACCGATTACGAATACCTGCCCTATTGGGTCTATAAGGGAATGTGCCAGGGAAAGTACCAATACCATATCCTCCCCGCGAAACACGCGGTGGAAAATTGCGCATGGTATGACCTCCACGGGGCGGACTCCGTGGCGTTGAAATTGTTCTACAAAGATACTAAGGAGCTGATAGACAGCGTTCCTGAGTCGAAATTCGAGTTTACTTCAACGACTCGATGACGCCTTTCACCTCATCGCCGGCATCTTCCACGGCGTCCTGGAAATCCTTCAGAATGAGACGGGCCTTGGCTTGGGCGAAATAGCCCTTGCATTCGCCTTTGAGTTGGTTTACGTGCGTGGTCTCTTCACCGGAAAGCTCTTTCTTTTCCACGGCGGCGACATACTTGTCAAATTTTGCCTGGGCCTTTTCCAAATCGGATTCGGAATAATTCGTGTACTTTTGCTCCACTTGGTCGGTAAACTTCTCCAATTTGCTGATTTTGTGAGATTTGCTATTGCAAACCAGCAATGCGATAATTAAAACGACCAATGCCACCAATGCGGCAATCATGATAACTTTGCTCTTTTTTTCCATATTGAAATGATTTTATATTGTTTTAACTTTAACCACACTAACCCCTAACCACACTAACCATTAACCTCTAACTTTTAACCTTTAACCGTTATTAGAATCCCGTCCAGAACATCTCCCAGATCTTGTGTTCCATCTCCTGCCAGGTCTGGCGGGTGGCGCCGGCGAAGTCCGCACTGTACTGGTTGAGCAGCTTCTGAGCTTCCTCTTTCTTGCCGTCGTTCAACAAGTTGACCGCTTTTTTCTCCAGGGCGGGAAGTTCTTCGAAAGCCTTGTTTTCGTAACGCATGATGTTGGCCATCATCATGTCTTTGGTACGACCCCAGCGCACTTGCGCGAGTTTGTTGGCCTTGCGGTAGTGCCACAGCACGGCGTTCTCGTTGTAGCGGTAATGGCCGCAAACCTCGAATCCGGCGGGCATCTTGGTGGCACCGGCATAGATCGGGATGCGCGGGCTTTGTCCGGGATTCTCCACAGAGAACCAGCAGAGACCACCCACTTCGTCGGGAAGCCAGTCGCGGCACTGCATGATGAACGAGTAGGAGCACCACGACATGGCCACGCCGCGGTAGAACGTGACGGTGCCGGGCTTCAGCGCGTTGTAAAGGGCGCGTTCGTTGCCGTCCATCCACGGGTTGGCGTTCGGACAGATGATGGTGTCCTTGTAGGGGTTCCCGTTCTTGTCTTTGCGGTTGACTTCTATTTTGAGATTGCCGACCTGGTCGAGCATAGTGCCTTCGTAAGTAGCTCTGAACAAGGCCATAACGTCTCGTACGTCAACTTTTTTCTCGGGTTTCACGGAGAAGGGCAGTGCTTCGGCGTTGAGGTCGAGTTTCAGGGAAGGTGCGAGTTCGTTGAAGATGTACCATTCGCGTTCCTTGTGGTTTTTGCCTTCGGCGTAAGAGGCGTTGAAGGCTTTCCACCAGAGGAAATCGCCTTTTCCGTCCCAAAGGCCGTATTTTTTGGCCACTTTCTCGATATTGTCGGAGCAGAGGAAGTTGGCTTTGTCCTTGCGGTTGAGTTTGCCGATGCGGGGCACGTTGCAGCTCACGGCCACTTCGTCGTCGGGCACGCGCTGTGCCACCCACATGCCGCCGATCACGTCGGGGCCTTCGCCGAGGATTTCCATCTGCCACACTTCGTTCTTGTCGGCGATGGTGATGCACTCGCCGCCATCAGCGTAGCCGTACTGTTTCACCAGGTCGCCGATGAGCAGGATAGCCTCGCGGGCTGTCGTACAACGCTGTAAAGCAATACGTTGCAGCTCTTCAATCATGAACATGGCATTTTCGTTCACTAAGGTGTCGGGACCGGAGAAGGTGCTCTCGCCCATGGCCAGCTGATGCTCGTTCATGCAGGGGTAGGCGGTGTTCATGTAGGCGTAGGTGTGCGCGGCCTCGGGGATCTCGCCGGCAAGCACGAGGTTTTCCATGCTCTTGGCGGTTTCCGTGTGCATGGTGCCCTTATAGACTTTGTGCATGGTGCCGGGCTTGTGGTCGGCGGCGGGCTCGATGGTCACCCACGTGCGGTACTTGCTGTCGCAGGTGTGCGAGGTGATGACGGAGCCGTCGGCGGAGGCCTTCTTCCCGACCATGATGGAGGTGCAGTTCGCGCCCACGAGTTCCTCGTTCTGAGCGAAACACCAGAAACAGAACAAAACAATTCCGATGGTGAATAACAGTTTCTTCATATACGCTTGTTTGTAATTTCCAAGTTTTGAAAACAGCCGCAAAGATAACAAATTTCTTCGCTGTGAAGGTTGTGGATATTTTTTTTCATGTAAAAAGCGCAGGTATCAATAATTTTCCTATTTTTGCGCGAAAATAAAATATAGTCGTTATGTCCTTTATCACAGAAAGAATTGCATTGGAAGGGTTGACTTTTGACGATGTGCTCTTGATACCGGCATATTCGGAGGTGCTTCCTAAAGAGATTGATTTGAGAACGCGGTTTACACGCAACATTCGGCTGAATCTGCCGTTCGTTTCCGCAGCTATGGACACGGTCACCGAGTCGAAGATGGCCATCTCCATCGCCCGTGAAGGCGGTATCGGCGTGATTCACAAGAATATGTCGATTGCGGAGCAGGCCAAGCAGGTGGCTTCCGTCAAACGCGCGGAAAACGGCATGATCAACGCGCCGGTGACCATCACCCCTGAGAAAACCGTGGGCGACGCCTTGCGCATCATGGCCGACTACCACATCGGCGGCATCCCGGTTGTGGACGAGAAGAACATCCTCGTGGGTATCGTCACCAACCGTGACCTCCGCTTCGAGAAGAACTTCAACCGCAACATCTGTGATGTCATGACGAAAGAGGGTCTGATCACCACGACCCGTGACACGGATCTTTACCGTGCCGCCGACATCCTGCAGCAGCACAAAATCGAGAAGCTGCCGGTGGTGGCGGAAGACGGAACGCTCATTGGCTTAATTACTTACAAGGATATCACGAAGGCGAAGGACAAACCGTTCGCCTGCAAGGACGCGCAGGGCCGTCTGCGGGTGGCCGCCGGTATCGGCATCACCGCTGACGCCGTGCAACGCGCCGAAGCCCTCGTGGAGGCCGGCGTGGACGCTTTGGTGCTCGACAGCGCGCACGGACACTCCAAAAACGTCATTAACACCTTGAAAGAGATAAAGAAACGCTTCGACAGCGTGGATGTGGTGGTCGGCAACATCGCCACCGGCGAGGCGGCCAAGCTGCTCGCCGACGCAGGCGCCGACGCCGTGAAAGTGGGCATCGGACCCGGCTCCATCTGCACCACCCGCGTGGTGGCCGGTGTGGGCGTGCCTCAGCTCAGCGCCGTCTATGGCGTCTATAAAGCCCTGAAAGGCTACGACATCCCGCTCATCGCAGACGGCGGTATCCGCTATTCCGGCGATATTGTCAAAGCACTCGCCGCCGGCGGTGACTCCGTGATGCTCGGCGGACTGCTCGCCGGCGTGGAGGAATCCCCTGGCACCACCATCCTTTTCAATGGACGTAAGTTCAAGACTTACAGAGGAATGGGCTCCCTTGAAGCGATGCAGCAGGGTTCCAAGGACCGCTATATGCAGAGCGATGTCGATGATGCCAAAAAGTTAGTGCCCGAGGGCATCGTGGGACGCGTGCCCTACAAGGGCGACCTCTATGAGGTGATTTACCAGATGGCCGGCGGCTTGCGCTCCGGCATGGGCTATTGCGGCGCCGCCAACATCGGGAAACTCCATGAGGCCCGCTTCTGCCGCATCACCAACGCCGGTGTCCTCGAAAGTCATCCGCACGACATCACCATCACCAGCGAAGCCCCCAACTATTCCAGCGAATCCAAATAATACAGTCATCATAAAAAAAATTAATCGTTATGAAAAATAAGAATATCATCGTAGGTGTTGACTTCTCCAACAGCTCTCTCAATGCCCTGCGCCACGCCATCTCCATAGCTATCAAAACGGGCGCCGACATGCATCTGGTATGGGTGAAGACCCCCGGCGTGTCGAACAACATTACCGAAGACGGTGGAGACAATTACATCCACAAAGTGCAAGCGTCTTTGGATGAATGGAAAAACATGTGTAAATTAGAATCCCCTGAAACAGAGGTGAATACAGTTATCCTGGAAGGTAAAGTTCATGCCGAGATGAACAAATATGCCGCCAACCAGCCCAACGCCATCATCGTGATGGGCACGCACGGCACCTCTGGATTCGAGGAAGGATACATCGGCAACAACGTCTATCGTCTGATCAAAGACTCTTCCGTGCCGATTCTGATCATGCGTGAGAATATCGAGATCAAACGCGACCTCCACAATATTTACGCACCTATCGATTTGAGTTTCGAGACGTTGCAGAAGATGCGCTATGCCACGTACTTGGCGAAACGTTTCGCTGCCAAAATTTCCATCGCAGGTATCTACTACCCGAACAATGCCGACACGCGCCATATCATCAATGTGCAGATGCGCCACGCCGCCGACATGTGCGAGGATGCCAATGTGCGCCACGAAATGTACCCGCTTACCGTTCAGGACAATCTTGTGCAGAATCTGTTGAACCACGCTAACACATTGGATTCCAACTTGATTGTCATCATGCGCGAGGAGAACGAAACCGATTTCACGAGCAACGCACACATGCGTGAGATCCTCAGCACCTCCAAGATGCCGCTGCTGATTGTTCCTAACTATACCGCAGTAGGTCTCGGCAGATAATGGCTAAGATTCGCAAAAGGACGCTGCGCGGAGGCAACATGCTCAACCCCACTCCGGTGGTCATGGTCTCCTGCGGCGCCACGCTCGACGAATATAATATTATCACGGTCGCATGGGCGGGCACGGTCAATTCCGATCCGCCCATGTGTTCTGTTTCCATCCGTCCGACACGCCATTCCTATGACATCATCAAAAGGAGTGGTTGTTTTGTTATCAACTTGGTTAACAAGGAGTTGTCGGATTGCGCCGATTGGTGCGGTGTGCGTTCGGGGAAGAAGTACAACAAGTTCGTGGAGACGGGGCTCACGCCGGTGCGCGCCACGCAGGTGAACGCCCCCATGATCGAGGAATCGCCTGTGAACTTGGAATGCAAGGTCACGCAGGTGCTCCCGCTCGGCACTCACGACATGTTCCTCGCCGAAGTAGTCGCGGTGCATGTCAACGAAAATTTGTTCTCGAAAAAAACGGATGCCATAGACCTTCGTCGCGCCGATTTGGTGACTTACTCGCACGGTCACTACTACACGTTAGGTGAAATAATCGGCAAATTCGGGTTTTCGGTGGAGAAAAAGGCAACAGGGAAAGGTAACAGGCAACAAAAAAAAGGGAGTAGGGAATAGATTTTCAGAAGTTAGGTTTTATATACAAAAAGTATATCTTTGCAGTTTGAACAATGAAGCATTGGCGACATCTTATAGGGGTTTTGCTGCTGGTCACCGGAATGGCGTGCGTGAGTGCGCAAACCGGCGGGAAGTTTGTGTATAACTTCTTGAACCTCAGCTATTCTTCCAGACTTTTGAGTTTGGGAGGAAACCTTGTGTCCGTGCATGACGATGACCCGACTTTGCTGTTTTCAAACCCTTCGTTCATCAGTGAGCGCCAGCACAACAACTTGGCATTGAACTACACCGACTATTTCACCAAGAGCAATGCCATGGCGGTGGCGTATTCGCACACGTTTCCCAAGGCGGGCAGCTTTGCGATAGGCGTTTACGGTCTGCCGTACGGTTCTTTTCGCGGCGCGGACGAGACAGGCATTGAGACAGGCACTTTTTCGGCTGGCGACTATGCCTTGGTTCTCGGCTGGGGGCGCGAGTTGTCTGCCCATTTTTCGGTCGGTGCGAATCTGAAAACGGTGTTCAGCCACTACGGTCCTTATTTCTCCTCTGGATTGGCCGTGGATGTGGCCGGAAGTTATTTCAATGACGAGAAGAATTTGTCTCTCACGTTGTTAGCGAAAAACATCGGCGGTCAGGTGAAGTGTTACGCCCCGGGCAACCACGAAATGTTGCCGTTCGATTTGCAGTTGGCTTTCTCGCAACGGTTGCAGCACGTCCCGATCCGTTATCATATCTCGCTGCATTCCCTTTATCGTTGGAACATGAGCTATTACGGCCGCGACAACCCGTTCATTGGGCAGGATGCCATCACCGGCGAGCCGCAATACCCGTCCAAGGCGGCGCAGTTCGCTGACAACCTTTTCCGGCATTTCGTCTTCGGGTTGGAGCTGGTTCCCATAAAGTATTTTTCATTGCAAGTGGCTTATAACCACAATGTTCATCAAGAAATGAAGGTGCTGTCGCGCAAGTCGATGGCTGGATTTTCTTACGGTTTCCAGTTGAATATCAAAGGAATACGCTTTGGATTTTCTCGGTTGCACTATGCGCTGGGAGCCACGCCGAATTGTATCGACCTTGCCTTTGATTTTGACGAGTTGGTCAAAAACAGTAAGGAGCGGAAAGTCAGAAAGTTGGAGCGAATCACGAAGGATTGATTGTTTATTTCATGTCAAACCATTCCGGGTGGGCGTGCGGTTTGTCCTCCAAGTTGAATCTCCCCTTTCTATAACCCTGTAAACCATAGTATTGCGCCTGAATTTCCTGCATGTCTTTTTCGTAGTCGCCCGTGGGATGGAATATGGACATGATTCCGCAGGTCCGGGTTTTGTAGTCGATGTAGCCCAAGCTGATCGGCACCCCGGCTTCCATGGCAATCTGGTAGAACCCGCGTTTCCATCTTTCCACTCTTTTACGTGTGCCTTCCGGACAGATAATCAGAGTGATACGTTCGCGTTCTTTGATGACGTTCGCGGAATACTCCACGAAGTTTCTCGCGTGTTTCCGATCCACCGGAATACCTCCCAACTTCTTCAGTAACAGATTCAAAGGGAAGAAGAAGAACTCTTTTTTGATGATGGTGTTGGCGTGCAGGTCATAATATTGCATTGCCGCCAGTCCGATCACGAAGTCCATAATAGAGGTGTGCGGAGCCATCATCAGCACGCTTTTGGGAACGGTGCCATTGGGATCCGGATAGGGGATGGGTTTCACCCGATATACATATTTGAAGAGAAAGTCGCTAAGCATGATTCAAATTATTGATTATGAATTTGTTGTCTTTGATTAAGCCTTCGGTTACGCAACCCAATCGGAGTGCGCGGTTGTCGGGAAGGTGTCCGGCAGGGACGTTGTATATGAGCGGAAAATCCAAGTCGCGGCACTCGTCAGCCACAATCTCCTCTGCGGTTTTCCCGAACGGGACGGTATTGTCGTGCATGTCACTCAAATGCCCGACCAACAACGCATTGATGCCTGAGAACTTCCCGCTGCGTTTCAAATTGAGAACCATTCGGTCGATATGGTACAGGTATTCGTCCAAATCTTCGATGAGCAGCACTTTTCCGTGGGTGTCGATGTCGGAAGGGGAACCGATAAGGGAGTAGAGCATGGAAAGGTTGCCTCCTGTTAAAATTCCTGAAAAAGGTGCTGTTCTTGCCAAAAGATGGATTTCCAGTTCGTAGGTCAGGGTTTGGCCGGTCAATGCTTGCAAAAAAGATTGTAAAACAGGTGATTGTGTGTTCTTATCCGTCACATTGATGGGCATGGTGGCATGGATGGTGGCTGTTTGGAGGTTTTGTTGCAGGTGGTTGTGAAAGACGGTGATGTCGCTGTATCCGCAGATCCACTTCGGATGTTGTTGGAATCGTGTAAAGTCCAGATTGTCAATGATTCTGGCCGATCCATAGCCGCCGCGTGCACACCAAATCGCTTTCACGTCGTTGTTGTCGAGCAGATTTTGGAAGTATTCGGCGCGCAGGGTGTCGTTGCCCGCAAACTGATGGTCTTCCGCAAACAGCCGGTCATCATAAAAAACGTTAAAACCGTTTTTCTTCAACCAATTTTCCGCAGGGAGGATTTCGGATTTGGAAATCTTCCGCGCGGGAGCGGCCAGCGCAACGGTATCACCTTCAGTCAGATAGGGCGGAATAATCATAAATGGATGTTGTTGTCGGCGAGAATCTGCAAGGTCAGTTCTCTTAATAATTTACGTTGTTTCAAATTGTTATAGAACCGTTTTTTGTGCTTGGCCACTTTTCGGTTCTTGAAGATTTGTCCCGTAACACCTTGATATTTCGGATCAATGGCGGCGGTCAGCATGTTGGCGGCGCCTTGTTCGGGTGTGTTGATCAGCGGCCGGAAGAGCCAGTCGCACAGTTTGTCCACCACCACGTTGTCCATCCGGATGATGCCGGTGTCCACGATGTTGGGGTCGGAAACGTTGAAGCAGATGCCTTCGTCCTTCCAAGCTTCCGAAGCGTCGAGCATAAAGTAGTAAAGGGCTAATTTGGAGCTTCCGTAGGCGGTGAAGCGGTTATACTCCTTCTGTGTCTTCGGGGCGAACGTTTTCGGTGTTATCTTTCCGAGGACGTAAGCCAGGGAAATCATGCTGACAATGCGGGTACCCTGTCCCATGATGGGGTGCAGCAAATTTGTTAACGTAAAGTGCCCTAGATAGTTAACAGCCATAATGTATTCAATGTTGTTCACGCTGGTCTTGGAATGGCTGGGCAGCACTCCGGCGTTGTTCAGCAGTATCTGCAGGGAAGGGAAACGGCTTTTCACTTCATCGGCGAAACGCACGATATCCGCCAAATTGCCGAGATCCACCTGCATCAGATGGAAAGTCCCGCCGGTTTCCCGTTGGATTTCCTCCATCACCGGTCGTGCGGCTTCCGTGTCGATGCAGGCCATAATCACGTCGTATCCCGCCTTGGCCAGCTCCCGCACGTGAATACGGCCCATCCCTCCGTCTGCTCCGGTCACTAACGCAATTCCTTTTTTTTCCTCGTTCATTATTAACGGTTTTTAACCTCTGTTCGAATTATTTTTCTTCGCAGTAGAGGGTGTGATGGATGACAAGGTTGGAATCCATCGTGAGCACCTCTTCTTTGTTGAATTCCTCGCATTCGTTGCGGGTGAAATTTTTAACAGTGTCGGTTGCCGCTTGAACAATGCTGTCATTCCGGGTGAAAACATTTGTGGAGTAACATTGGCATTCTTTCATGCTGCAAGAGGCCAAACAGGCAATGATGGCGAAAACGGTAATGATGCAAAAAAGTTTTCTCATTTTTTGAAATTTTAAGATTGTTTGGCGGAACAGGCCAAAGCGTATAATTTTATCTGTTTGATCATAGAGGCAAGGCCGTTGGAGCGTGTGGGGGACAGGTGGTTTTTCAAACCGATGACGTCCAGATAGGAGAGATCGTTGTCGAGAATCTCCTGCGGTGTATGACCAGAAAGAACTCTAATTAACAGATTGACAATGCCTTTCGTGATAATGGCATCGCTGTCGGCAGTGAAAAAGAGCTTGTCGTCTTTCATTTCCGGGTGCAGCCAAACTTGCGATTGGCAGCCGCTGATGAGGTACTCCTCGGTCTTGTATTGCGGGTCTATCATGGGAAGTTCTTTGCCCAACTCGATAATGTAGTTGTACTTGTCCATCCAGTCGTCGAACATTTCAAACTCCTGAATGAGTTCCTCTTCCGTTTCTTTCATCGTATTCATAATCCTAACAAATTGTCTTTCAGTGTTTTATATTTCAAACAAAAACGTTGCAAATGTACATAATTTACGGATACGAAATTTTTCCGTTTTCTCGCGTTACCGTGTCAACGCGTCATCGTTTTTTACGTTCGCTTGCAAGGTTTTGTTGATGAGTGTTTTGAGTTCTAAAACACTGGTCTCCACAACCTTGCGTTTCTCCGGCTGGAACATAGTGGCGTATTTCGCTTTGCCGACTTTGAACTTCAGTTTGTCTTCCAACCCGATGATATCCAGTCCGATACGTATCGGTTTGACCAGCGAGATGTTATAGTCGTAGGTCATGTCCAGATTGTGGCGTCCGGAAATGATGGCGCTGTACTTGTCGATGGAGAGCAGGAACGGATAGACGTCGATTTCGTTCTTGTAGATGGTGATTTCAGTGGACAGGCTGTCGATCTTGTTTTCCGTTTTCTTGCTGAACATCAGTTTTTTAGCGATGTTTTTATAGGTTTCGCTGTCAAGGACGACTAAGTCGTGCCCATTGATGGCGGCGGCACCCCGCAGGGTGGAGTACTTGATGTCGTAGTTGGATTTGAGGTAGGTTTCGGCGGCGAAGTGGAATTCCGCGTTGCCGCTGAAGGCTTTCAACATTGGCAGGATGGTATCGACTTCCGGAATCATGGCGATGAGTTTATCTATCTTGATATCAAGTAGATGGAAATCGAATCCGAGGAAAAGGTGGTTCATGCGCGGGGTGCGGTACATGGCGGTGAGCTGCATCCGCGCGGCATCGTTGGTGAGACCCATCTCCTCCAGCACCAGCACGCCGTCTTTCACATAGACGCGACCGGCGATGTTGCGGAACTCCACATCCTCATACAATGCCTTTTTGATGGTGGTTTTCATATTGACGTCCATTCCGAAGGGCACTATGAATGGGGAATCTCCGTTTTTCGCCTCTAACTGCTCCGCCTGCTCTATCAGGGAGTCTGGGGCTCCGAAGCCGTCGGCAAGGTCCATTAACTCGTTGAGGTTCAGATAGTCAGCGACTAAATCCAGATTGCCTTTGAGCAGCCCTGTGCCATGGAGGAACGGTTCAATTCCCGTAATGGTTCCCGTCAGCGAGGCGGCCGACTGTCCAAACTGGATATTTGCTTTTTTTAACACACATTTCTTCGGGTTGAAATCGATATCAAGTGCCGGGATTTTTATGGCGTGGGCGATATCCCGAATATCGGCTTTGGCATTCGTGGTTTGCAGTTTCACCACCGGAGACCATCGCAACAGTGGATTCTCTTCGTTGTCTTTATAATCGATTTCCGCCTTCAGATTTAGTTTGTCCGTAGAGAAGTCAATGAGATTTCCCTTTTTGGAACTTGTGGATTGACCGGAGTTGCTAACGTAAACTATGGCATTGTTCCCGTTGTAATCCAAACGCATTTGATTCATGTTTTTCAACACGAAAACCCCTTGAGGATTAGAAAGATGTGCGGAAATCGTGTCCGCCCACATACTGAGCTGATTCAATTTATAGGTTGTGGCGAATTTAAGATCCACCGTACTGTCTAACAGATTGTTGGTATAGGCATCCAACTGAATGGAAGATCCATTGATTTCCTTCCGCTCACGTGTGCGGATGTTTTGGATCGAGAGTTCACTCGTTTTCACTTTAGCATTGAGCCATTCGTCGATTTTATACGGCTTTTCCGTCACAGGAAAGGTCAAATCCACCTGTAAATCAGGCGAATAGACGGACATGGTATCTTCATACAACATTTTCAAATCCGTGAATTGCCCGTTGATGGTGGCTTTGGTGATATTGTCAACCGTGAATTCCTTTTTCGGGTCGTAGGTGAGTTGCGTGTTCACCTTGAGATCTGCTTTTCCGCCATACTCGGTGAAGTCTTCGGGCAGGAAGTCTTTGAAATCCGCGACGTGGAGTTTTCCTGTAGCGAGGATGTTCAGTAACATCTTGCCTAACAGGTTTTTGACTGTTCCTGATGCTGTGATTTTGTTCCGCTTTCTGGTAGTGGCCGACAGCGATTTGACGGTCAGATCCGTCTGGTTGTCGAGGTCGAGGTTCAGGTCGAAATGACCTTCCACATTTGTGAAATCGAGCGGAAGATCTTTCATGGCAAAGTCCCCGTTGGTCCATTTGATGCCGGAAGTGACCTTCGGGGTTTCTTTGTCGCTGAGCGTTCCCTTCACATCCCCTTCCAAGGCGAGCGTGCCGTGTATCTGCATGTCATCCAAAGTGTTACCGATGATGGAGCGAGGAATCAACGGAAGTATCCAATCAATATTCCAATTTCCGGTTTCGTAGTGCAGATCTGTATGGATGTCGCTGCTTAGCGTGTCGATGTCAACCGAACCGTTTACGTCAAGTGTCTGGTCTTCAAGTTTCAGGCGGGTATCCTTGAGTTCGAAATCCAATGCCGACAAGTCTGCTTGGAGATCTGACGAAACGGTGAGGTCCATTCCGTTGAGATATGTCGTGGTATCGTGGCATAGCACAGTGTTGCTCACATCTGCGACGAGGTTGCCGTCAATCAAGTTAAAATCTGTGAAAACACCGTCGTAGGAAACCATTACATCGTCGACGGAAAAAGAAAGCGCGGTACTATCTTTCATGGCGAAAACAAGATTATCCGCATATATTTTCGCTTTGCCTTCGATATTGTTATTCTCAAATTTCCCATTCACCGTTAGGTCAACGCCTTTTGCCGCCGCTTTTTGTTTCGCTTTGCCATTTTGATAACGAATGTCGAGGTTTTTGGCTTTGACTTTTTGCAAATCAATGCTGTAATCGAAAGAGGAGGTGTCGTTACTGCGAAAAACGTCGTAGTTTCCATTTCCGTTCTCATCCACATACAGGTTCAGCAAACCATTCTCCAGTGAAAAATCGTTAATTTCCGCATGTTTGTTTTTGATCAGTTCGCGGATGTTAAGGGTGGCCAAACAGTCTTTGACAAACAGCAACGTGTCGGAGACATCGGCATTCTGGGGATTTTTCAGCACTACATTCTCTAAATCCAGCCCGATTTTAGGAAATGTCTTGAAAAAAGTAAGGCCGGCGTTGTCCATGTGGAATTCGCAGGTAAGGAACCGGTCTGCCTGACTGTTGACAATCTTTGCCAATTTGGAAGGTGAAAAAATGCAAAAAAGGGCGATTGAAGCTGCAATGATGATCAGCAGCAGAATCGAACCCAAAGAGATCAGCCCTATTTTCAGCGGTTTCTTCATTTTTCCCTGGTGAAAGTGTAATATTTTCCGTAATCGTCATGGTACTCCAGCGTGGTGGCGTTGAGTTTTGTAACCGTATAGGTTTTCGGGATGTTACCGCCCATTTCCATCTGGTGGATTTGGGTCAGGGTGGCTTTTTCGAGTGTCCAGGTGAAGGGTTGCGCCTCTTCTTCGGTGACATCGTCGGCGATGTCCCACGTGTAGCCGGTGCCGGCTTCATTGTAGTATTCGTGGATGGTGCCGGTCACCCAATAGCCGGGGAGGAGCGTTTTGTCGAACTTTTCCTTGCGCGGGAAGAGGTCGCAGCCGGCCATCAAAAGCATAGTTGCACATAAAATCACGCCGAAGGTCAGTTTCCTCCGGTTTTCTTTGCCGATATGTCCAAGTCTATTCATTTTATCCAAATATCCAACTGGTGTATTAGACCCGTTTCGCGGGCAAAAGTACATAAATTCCGAATATAGAAAGTTGAATGCGTTTTTCTTGCGGAGACATAAAATTTTACACCTCTGCTAAATTCGATTTATTTCCATCTCTAACGTAATGTCAAACAGCGAATTAACATCATGGATGATGGTTTCGGCCACCTCCAGCACTTCTTTCGGGGTGGCACCGCCGTAGTTCACTAAAACCAGTGCTTGGTTCTTCCACGTGCCCGCGTTGCCCATGCGCTTCCCTTTCCATCCGGCTTTCTCAATCAGCTGTCCTGCAGAGAGTTTCTTTAGTCCGTCGGGTGCGTCGTAAGCCACTAAATCGGGGAAGTTTGTCTGCAGTTCACGGTATTTTTCCTCGGGAATCATTGGGTTTTTGAAGAAACTGCCGCCGTTGCCCACGATTTTCGGGTCCGGCAGCTTGGTGTCGCGGATTTTCCGTACGCAGTCGGAGACACTGTGCAGCGTCAAGGGCAGCTCCCGCTCTTCCAGAGCCTTCGCCAATCCCTGGTAGGAGAGTGTAAAATGCTTTTTCTTAGATAGTTGAAACCAAACGTGGGTGATGATAAAGTCGTGTTTGAGCTCCTGTTTGAAGATGGAGTTGCGGTAAGCGAACCGGCATTCCGCGTTGCTTAGCGTGAGGGGTTTACCGGTGGAGATGACGTAGCCTTCCACTTTCAGAATGGTGTCTTTGACTTCCACTCCGTATGCGCCGATATTTTGTACTGGTGCGCTTCCGACCCATCCGGGAATACCCGTAAGGTTCTCAATGCCAAATAGTTCGTGACGGATACAGTATTGGATGAGGTTGTCCCAGGGTTCGCCGGCGGCCACCCGCAGCACCACCGCGTCCCACGCCTGCTCCACGACTTCGATGCCGGTGAAGACCGGATGCACAATGGAGCCGTCGAAGTCTTTGGTAAACAGGGTGTTGCTCCCGCCGCCGAGGATGTAGAAAGGTTCCTGATGCAGATATTCGGTGATCAGTGCAGGCACCTCACCAGCGTTTTCAATTTGCAGAAAACGCCGCGCGAAAACCTCCATTCCGAAGGTGTTGTAATCTTTAAGGTTTTGGTTTTCAGATATTTTCATTGATTAGAACATATAGCCCATTTTGACGTAAATGTTGGCCATGCCAGTATTGTCGCGCTTGTCGAATGGCACCGCCCAGTCCACGGAAAGCACGAAGTTGTCGTTCATCATCACTTTCAGCCCCAGACCGCCGGAGAAGTGCGGACGGTAAACGTTCTTGCTTTCGTCGAAAACGATGTAGTCGGGCAGGTTTTCGAGGTCGAAGTCGGGGTCGTTTTTCGCGATATTGTCGAGGATGTTGATTTTGTCGAGGCGATAGGGTTGCAGGACCAGTCCCATATCGACAAACGGGTTGAGTCCGATGAAGAAATGCTCCTTTCCGATGTCGAATTTGCAGATTTGGAAGCGGAATTCGGCGTTGGCGAAGGCGTAGCCTTTGGAGGCGATGCGGTTGCGAAGAATGCCGCGGTTCGTGTTTCCGCCGCCGAGTCCTTCGTACAACACTCTCTGTATGAACAGGTTATTGTAGTAATTGTTGAGGTAGAACGGGGCATTGCCGGCAACGTCCAACTGAGTGGCCAAACGGTAGGCAAATGTGATTTTGTCTTTGTAAACGGGCACGAAATGCCGGAAGGAAGCGTTGAAAATCAAGCTGTTGGCATCCTTGTCTTCGCCAAAGCCGGCGTAATAGGTCAGGAAGAGATCCACGTTCATGCCTTTCTTGGTGTTCTGCTGGCGGTCGCGGTTGTCGAAGGAAAGGCCGCCGTGCACGAAGGGATGCCAGCCGCCGTTGGCCTCCGCCGGGGACAAGATTCCCCATTTCACGTATTTGTCGTAAAGACCGTCCACATAAGGCAGCATGTTCTCCGGCTTTTTGCCCTTGTTGATCATGTCGAGGTTGACGGGCCCGATTTTGTAGCCGAGGACGCCGAGTCCCGCGTTCCAGTACCACCCGGCGCCGATTTCCCCGTTGATGTCGGTGACGAAACGGAAGAGGTCGCGTTGTGATTTGTAAAAGGCGCGGGAGATGTAATCGTCGCTTTTCTTCTTGGCCCAGCCGCCGTTATAGACGGTTTGATAGCCGTTGTAGCCGTAAAAATCGCACAGTGCGTCAGGTAGATACGACACGTCGATGTTGAAACGGTGCCCCGGAATCAAAAATTTGGAGTCGTATGCGAAGCGGAAAAGTCCGGAACGTTTGGTGGTGTAGGCCGCCTCGAAGTAGAGCGAGTGGATATATTCGGGATAGACGGAGCCGTCGCCGAAATAGTAAACGTTGCTCAGCAGACCGTATTGGAAGCCTTTGTCCGCATCGTATCCCACGCTGGGCAGGATACCGAAAGTCCAGCCGGTGCGGACTTCGCTTTTCTCTTTTTTGGGTTTGGGTTTCCTGTCGCGTTGAACCGCCGTTGAGTCTCCGTCATTAGCATAAACGGCAAAAGTGCCCATCAACAGGGCGATAATCAGGAATGTGGTTTTCTTTCTCATAAGTTTGGTAGTTTAATGTTTAGTTGCCAAAAGCTAAAAGCTAAAAGCTAAAAGCTAATAGCCAAAAGCCAATAGCTAATATCTCGGTCCGAAGATGGCGCTGCCGATGCGGATGAGGGTGCTGCCCTCTTCGATGGCGATGGGGTAGTCTTCGGTCATGCCCATGGAAAGTTCCTTGAAATCAGGATTTTGCGAAAAGTAACGGGTTTTAAGTTCATCGAAAATCTGATGAAGGTGGTGAAATTCGCGGCGCACCTGTTCTTGGTCGTCCGTGAACGTGGCCATACCCATTACCCCGTGGATTTTAACGTTTTTTAGCTCTTGAAAACTTTCGTTTAGCAGCATTTCCTCGCATTCTTCGAGCGTGAAGCCGAATTTGGTCTCCTCGTCGGCGATGTGAAACTGCAACAGACAGGGGATGGTGCGCTCGTTTTTGATGGCGTGTTTGTTGACCTCTTTGAGCAGGTCGAAGCTGTCAATGCTGTGAATCATAGACACATACGGGGCGATGTACTTGATCTTGTTGGTCTGCAGGTGACCGATGAAGTGCCATTCGATGTCTTTGGGGAGCTGTTCGTGTTTTGCACGCATCTCTTGGGCGTGGTTTTCACCAAAAACGCGCTGCCCGAGTTGGTACAGCGCGGAAATATCCTCCGCCGGTTTGAATTTGGAGACGGCGACCAGGCGCACACCGGCGGGCAGGGAAGCCCGGATTTCGTCGTATTTTTCGATGTTCATACGGACTGTATTTAGTGACCCCGGCGGGATTCAAACCCACGACCTTCAGAACCGGAATCTGACGTTCTATTCAGCTAAACTACGGGGCCGATTCAGGGCGCAAAAGTACAATTTTTTTTTATAACTTTGGCTTTTGGATTTTAGCTTTTGGCAGAGAGGGTTAGACCACTAAGGAGCAGACGATGAAGATGATGCTGGCGAATTGCAGGATGTTGCGGGCCAGGAACCAACGGATGGCGAACCATTCGAGGTGGTTCTCCGAAATCGCGTCCCAATGTTCGATGGGACCGAACCACCACTGCCGTTTGAACTCACGGTCGGGGTGGTAGCAGAATTGGTAGAGGAGATAAAACAGCGTGACGGAGAGGGGAAGCAACAGGAAGATGGCGGAAAAAGCCGGGTGCAAATGTTTGAGAATCAGCGAAATGAGAAGAATGATATAAGGAGTGAAGTTGAAGATCGCAGAAGCTGTTAGTTGCAACGGTTTGGTTTTCAGGACTTCGGCCAAGGTTTTCTTTCCCACTTTTTTGTCGGTGGAAATCTCCATGACGGAGTGTGTGTACAGGATGTTGACGACCCAGAGGCCTACGGCCACCGCCACGACCCACACACCAGCGTTGAGGGTGTCGCATGCCGCGTAGTGGACGCCGGCCATCAGCAGGGGACCGAAAATGAGGCCCGTGACCAGTTCGCCGAGACCGTGGAAGCAGAAGCGGATGGGTTTGCCGGAGTAGAAGAAGCCGAGGAAACCGGCGGCCAGGGCGATGTAAAGTGGTGTGAGTCCGCGTTTTATGAAAACGATGCAACCTAACAATATAGCGGCAAGCGCAAACAGCGAAGCCACGAGGAAGAGCTGTCGCGGAGTCGCCTCGCCGGAGGTCAGGTAGGGACTTTTGGCGATGCGGGCACGTTGTCCCTCCTCGGCCGTCTGTTGCCGGACATCTTCGCTGTGAAACTGATAATCAAAGTAGTCGTCGAAGAGGTTCACCGACAGGTGCGCCAGCATCACCCCGAACACAGCGGCAATACTCAGCCCAATGGAGAAATTTTCGTTTCCGACAGCCATAAAGACGGCCACTAATGCAGGCAGTACGCTCTGCGGCAGTGCGAATGCACGTGCGTTCTGAATCCAAAATATTAACTTTTTCATCTAATTTCTAAACGCTAAACCATAAACCCTAAACTAAACAAAAAACCATCTGTTAGTGACAGATGGCCTTGTTTAGTACCGCGTATGAGAATCGAACTCATATTGCAAGATTGAGAATCTTGATTCCTAACCGTTAGAAGAACGCGGCAGTTGAAATCGGCGGCAAAAATACACTTTTTTTTGATACGGCAATGCCCAAGTGAAAATATTTTTTCGTCAAGGCGGGAACAGGTGATTTTCAGGGTGGTTGGACGCTGATTTCACGTCTATATGGTACCGAAACCCCTCATTCTGTCAGTTGCTCTTGGTTGCCATTTGCTGGAGCATGGCGATTTCCTCCGCCCACAGCGTTTCGTCGGGAGTTTCGAGAATGAGCGGCATATTGTCGAAGCGCGGGTCGTTCATGAACCGTTCGAAGAACTCCATGCCCAACAGACCTTTGCCGATGCTGTCGTGTCGATCGACGCGGCTGGCGAATGCCTTTTTCGTGTCGTTGAGGTGCACGGCCCGCAGGTAGTGAGCGCCTATGGTGTCGTCAAATTCCTGCCAAGTCTGGTGGTATCCGTCCTCGGTCTTCAGGTCGTAGCCGGCGGAGTAGGTGTGGCACGTGTCGATGCAAACCCCTACGCGGCTCTTGTCCTCCACCTTGTCGATGATATAGGCCAAATGTTGGAAGCTGAACCCCACGTTGGTGCCTTGACCGGCAGTGTTTTCGATGACGGCGGTCACCCCTTGCGTCTTGTCCAAGGCGAAGTTGATGCTTTCGGCCACGCGAGTGAGGCACTCTTCCAAGCTGATCTTCTTCAGATGGCTTCCCGGGTGGAAATTAAGCATTTTTAACCCCAATTGCTCGCAGCGCTGCATCTCTTCCAAGAAAGAGTTGCGCGACTTCTCCAAGCCTTCGGGCTCGGGGCTGCCGAGGTTGATGAGATAGCTGTCGTGGGGAAGCACGTAGTCGGCGGCGATGCCGGATTTCGCGAGATTCTCCTTGAAGGCGGCCACAGACTTGTCGGTCAAGGGTGCGGAAAACCATTGCCTCTGGTTTTTGGTGAAGAGGGCGAAGGCGGTGGCACCGACCTGCATGGCGTTCAGCGGGGCGTTCTCCACCCCGCCGGAGGCACTGACGTGTGGACCGAGGTGTTTCATGTTATTCGAATTGTTTATTGTTGTCCGTTTCTCCCTTCCAGGGGTTGCGCTTCGCTTACCCCTGGCTACCAAGCTCTTGCCCCTTCGGGGTTGCTTAAGGAAAAAGTTTTACCGATTGCCTATTGTCTCAATCTGATATCAACCACCCCTTCCTTGTCGGTGACATTACCGATGACGTATGCCTTCTCGCCCAGCTCGTTGAACATTTTGACGGTTTGGTCGGCGTCTTTGGGATCCACCATCAGCACCATGCCGATGCCCATATTGAAGACATTGAACATTTCGCGGTGATTGACTTTGCCGTACTTTTCGAGGAACGGGAAGATGGCGGGCATTTCCCAGTTGTGTTCGTCCACGAAGATGCCTTGGCCGGGGCGCAGCGCACGCGGGATGTTCTCGTCGAAGCCGCCGCCGGTGATGTGGCAGATGGCGTGGATGTCAACATTTTTTAACACTTCCAGCACGGGCTTCACGTAGATGCGGGTGGGGGTGAGGAGCACGTTGCCGAGCGTGTCGGGCAAGGTGTCGTATTTCGTGTTGAGGTCTAACTGGTTGTCTTTGAAGACGATTTTACGCACGAGGGAGAAGCCGTTGGAGTGCACGCCGGAGGAGGCGAGTCCGATGAGCGTGTCGCCGACGTTGACTTTCGAGCCGTCGATGAGTTTGGATTTCTCGACCGCGCCGACGGTGAAGCCGGCGATGTCGTATTCGTCAACATCGTACATATCGGGCATTTCCGCCGTCTCGCCGCCGATGAGGGCGCAGTTGGAGAGCACGCAGCCGTCGGCGACGCCCTTCACGATGGCCTCGATCTTGGTGGGTTCGTTTTTGCCCACAGCGATGTAGTCGAGGAAGAAGAGGGGTGCCGCGCCTTGGGCGAGCACGTCGTTCACGCACATGGCGACGGCGTCCTGCCCGATGGTGTCATGGCGGTCCATCATGAATGCCAGTTTCAGTTTGGTGCCCACGCCGTCGGTGCCGCTGACCAGGACGGGTTCCTTGTAGCCGAGGGAGGCGAGGTCGAACATGCCGCCGAAGCTGCCGATGTTGCCCATCATGCCGGGACGGTTGGTGCGGGAAATATGCTTTTTGATGAGGCGTACCGACTCGTAGCCTGCTTCTAACTGTACACCTGCTTCTTGATATGCTTTGGACATAGTTTATCGTATTAAAAAATGTTAAATAATCAACATGGCATCGCCGTAGGTAAGGAAGCGGTATTTCTCCGCCACAGCCTCTTTGTAGGCTTTCATCACGAAGTCATAGCCGCCGAACGCCGCCACCATCATGAGCATGGAGCTTTGCGGGGCATGGAAGTTGGTGACCATGGCGTTGGCCACTTTGAAACGGTAAGGCGGATAGATGAACTTGTTGGTCCACATGTCGGTTTTGCCGTTCATTTCGGTGGTTTTCACCATGCCGCTGTCATAGACGGACGACTCGAGGGCTTTCATTGTGGTGGTGCCCACGACGGCGACCTTGTGTCCAGCTTTCTTGGTCTCGTTGATTTTGTCGGCCACCTCCGTGCGGATGATCATGCGCTCGGAGTCGGGTTTGTGTTTCGACAGATCCTCGACGTCGATATCGTTAAAATTGCTTAATCCGGCGTGCAGGGTGATGTAGGTGCGGTCGATGCCTTTGAGCTCCATCTTGGAGAGCAGGAAGCGGCTGAAGTGGAAGCCGGCGGCGGGAGCCACGACGGCACCCTCCTCGGTGGCGTAGATGGTCTGGTAGTCGTCTTCGTCGCTGGGCTCGATTTCGCGCAAGCGCTGGATATCGTTGGGCAGCGGGGTGGTGCCGATCTCCATCAGTTTCCGTTTGAAGGCGTCGTGGTCGCCGTCGAAGAGGAAACGCAGGGTGCGGCCACGGGAGGTCGTGTTGTCGATGACTTCGGCCACCAAGCTGTCGTCCTCGGTGAACGAGAGCTTGTTGCCGATGCGGATTTTGCGCGCGGGGTCAACCAGCACATCCCACAGACGGCTCTCTTCGTCGAGCTCGCGAAGCAGGAAAACGCGGATTTGGGCGCGTGTCTGCTCCTTCTCGCCGAACATCAGCGCGGGGAAAACGCGGGTGTTGTTCATCACGAACAAATCACCGTCGTCGAAGTAGTCAATGATGTCTTTAAATAGCTTATGCTCAATGGTTTTTGTCTTTCTATTGAGCACCATCATACGCGCCTCGTCACGCTCCTCCACAGGGTGAAGCGCTATCAATTCCTGAGGCAAATAATACTTAAATTCAGATAATTTCATCCACTAAAATTTTGGCGCGCAAAGATACAATATTTTTAGGCGTTTGTCAAGAGGTTTTTTTCAAAAAAATTCTTAAAAAAAATGTACCTTTGCCTTCGCTTCCTGTAAATGGGCATTGTTTGTATAGATATTTAATAATCAAATAGTTATAAGTATGAAAGACATTTTGTTACAACGTTTCAGCAAGTATATCTCATACGCGACGACCGCCGACCCGGAGTCGGAGAGCTATCCCAGCACGCAGGCGCTCCTCGATTTCGCCGATGTGATGGTGGAAGAACTGCGGAGCATCGGTATGCAACAGGTCACCAAAGACCAACACGGCTATGTGACGGCCCTCCTGCCCGCCAACACTACGGAAAAGCAGCCGGTGATAGGCTTTATGGCGCATCTTGACACAGCTCCCGACATGCCGGGAATCGCTGCGCCTGTCATCGTCCCGAACTATGACGGCGGCACCCTTGTTCTCGACAAGGAGACGAACACCGTTCTTTCGCCTGAAGAGTTTCCCGAACTGTTGGATTACAAAGGGTTAACCCTGCTCACCACGGATGGAAAGCATCTGCTCGGCGCGGACGATAAGGCCGGCGTGGCGGAGATTGTCTGCGCGATGGAGTATCTTATCCAGCATCCCGAGATCAAGCACGGCGACATCAAGGTTGCCTTTTCGCACGACGAAGAGGTTGGCAACGGCGTCAAATTTTTCGATGTGGAAGCGTTCGGTTGCGATTATGCTTACACGATGGACGGCGGTGCCCTCGGTGAGCTGGAGTTCGAGAACTTCAACGCAGCCGGTGCCAATATCCGCATCCAGGGCAAGAACATCCATCCCGGATATGCCAAGAACAAGATGGTGAACTCGCAGCTTATCGCCATGGAGCTCAACAGCTTGCTGCCTGCCGCACAACGCCCGGAGCACACTCAGGATTACGAGGGTTTCTATCTTCTCACCCGCATCGACGGCACCGTGGAGGAGACGAAAATGTCGTACATCATCCGCAATCATAATCGCGAGACCTTCGAGGCACAGAAGAAGTTCATGCAAGATATTGTCAACTTCTTGAATATCAAGTATAACGGTTGTATTACCTGCGAAATCAAGGACCAGTATTACAACATGCGGGAGAAGGTCGAGCCCGTCTATTACGTGGTGGAGCGTGCCGTGAAGGCGATGAAGGAAGCCGGTGTGGAGCCGGTCATCGTTCCCATCCGCGGCGGCACAGACGGTGCGAATCTCTCGTTCCGCAACCTGCCGTGTCCCAACATTTTCGCGGGCGGCCACAACTTCCACGGTAAGTATGAATACGTGCCGTTAGAGTCGATGGTGAAAGCCACGGAGGTGATTGTGAACATTGCGAAGTGTTGATTGATAAGAGGTTAACGAAAAAGGCGCGAACATAATGTCCGCGCCTTCGCTTTTATCTCCATCCGATAGCGAAAAAGTTGTATTTTTGCGCGCTTTTTCGCAAAAGGGTCCTGTAGTTCAATGGATAGAACGGAAGTTTCCTAAACTTTTGATTTGGGTTCGATTCCCAGCGGGACTACTCCATTGGGGCGATTCTTTTCGCCCCTATTTTTTTCCACATTTTTTGTCTTGCCAATGAATATATGTTCGTGAGCCGATGAATATATGTTCGTGAGCCGATGAATATATGTTCATTAAAAATCATACCCCACCATCTCTCCGTGCGGGTGGATGATGGTGTATTTGGTGAACCGCTCGTCTGCGTTAAAACCGTCACCGTAGTTTATTGAGCCGTCGCGCTTCACCTGTTTCACGGACTTGGTGGAGTAGATGGATCGCATGCGTTGGTCCCATATCACCTCGTCGGTGATGACCGAATCCCCGCTGCCATAATCGTAGATGACTACGTTATGGGTGGCCTTGTAGAGGTTGTTGTTGATTTGGCAGGCATAGTCGGCGGTGACGATGGCTTGTCTCCGGCCGAAGTCGTTGAAGGAGACGATGGTGATGCCTTTTGGGCAGTCCAAATACGTGGTGTCGGGACTTTCGTATCGGTTCAGCATGGGCGTATTCACGATAAAGGCGGTTTGGCCGGAGTCGCTGACGGTGATGGTGATGTTTTCGGCGGACTCGTCGGGATACTTGCCCTCAAACTCCAGCAGCTGGGCATTCGGGCTTTTGGAGTGGCATGCAGCAAAAAGCATCATAACGAACGATGCCGTTATGATGCTTTTGTACAGATATTTACGTTTCGGAGACATCCCTGTGGGTTATCTCACAGTCGTGTTCTCTTGGATCCAGCAGCCCACGTGCACGGAGTCGCCGTTCTTCAGACCGCGTTTGAACAGTTCGTCCTTGCTGGGGTATCTCAGTTTGGCGCGGTGGTTGTTGGCGTCGTTGGCGCAAGAGGGGTCAACGGCTGCGGCTTTGGCGTATTTGTCGGCTGCGGCCCAAGCGTAGGCGCCCGGAACCTCGTTGTCGCCGGAGCATCCGCGGGAGTAGAGGTCGCCAATCAGGATGTAAGCCTTGCCCATGTTGGGTTTCGCCTTAAGGGCTTCGTAAGCGGCGGCGCGGGCCTCGGACAGGGAGCCTTTCAGTTGGTAGGCGATGGCCAGCATGTAGTTGGCGTCGGCTTGCTGCTCGTGCGTCTCGCTCAGCTTCACGGCTTCTTTGAAGTAACCAACGGTGGCGCTGAAATCTTCGTCGCTCTTGTTGGTGGCGTATTTCTTGAGCGTGAGGTTACCCATCATGTAGGCCGTGTTGCGGCTCGGGCTGGCTTTGTGGAGGATGGACAGGCCTTCGAGGAACACAGGGCTGTCGGTGCAGTCGCCCTTGAACATCGTGTTGACCATCTTGCTGACGGCGGCGAGGTCGTTTTTGATTTCCTCGAACTTCTTGGTGTAGAGCATATCCATCACCTCGCAGGAAGCGTAAGGAGCCACGGCTTTTTCGATCTTGGCCAGAGTCTTGCGGTAGTTGACGATGAGTTTCGACTGGCGGGTGGTGTCGGCCACAAGGCGCTTGGCTTGCTTGTCGTAGGCGATGCGGTCGATCTCGGCATTGTCGAACTGAGCCTGCAGTTTCTCCAAAGCGTCGGTACCAGTTTCGTAGGCCTTGGTGGCGTTCAAGATGGAGAGGTCGATGTAGTCGGTGGCACGCTCGTAGGCCTCAATCACGATGGAGGTGTCCTTCTTGGCCTTGGTCAGGTTCTCGGCCAGCTGGAAGTAGGCGTCCCAGATAGCGGGTTGGGTGTTCTCCTTTTCCATTTCCACGGACTGCACGAACCAGTCGAAAGCCTTCTCGTACTGGTCTTTGCGGTAGCGGATGGTGTTATAGGCCTTGAAGCCCAAACCGGAACCCGGCGTGAATTTGTCGGGGAAGTAGGTGCTACGCACATCGAAGGTGTAGAACAGAGAGTCGATGAGCAGTTCGCGGCGCGCGGAATCCTTTTCTTCTTTGATCAGGTTCTGGAAGAGCGTCTGTGCGTTGGTGTAGATGCCGTCGTAAGCGCAAGGGCTGTGTTGGATGACATACTGCCAAGCTTCGTAGGCATCTTTGTAGTTTTTGTCATTGTAAAAAGTTCTGAAAATGGTGATTTGCTCCAAGCATTTGATGGAGTCAGCCTCGTTGGCTCCATATTTGAAGGAGCAGGGTTGCTGCGCGAAGCCGAAGCTTACGCTGAAAACCAGGGCGAGGATTGCGATAATCTTTTTCATCTTTTCGTTTTTTTTATTGGGTTATACTTATTTCTAATCTAACTTGACTCTTTGATACCAGCGTTCTTGCAGGGTGAAGCAGAAGGAGAAGCGGAAGTAGTTTTGACGTACCAGATCGTTGGCGAGGGTTCCTGTTTTTCCGTATTCGAACATGATGTTGATCGACGAGTGGGTGTTGAAGGTGGTTAGTGGAACTCCTACGCCTATACAGACTCCGAATTCGGAGATGGGTTTATTCCGCACTACCAATTCTCCGGAGGAATATTTGCCGCCGGCCCGGAATGCCATCTTCTTGAAGAACTTGTTGGAAAGCGGGTCGGGGATGTACTGGATGCCAACGGAGGAGGATATGGAGTTTTTCAGGGTGTCGTGTGACGGTTTCATGAACTGGAATTTCGCCCAGTTGTTCCAAGTCACATCGGCGGCCACCGTCAGCTTGTCGTGGAAGGTGTAGCTCAATCCGCCGCCGACCGATTGGGGAATGTTCAGTGTGCCGCGCAAACCTTCTTGGAACAAAACGGTGTCGTAGAGAGTTGTCGGGACGTAAGTGCCTGAGTAAGAGTTTACCAAGAGTTTTTCTTTGGCCCAAATATAGGCGGTGTTGCTATAGACCGCACCTATGCCGATGCGGTGTTTCTCGCCGATGTTGAAGAAATATTGGAGACCGGCGTCGAGGTAGATTCCGTCCACAAAGTAAGCATCGTTGACGTAGGTGTTGAATAAATTTCCGACCTCAAATTCAGTATTGCTGGAAGAATAGACGGACCCGAACAAATAGCTGACATTCAAGCCGATGGAGAGTCCTTTGCAGATTTTGAAGGCGTTGCCCCAGTAAAGCTGGTTGACACCGCCTTTGCCGCTGTAGGTGTAGTTGACGGTGCCGATATTTTCGATGACCTCACTGTTCTCGATGCCGTAACCGATGTCGCTGAACGGCTTGATGCCGACGCTTGTGCGCCAATGCCGCGTGACAGGCAGGCCGATGGCGATGTAGCCTGGCTTTGCGTAGGTGTTGCGTTGCGAAATCTGTTGCTCCGTGAGGTGGGAGGAATAGACGGAGGCCGCCGCATCGGCTATGAACGACAGCGAATCAAAGGCCGCGTAGGAGGCGGGATTCCGGAAATTGATGTAGTAAGGGTTCTGCATGGCGTATGAGACACCGCCCATGGCGTCGAGAATGCCGTCCGATGAGCGGTTCAGGACACCGATGCCATGGCTGGAATAGGGCGTACTGATCTCGTTCTGCGCCTTCGCCGTAAGAACGCAAAGGCAGCAGAACACCCATATACACACTGTTTTACAGTTATTCCTCAGAAGCATTCAGTTTCAATATTTTAAGCAATCCGAACAGAACCGGATTTTGGGCGGCAAATATACGCTTTTTTATGAAATTAAGGAGCAGTGGGGAATCTCCTCCTGAAAAAAGCACTTTTAAGGACGGGTACCATCCGCTGTATTGCTCGATCATACCGTCGATTTCGTTCGCCATTCCGTGGATGACCCCAGTGAGAATGGACGATTCGGTCGTGTCGCCGACCATGCAGTGGATGGGTTTTGGCTCCACGAGCGGCAGTTTGGCGGTGAATTGGGAGAGCGCCTGGAAGCGCATCCGCATTCCCGGGGCGATCCGACCGCCCCAGTAAGAGCCGTCGGGACTTACGAAATCGGCCACCAAGCAGGTGCCTGCCATAATGGACAGTACATTGTTGTCGGGACATAAGGCATGTGCTCCCACGGCGTTGGCGATACGGTCGGAACCCAAAGTTTCCGGGGTGGCGTACCGGATGGTGATGGGCAGACGGCAATCGTGGGTGAACCTGACGAGCTTGACGCGCTCTTCCAGCCAATGGAGAAGCTCCTCGTTGTCTTTTCCCACGGAGGAGACAATCGCGCTGTCAATCGGGTGAGGTGGGAACGACAGCACCTCTTCCAGCATCGGGATGGTGAGACGGTCTTTCTGCATCCACTGGACAATCTCCTCCTTGTCGTTGAAGACGGCCAGCTTCTGAAGCGTGTTTCCTATGTCGATTACCAGGTTCATCGCTATTTAGCCATGGATTCCCGGTTGCGGAGGATATCGATGGCGAGGTAGATGGCGTTGCGCATGGCTTGCGGGTCGGCGATGTTCTTGCCGGCGATGTCGTAGGCGGTGCCGTGGGCGGGGGCTGTGCGCACGATGGGCAGTCCGGCGGTGAAGTTCACGCCGTTCTTGCCGAGCAGTTTGAACGGCACCATGCCTTGGTCGTAGTACATAGCCAATATTGCATCGAACTTGGCGAATGCGCCGGAGGAGAAGAAGCCGTCGGCGGGGAAGGGGCCGAAAGCGTTGATGCCGTTGTGGAAGGCTTGGGCCACAGCCGGTTGCACGGTGTCCTTGTCCTCATTGCCAAGCAATCCCTCTTCGCCGCCGTGCGGGTTGAGCGACAACACGGCGATGGTGGGGGCGTTGAGGGCGAAGTCCTGTTTGAGCGAGCGGTTCAGGATTTCCAACTTCTGCAGTACGGTCTCGGTGGTGATATTAGCAGCCACATCTTTGATAGGCAGGTAGTTGGTAGCGAATCCGATGCGCAGTTTCTCGGCCACCATCATCATCAGAGCGGGGTGTTCCTTGCCGCCGAAATAATGTTCGAAGAAGGAGGTGTGTCCGGGGAACTTGAACTTCTCGGACTGGATGTTGTTCTTGTTGACGGGTGCGGTGACGATGGCGTCGATCAGGTTGTTTTTGAGGTCGCGGCCGGCGGCGTAGAGGGCGCGTTCTGCCATCTGGCCGGCAATTCGCGTGGAGGTGCCGAGGTCAACCTTCACCTCCTCTTCATACAAGTTGATGAGGTTGGGGCGTTTGTTGGAGAGTTGCTCGGCGGTTTTGGTGTATTGGAACGAAAAGTCCGGCAGATCCATATATTTTTTATGGTACGAGGCCACTTTCGCGAGGCCATAGACCACGGGAGTGCAGAGTTCCATGATTCTGTTGTCGCTCAGGGACTTGATGATCACTTCGTAACCGATGCCGTTCAGGTCACCTTGTGTGATTCCGATGGTAAAATTCTTATTTTCAGCCATATTGTATTTTTTCAATCGGCGGCAAAGATACTAAAAATGTAGAGACGCGCCGCGTTATAATAAAAGTAGAGACGCGCCCATGGCACGTCTCTACAAATATCTGGAAATTCGCAGTCGGTTTATTTGTTGACTTGGAATTTCTTGTCGCCGTTGACGAAGAAGTTGACGATTTGGGTGGCGGCGGCGAGACCGGCGTTGATGTTGGCCTCGGCGGTTTCCGCGCCCTGTTTCTTCGGGGTGGCGAAGAAGCGTTTCTCGAATTTGGAGAACTCCTCCATCGCGTCGGGGGCGATGTCGGTGCAGTACTTCAGGTCTTCGCGCTCGGTCATAAGGGCGATGAGTTCTTCCTCGTTGATGACCTCCTTGCGGGCGGTGTTGATCACGCAGCCGCCTTTGGGCATGAGGCCGACCAGGGCTTTGTTGATGGACTTTTTGGTCTGGTCGTTGGCGGGGATGTGGAGGGAGATGTAGTTACAGTTCTTGTACATGTCCTCGAGGGTAGCGGGGACGACCACGCCTTCGGCTTCCATTTTCTCTTTCGGGACGAAGGGGTCGAATGCCCAGACTTCCATGCCGAGGGCGCGGGCCTTCTCAGCGACGAGGCGGCCGACGTTGCCGTAGGCCTGGATACCGACTTTCTTGCCCTTCAGTTCGGCGCCGGTGCCGGGTTTGAAGGTGTTGCGGGCCATGTAGATCATCATGCCGATGGCGAGTTCGGCCACGGCGTTGGAGTTCTGGCCGGGGGTGTTCATAGCCACGATGTTGTTGGCGGTGCAGGCGGCGAGGTCGAGGTTGTCGAAGCCGGCGCCGGCGCGCACGACCACCTTGAGGTTCTTGGCGGCGTCAATCACCTGGGCGGTGACCTTGTCGGAGCGGACGATCATAGCATCCACGTCGGCGACGGCGGCGTACAGTTCCTCGGGGGTCTCGTACTTTTCTAACAGAACCAGTTCGTAACCGGCTTTCTCCACGATGGCGCGAATGCCGTCAACGGCAGCTTTCGCGAAAGGTTTTTGCGTTGCAACTAATACTTTCATTCCTTATATTCAATTTAAATGATTAGGTAATAGTTAGTAGTTGGCTGTCTGAAGTGACGGCTAACTACTAACTACTAACTGCTAACTAATGTTATTTGTTCGCTTTTTCGAAATCTTGCATGCAGGCGACGAGAGCTTCGACATCTTCGACGGTGCAGGCATTGTAGAGGCTGGCGCGGAAGCCGCCGACGGAGCGGTGACCCTTGATGCCGACCATGCCGCGCTCTTTGGCGAAGGCCATGAAGGCGTCCTGCTTGTCCTCGTAGCCGGGGGCCATGACCCAGCAGTGGTTCATGATGGAACGGTCGGCCTTTTCGGCGACGGTGCCCACGAACATGCTGTTGCGGTCGATTTCCTCATACAACAGGTTGGATTTCTTCATGTTGATCTTGTTCATCTCGGCGACACCACCGATGGTGTTCTTGAGCCAGGTGAGGGTTTCGTGCATGACGAAGATGGGGAGCACGGGCGGGGTGTTGAACATGGAGATGTTCTTGGCTTCCTCGGCCGCGTGGGTGCGATAGTCCACCATGGTGGGCAGGGGGTTCATGTAGGCGCGGTCGCCGATCTGACCCAGGATGTCCTTGCGCACGATGACGAAGGTGACGCCGGCGGGGCCGACGTTCTTCTGGGCGCCGCCATAGATGAGGCCGTACTTGGTCACATCGACGGGACGGCTCATGATGTCGGAGCTCATGTCAGCGACGAGCATGACGTTGTTGCACTCTTCGGCGGTGAAGTCCTTGCGGATTTCGGTGCCGTAGATGGTGTTGTTGGTGGTAATGTGGAAGTAGTCGGCGTCAGCGGGGACGGTCCAGCCTTTCGGGATGTAGTTGTAGGTTTTGTCTTCGGAGGAGGCGATGATTTCGGTTTTGCCGAAATTCTTGGCTTCCTTGGCGGCCTTCTTGGCCCAGACGCCGGTTTGGAGGTAGGCGGCCTTGGTCTTCATCAGGTTGGCGGGCACCATGAAGAACTGGGTGCTGGCGCCGCCGCCGAGGAAGAGGACCTCGTAGGTGTCGGGGATGTTGAGCAAATCGCGCCAAAGTTGGCGGGTTTCTGCCATGACTCGCTCCCAACCCGGGGTGCGGTGCGAGATCTCCATCAGACCGATGCCGGTGTTGTCAAAGTTGCGGATGGCGTTGATTGTGGATTCAACAGCCTCTTTCGGGAGGACACACGGTCCTGCGTTAAAATTGTGTACTTCTTTCATAACTAACTAAATACGTTATATTTTTAAAGTGGTAAATGAAATTCTATTGTGCGGCAAAGATACAAAATTTGTAAGCGTGCAAGGCGTTTTTCGAGTGATGAAATTTTTTTTGTCGAAGGCGGTACAGCAATTGAAAAAAAGTGTATTTTTACAGCCTCAAAATCAAGGAGAGATGGCCGAGTGGTCGAAGGCGCGCGCCTGGAGAGCGCGTAAGCGCCAAAAGCGCTTCATGGGTTCGAATCCCATTCTCTCCGCTCAAACGTAAAAGCTTGAAAATCAGTAAAGTAATAATAATTTAATTCCAACAAATCAAAAATCAATTATGAAAAAGCTTATCGCCTTACTTACCGTTTTCGGTTTTTTGACCTTCGGTATTGCTAACACTGCTTTTGCGCAGAAAGATCAAAAATCTGCCGAACCAGCCGCCACCGAGCAGGCTGCAGAGGAAGTGGCCGAGGCTCCCGCCGCCACCGCCCAGGCAGAATTGTCGGAAGATCCCGATGACTCCATCAACCAAGGCTTGCACTATACTTTAAAGGACAAATTCATCCAAGGTGGCGCAGTCTGGATGACCCCCGTGTTGATCTGCTTGATCTTAGGCTTGGCTTTCGTTATCGAGCGTATTTTCTACCTCAACCTCTCGTCAGTGAACTCCAAGAAACTGCTCGACAAGATTGAGAACACCATCAACACCAAGGGCATTGCCGCTGCCAAGGATCTCTGCCGCGACACCAAAGGCCCCCTCGCCGCTGTCTTCTATCAAGGTCTTGACCGCTATGACGAAGGCCTCGAGTCCGTCGAGAAATCCCTCACCTCCTACGGCGCCGTCCAAATGGCCAAACTGGAGAACAACATGACGTGGATCAGCCTGTTCATCGCCCTTGCCCCGTCCTTGGGATTCTTGGGAACGGTTATCGGTATGGTCCAGGCATTCGATGACATCGAGCGCGCAGGTGATATCTCCCCGACCATCGTCGCTGGCGGTATGAAAGTGGCTCTGTTGACCACCGTCTTCGGTTTGATCACCGCTATGATCCTCCAAGTGTTCTACAACTACCTCCTCACCCGCATCGACGCTATCGTGAACGACATGGAAGACGCCACCATCTCCTTCATGGATATCCTCGTCAAAAACAAGGAGAATAAATAAGGTCTCCAATCATATTCTATATATACAATAACTTTAAATGGTTGTATAATGAAGAACAGAATTATCAATATCGTCATATTTGCGGTCGCTATCCTGGCGTGCATCGTGGCTATTGTCTTCTCTTTCTTCTCCTTTGACGCGGACAAGAAAGACAACTATATCCAGGCGCAGGAAGTGAAAGCACAGTCACCGCAAATGGTGGCTGACTTCGAGACCGCCACCTTGGAGACCCTCCCCACTGTGATTGAGAAATACCAGAAAGAGACTCAGGACCGCAAGGAAAACCTCAAAAGCGTCCAGATGGAGAAAGATATTCTCTATACCTACCTGCAGGATCTGAAGAATCTCGACAGCGAAGAGAAATTCGAAGCCTACAAGGCCAATTTCCCCGCTCGCTCCGAAGCCCTCTTCGTGAAATGCGCCCCCGAAACCAAAAAGAAATGCGTGGACGGGTTCAATGGCATGAAATCCTTCAAGGATCTGGAGAAATACGTGGAAGCTGTCAATGAGGACTATTCCGCTGTGAAACAGGCTTACCTGGTGGAGAACAGCTACATCAAATCAGCCAACTCCCTCATCGGTCGCGCCGACGGTATCAACACCACCGCCTCCGCCAGCAAGAAGGCTGCCGATTTCGAGACATTCCAGAGCGACCTGAAGAGCTTCGGCAAGAGCGCATCCCTGCAGAACTTCTTCATTCTGCTGACCTACTGCCTCCTGCTCGGCGCCGCCGCTTTGATGGTGTTCTTCCTCGTGGCCAACATGGTGACCAACTTCAAGACCTCCTACAAGATCTTGCTGGGTCTGGTCCTGCTGATTGTGGTCTTCTTCATCGGCTATGCGGTGGGTACGCCCACGCTCAGCCCCTCGGCTATCAAGGCCGGCATGACCGGTTCGGGCTACAAGATGGTCAACGCCGCTGTGTTCACCGTCTATTCATGCCTGTTCGGCGCCATCCTGGCTATTATCGTTTCCTTGATTATGAACGCCGTTAAAAACAGAAACTAACATGAGCAAAAGAAAAACACCCGGCTTGAATACAGGTGCAATGTCAGACATTTCGTTTCTGCTGTTGACCTTCTTCCTGCTGACCTCCTCCATCAACACGGAGCAGGGTATTCCCAGAAAGCTTCCGCCGCCAAAAACGGAAGACACTCAGGACAAGAAGGTGGATATCAACCGTAGAAATGTGCTGAATGTGCTGGTGAACTTCCGTGACGAGATCTCCGTGAACGGAGAGGAAATCATGGTGAGCGACCTGAAGGCCAAAGCCAAGGAGTTCTTCGCGAACCCCAGCAACGACCCGTCACTGCCCGAAAAGGTGAGCAAACCTATCGACGGCATCGGCGATTTCCAAGTCTCCAAAGGCGTGGTGTCGCTGACCAACGACCAGGGTACGAGTTACAACATGTATGTGCAAGTGCAGAACGAGTTGCAACGCGCCGTGAACGAGTTGCGTGACGAGACCGCCCTCATGTACTTCGGCAAGAAGTTCGACGGTCTGGATTCCGCCGCCCAGCGCGCCGTCTCCACCGCCATTCCCATGAGCATCTCCGAGGCTCCGCCTATCGACTACAGTAACCCCGGCAAATAAACCTTTAAAACGCAAGATTATGTCAAGATTCAGAAAAGAAGGAAAAAAAGAGACCCCTGAACTCAATATGGGTTCCATGTCCGACATTATCTTCATGTTCCTGTTCTTCTTCATGGTGATCACCACCATGCGTGAAGCGTCATTGAAGGTTCATTTCCAGCCGCCGCAAGCCACCGAGATCCAGAAACTGGAGAAAAAATCCCTCGTGGCCAACATCTACATCGGCGCTCCTATCTCCAAGAACGAGAATACCCTGCCCCCCGGTGAGGTTTCCGTCCAGCTGAACGACCAGACCATCAAGGCCGAAGATCTGAAACGCGACGTGCGTGACTTTATCGGTACCGAGAAAGAGTCCCGCGACGCACAGGATCGCGACCGTCTGACGTTCTCCCTGAAGGTCGACAAGGACGTGCAGATGCGTTATGTGAACACCATCAAACAGGAACTGCGTGCCAACAATGCATTGAAAATCAACTACGCTGCAGGTAAGAAGGTGGTGAACAACTAATTTACGATTCCAGTTATTCAGGGCAATGTTTTGTCGTTGCCCTGAATTTGTATTTAAAATTCAATTTCAAATCAAAAATCAATAGTATGAAAAAAATTTTACTTGCTGTTTGTGCGCTGTTTATGATCAGCGCTGTTTTCGCCCAAGGCGAGCGTGTTGACGTTCGCAAGCAGGCCTTTGCCGTATCTAACGCAAAGAAAACCACGCTTACCGGTTTTGAACAAGGAGCGGAGCCCCAAGCCCAACCTTCCATGATGCGCTCCTTGAGCCGTAACTTCATTGGCACTACGTTCTACGACTGCCAAACCAACGGCAGTATGCCACAACGCATCATTGCCCACAACGATGGTTCTATTTCCGCCATCTGGACAACCAATGGTGCCACTGCTTCTACCCGCGGTACCGGATACAACTATTTCACCGGCCAAGATTGGGTCAATCCCGCATCCAGCACCGAGAGAATTGAGAGCGTGCGTACTGGTTGGCCTGCCATCGCATCCGTTGGAGATGCCGAAGTCGTCGTTGCCCACAATGGCTCATCGGCTCTGGTGGTTAACGTTTGCGCTCACAAAGGAACTGCGGAATGGACACAGACCACTCTGCAAGGACCTTCCGTTTCCGGTCCTACGGGTACCAGCACCGCCCTTTTGTGGCCTGCCCTTGCCTCGAGCGGTAACACCTTGCACCTGATTGCCTGTACCGAGTCGGATGACGGTTTCCTGTACAACGGTATTAACTGCTGTTTGGTCTATTACCGTGGTACATACGATGCTTCCTCGAACTCCATTTCTTGGGAGCAGCCCCGCGTTGTGGGCAATGTGACCCCTGCCGAGGTGAACCATTTCCAAGGTGATGGTTATGCTATTGCTGCTAAAGGCAATAACGTGGCTATCGTAGCTGCTCCCGGTATGACAAAGGATGCTTTCCTTTGGAAATCCACGGACAATGGTGCGAACTTCACCAAGACTGTCTTCTTTGAAACAGCTCCTGCTCAAGACACGGCTTATCGTAGCGACGGTTGCCTTGCTGTGGCTATCGGCGACGATGGTACTGCTCATGTTGCAATGGGTACTTATATGTGCTATATCGAAACTGATACTTCTTCAACTTATACTTGGTGGCCCAGCGTAGGTTATCTGCTCTATTGGAATGAGACTATGAGCCCTGTTGCTTACAGTGGTTCACAAAACTCTGCTGATCCCGAAACCATGGTGGCCAATGGTCGCACCATCTTTGAGCGCTTCAATCTGGATTGTGACACCAGTCTTTGGGGTCTCAGTTCATGGGGTGTTGATGCCTATCCGAGCTACGGTGTCGGTGCCGTTTCCTTCCCGCAGTTGGTTGCCGAAGGCGGGAAAGTCTATTTGACTTTCTGCCAATTGATGGAGTTCCCGTTCATTGATGCCACGAACGAGATGTACTACAGAGGTGTGTTCGCTACCAAATCCACTGACAATGGTCAAACTTTCGGCGACTACAGCTGGCTCTCCTACAACAAGGATTGCTATTATATGACTTCATGGGATCTGTTCCCGATTGAGGAGACCACCACGTTTGAAGAAATCAGCGCTGATATCTACAACGAAGGCGAAAGCGTCTATCCGGCCGTTGCTCCGAAACTTGTCAATGGCAAAATCGTGATGAGCTGGCAACAGGATTACAATGCGGGTAGCGAAATCAAGGAAGCGAGCACTGCTATGTGTCAGAACGAGTCCTCTATCTACTATCTCCTCATGGATGCCGATTCCATCGGTCTCTACAACAACACGAACGAGGTTTGCCAAGGCTTATGGGTTGACAATTACGTGGGTCTCTCCAACAGAGCGATTTCCGGTATCAAGATGTACCCGAACCCGGCTTCCGAGTCTGTGAACATCGCTTTCACCTCTGTCGAGGCTGACAACGCTGTCATTACGGTTCGCAACCTGATGGGCCAGACGGTCTATACGCTCAACCGCGATGTCAACGAGGGCAACAACCTGGTCAATGTTCCGGTGAAGAATTTCGCCAACGGCATCTACATGGTGACTGTCCAAACCAGCAAGGGTCTTTCCACCCAGAAGCTGATTGTGAAATAATTACAAGTAAGTTATATCCGAAAAGGCAGGCCTACTGTGACCTGCCTTTTTTTCTGTTTTTAATGTTTTTTTGATATGATTAAGTCGATGACCGGTTTCGGCCGAACGGTTTTGGAGACCGAAGGTAAGTGCATTACGGTCGAAATCCGCACCCTGAACAGTAAACAGTTAGACCTTAACACCCGTATCCCGTTGCTGTTTAAGAATTACGAGAACGAAATCCGTTCCATTCTCTCTAAAGAGCTGGAGCGTGCCAAGGCCGATTTTACCATGACGGTGGAGAATCGCTCCACCACCAGCAATGTGGCGATCAACACGGAACTTGCGGCCTCTTATTATCAGGCGCTTACGGAATTGTCCAAGAACCTTGGCAATCCCGTCGAGAGCGATATTTTCCTGCACGTGTTGCGGATGCCCGATGTGGTTTCCACCCCGCAGGAGGAGGTCAGCGACGAATTGTGGGAGGCCGTCCGCGGTGCCATCCTCGATGCCTGCCGCCAACTCAACGAGTTCCGCATCTCCGAGGGCAAGGTTTTGGAAGCCGATTTCGTGAAACGCATTACCCTCATTCGCGATATGATTGACGAGGTGACGCCGTTTGAGGAGCAGCGTATCGTCAAAATCAGGGAGAAGTTCGAGACCTCGCTGAAGGAATTGGCCCCGAAAGTGCAATACGATCCCAACCGCCTGGAACAGGAAATCTTCTTCTATCTCGAGAAGCTGGACGTCACGGAGGAAAAAGTCCGTCTGCGTAAACATTGCGACTACTTCATCGAGACCTTGAACGACAGCCAGTCAAACGGCAAGAAACTCGGTTTCATCGTGCAAGAATGCGGCCGCGAAATCAATACGCTCGGTTCCAAAAGCAACGATTTCAACATTCAGCAGATCGTGGTGCGCATGAAAGACGAGTTGGAGAAGCTGAAAGAGCAGTTGGCGAATATTCTTTAGGGTTTAAGGTTTAGGGTTTAAGGTTTAGGGTTTAAGGTTTAAGGTTTAGGGTTTAACGTTTAGGGTTTAAGGTTTAGGGTTTAAGGTTTAGGGTTTAAGGTTTAGGGTTTAAGGTTTATGGGGCTGACGCATTGCGACAGTCATTTGATGATTGAGAATTGTACATTATACATTGTACATTGTAAATTGAAATAAAATGGGAAACATATTATCATTGATCGGTCGGCCGAATGTGGGGAAATCGACCTTTTTCAACCGCCTAATTCAGGCGCGGGAGGCTATTGTGGATGCTACGGCCGGCGTGACGCGCGACCGCCATTACGGTAAGTCCGACTGGAACGGTTACGACTTTTCCGTCATCGACACGGGCGGCTATGTGGTGGGCTCGGACGACATTTTTGAGTCGGAGATTCGCAAGCAGGCAGCATTGGCCATAGAGGAGTCCGATGTCATCGTCTTTATGGTCGATGGCCGCGAAGGGTTGACTCCCTTGGATGAGGAGATTGCCGACATTCTGCGCAAGTCCAAGAAACCGTATTATTTAGCGGTGAACAAGATTGACAGTCCGAGTAATTACTTGGACTACACGGAGTTCTACGCGCTCGGAATCGGGGACATCTATCCCATTTCAGCCGTGTCGGGAAGCGGTACAGGAGAGCTGTTGGACGAGGTGGTGAAGCACTTCAGCAAAGACAAGGACGATCTTCCTGATGACCTGCCACGCATCGCCATCGTGGGCAAACCGAATGTGGGTAAGTCCTCGATTATCAACGCGTTTCTCGGCGAGGACCGTCATATCGTGACCCCGTTGGCCGGCACCACCCGCGACACCATCTTCACCCGCTACCGCAGTTTCGGTTTCGATTTCTACCTCATTGACACCGCCGGACTTCGCAAGAAGAGCAAGGTGGAGGAGAGCTTGGAATTCTATTCCGTGATGCGGGCAGTGCGCTCCATTGAAAATTCCGATGTCTGCATCGTGATGGCGGATGCCTCGCAAGGGTTTGACTCACAAGATCTTAATATTTTCGGATTGTGCGCTCGAAACCACAAGGGCATTGTGCTGGTGATGAACAAGTGGGATTTGGTGGAGAAAGACACGCATACGCATAAGAATTTCGAAGATGCACTGAAGAAACGCATCGCGCCGTTTACCGATGTGCCGATTATCTTCACCTCGGTGACGGAAAAGCAACGCATCTACAAGGTGTTGGAGACGGCTATCCAAGTTTATCAGAACCGTCAACGCCGGATTTCCACATCCGAGCTGAACAACACGATGCTGCCGATTATCGAGGAGACTCCGCCGCCGATGAACAAGGACAAGGTCATCCGCATCAAGTATGTCACCCAACTGCCGGTAGCCTACCCCACGTTTGCATTCTTCTGCAATCTGCCGCAGTATGTGGTCGATTCCTACAAGCGATATCTGGAGAATCAGATCCGCAAGAATTGGGATTTCTCCGGCGTGCCCATCGAAATTTATTTCCGAAAGAAATAACGAATGAAAAAACTGTTCATAGAGACATACGGCTGTCAGATGAACTTCGCGGACAGCGAGGTCGTCGCCTCCATTCTGAAGGAGATGTATGCGCTGACCAAGGATATTCAAGAGGCCGACTTAATCCTCATAAACACCTGTTCCATCCGGGACAAGGCCGAACAACGCATCCACAAGCGTTTGCACGAATTAGAGGCTTATAAGCGCAAAAAAAGGACATTACAGGTTGGGCTGTTAGGTTGTATGGCCGAGCGGATGAAGGAAGAGTTGCTGCAAACCGAGCCGGTGTTGGACTTTATTGCTGGTCCTGACGCTTATCGCACTCTGCCGCAGCTGATTGCCGAATCCCAGCGCGGACATACATCGTTCAACGTGTTACTCTCCAAAGAGGAGACTTACGACAACATCATGCCGGTGCGCTACGATGCCAACGGCGTGTCGGCGTTTGTCTCGATTATGCGCGGCTGCAACAACTTCTGCTCCTATTGTGTGGTCCCTTACACCCGCGGACGCGAACGCAGCAGAAGCCCCAAAACCATATTGGGCGAAATTGAGGATTTGCTGAAGGATAACTACAAGGAAGTCACCCTGTTAGGACAGAATGTAAACTCCTATTTCTGGAGCGAGAACGGCAACGAGGTCTCCTTTGCCAAGCTGATGGCGATGGTGGCGGAGATGTCCCCCGAACTGCGCGTGCGGTTCGCCACATCGCATCCGAAAGACCTCTCGGACGAGCTGATTGAGACCATCGCCCGCTATGACAACATCTGCAAGTGCATCCATTTGCCGGTGCAGTCGGGCAGCGACGAGATGCTCAAAAAGATGCGCCGTGTCTATACCCGCGAGAGCTACCTGGATCGGGTGCGCAAAATCAAGGAGGTGTTACCCGATTGCGCCATAACGACCGACATTATCGTGGGATTCTGCGGGGAAACCCTTGACAACCATCAAGATACACTGTCCATTATGCGCGAAGTCGGCTACGAATACGCCTATATGTTCAAGTATTCCGAGCGCGGTGGCACTTTAGCTTCCAAGCAATATCCCGATGACATCCCTGACGAGGAGAAAACCCGTCGGTTGGAGGAGGTTATCGAGCTGCAAGGCGAACTCTCTATGGCGAGCAATCGCCGCGATGTGGGCAAGACGTTCCGCGTGCTGGTGGAAGGCACCTCCAAACGTTCCGAAGACCAACTCTACGGACGAAACAGCCAGAACAAGGTCATCATTTTCCCGCGTGGCAATCACCAGGTCGGGGAGTATGTGGACGTGAAGGTGACAGAGTGTACATCGGCGACGTTATTTGGAAGTTAGCAGTTAGCAGTTGTAACTAAAACCCCAATTCTGCTTCTTTTGGAATGGGTGCTTGAAGGTCGGGGTAGTGTTTGTAATGCTTCCTTAAGCAGCCCCGAAGGGGCAAGAGCTTGGTAGTCGCAGCGTAGGGATGATAATAAAAGTCGAATATGAATGATATACGTAACATAAAATTTGACGCGTTGGTTTCGTTTTTGCAGGCGCATGGTGAAAAACCGTTCCGGGCGAAGCAGATCTGGACGTGGTTATGGAAACGGGGTGCGGGTTCGTTCGACGAGATGACGGACCTGTCGGTGGCCTTGCGTGCAAAGTTGCAGGATAATTTCACGTTCCATCGGGCGGAGATTGCCGGCGAGGCGCAAAGCAGCGACAAAACCACCAAGTTTTTGTTGCAGTTCCACGATGGGAAGATGGTCGAGGGCGTGCTCATTCCGAGCAAAGAGCGTGTCACGGCCTGCCTCTCGACACAGGTTGGCTGCCCGCTGCATTGTGCGTTCTGCGCCACGGGCACGATGGGCTTTATCCGCAATCTGCACTACAGCGAAATCATTGACGAGTACGTATTGCTCAATAATCGAGCGCAAGAGATTTATAACCAGCATATTACCAATATTGTCTTTATGGGGATGGGCGAGCCGCTGCTCAATTTCGACAATATGATGACAGCTATCGACATCCTGACCGGCAAGGACTATTTCGCCTTATCCCCGACGCGGATTACGCTTTCCACAGCGGGTATCATCAAAGGCGTAAAAGCTTTGGCAGACAGAGGTTTCCGTTGCGGATTGGCTATTTCATTGCATAGTGCGGACCCCGTTGTGCGCGCTCAAATCATGCCGGTAACGGAGGGCAACCCGCTCCATGACTTGCAGGCGGCATTGGTCTATTATCACCAGAAGACGGGCGAGCGTATCACTATCGAGTATTTGTTGCTTTCCAAGGTGAACGATTCGGAGAAGGCTGCCGAGCAGTTAGCTCGTTTCTGTCGCCCGTTCCCCGTGAAAATCAACATCATAGAGTATAATTCCACCCCTGATTCGCTGTTCCACAAGTCGGATCCGGTGCGCCGTCAGGGATTCATCGGTGTGCTGGAGCGTTGTAATATGGTGGTGAATATCCGCCAAAGCAAGGGCCAGGACATTGCGGCGGCGTGCGGGCAATTGGTGCGGGAGCAGGCTAAACAGTAGTACCCTTTTCGCAATCTCTCGGCGTCAGATGCCGTTCGCACCCGATGTTATCGACGCTACTAAGCATCCGTACAGTCCTGCAGTTTCCGTGCGCAGCCGTCGGTCGCCGAGCTTTACCTCCGTGTAGCCGGACTCGCGCGCCAAGGCAATTTCCTCTTCGCTGAAATCCCCTTCCGGCCCAATCAACAGAATCATTTCCGGAAAGAGTCTCGGCATATCCACCAGTTGTCGCTGGTTGTGCTCGTCACACCATGCGATAAACTTATTCGCTTGTGTGTTGGTGTTTTGCTGAATGAAATCCGTGAATTTCATCATCTTGAGTGGTGGCAACCAAGTGGTTTGCGACTGCTTCAGGGCGGCAATGGCTAACCGTTGCAGACGTTCCAAATTGAGGTGCGTACGCTCGGAGTGATCGCACTGCAGGAACGTCAGCGAGCAGATGCCGATTTCGATGGCCTTCTCCAACAGCCACTCCATACGGTCGGCGTTCTTAGTGGGCGCCACGGCGAGATGCAATCCGTTGTGGGTAAGGAGGTTATCGGTAAGTTGTTGTAAAATCTGCAACAGGCATCTTTTCGGGTGCGCTTCGGCGATGACAGCCTCTGCCAGATGGCCGCAGCCGTCGGTGACGCGCACTACATCGCCCTCGCGATGACGCATCACACGCACGCAATGCTCTGATTCTTCGTTGCTTAAGGTGACGAAGGGTTGGGCTACATCGGGGGAGTAGAAGTAATGCATGGCTAACCTTCTTTTTCGGACAATTCCATCCACCGCTCGGTCTTCTCGTCCAGCAGCTGGTTGAGTTCATTGTAACGTTTGCCCCATTCGGCGAAGTCTTCGGGTGTGCCTTTGCCCATCGCCATCTTCTCCTCGAGAATCTTCTTCTCGATTTCCATATTGGCGATGTCGGTCTCCAAGGCTTCCAGCTCGCGTTTCTCTTTGTAAGACAGTTTGTTGGGTTGCGGTGTGCGTTGCGGTTTCACCGGTTCGGGACGGGCGGCCTTCTCAATCCGTTTCTGGATGCGCCGTTCCTTCTCGCGCTGCTGCCGGTAGTCCTCGTAGTTGCCCCAGCAGTCGCGGATGATGCCGTCGCCCTCGAACACGAAGAGGTGATCGACCAACTTGTTCATCAGCCAGCGGTCGTGGGAGACGATGAGCAGACAGCCCTCGAAATTGCCGAGGAAGTCCTCTAACAGGTTCAGCGTGTCGATGTCGAAGTCGTTGGTGGGCTCGTCGAGGATGAGGAAGTTGGGGTTTTTGAGCAGCGTGATGAGCAGGTGCAGCTTCCGTTTCTCGCCGCCGCTGAGGTCGTTATAGTAGGTGTACTGCAGGCTGTACGGGAATCCGAAGTGGTTCAAGAAATTGCTGGCACTCATATAGTTGCCGTTGTCCATGCGAATCACCTCGGCGTGCTCTTTCACCAACTCCAGCACAATCTTGTTACCGGCGTATTCCATCCCGTTTTGCGAGAAGTAGCCGAACTTGATGGTTTGTCCGGGGGTGATTTTACCGCCGTCGGGAATCACTTCGCCCATGATCATCTTCAGGAAGGTGCTCTTGCCGGAACCGTTCTTGCCCACAATGCCGCACTTTTCCCCTCTTTTGAAGATGTAGGAGAAATCCTTGACGATGGGCTGGTCGGGATAGGCAAAGTCCAGATGACTGATTTCCAAAATCTTGTGGCCGATACGTTCCGCCTGCACTTTGAAGCCTTCGGGGGCGGCCTCACTGCGCACGTTCACCTGCTCTTGAAGTTTCTCGAAGTTGTTGATGCGGGCGCGGGCTTTGGAGGTACGGGCTTGCGGGGAGGTGTGCACCCACGCGAGCTCGCGGCGGTAGAGTTGCCGCAACTTCTCGTGCTCGGCGGCCGCGTTGGCTAACCGCTCGGCCTTTTTCTCCAGAAAATAGTCGTATTTGCCCCGATAATGGTACAGGTTGCCGTTGGAAAGCTCGAAAATGTCGTTGCAGACGCGGTCGAGGAAGGAGCGGTCGTGGGTGACCATCAGCAGGGTGATGTTGGCGGTGGAGAGGTAGTTCTCCAACCATTCGGTCATTTCGATGTCGAGGTGGTTGGTGGGCTCGTCGAGGATGAGCAGGTCGGTGTCGGCGATGAGCGTTTTGGCGAGCGCGGCCTTCTTCCGCTGACCGCCAGAGAGCTCGCCCACGTTCTTCAGCACGTCGTGGATGCCGAATTTGGAGAGGATTTCCTTCACCTTCGATTCATAGTCCCAAGCTTGCAGCCGGTCGAGGTCGGAGATGGCCTTCTCCATGCGCTCCTGTGGAACCTCATGGCCGTTCTCCATCAGCGTCACGCAGGTTTCGTACTCTTTAATGGCTTCGAAAACAGGAGTTTGCGTGTCGAATAGGGTGTCTAACACCGAGCTGTCGTCGTTGAAGTCATCCCGTTGCGGCAAATAGGAAACCACGATGTCGTTGCGGATGATGACCTGCCCTTCGTCGGGCGTGTCGAATCCGGCAATGATATTGAGGAGCGTGCTTTTCCCCGTGCCGTTGCGGGCGATGAGGGCGCTTTTCTGCCCCTTCTCCAGACCGAACGTGATCTGGTGGAAGAGTTCTTTCTCGCCCACGGACTTGGAGACCTTATCGACGGTTAAATAATTCATAAACAGAACGTAGAGACGCAAAATTTTGCGTCTCTACCATTTTTTCGTCCCTACAGATTGTCTTATTTCGCGGCGATGACTTCGATTTCGACCATCACGCCTTTGGGGAGGTCGCGCACGGCGAAGGCGGCGCGGGCGGGCGGGTTGGAGGGGAAGCGGGTCGCATAGACCTCGTTCATCGCGCCGAAGTTGGCGATGTCGCTGAGCAGACAGGTGGTCTTCACCACGTTGTCGAAGGTGTAGCCGGCCTCGTCGAGGATGGCGGCGATGTTCTTCATCACCTGCTCGGTCTGGGCGGTAATACCCTCAGGCACAGTGCCGTCGGCGGGATTCACGGGGATTTGACCGGAGATGAACAACATTCCGTTGGCTTCGATAGCCTGGCTGTACGGCCCGATGGCGGCCGGTGCATTGTTGGTGTGGATGACTTTCTTCATAATGGGTTGTTTTTTGAAGTTGCAAAGATACTATTTTTTACACGTACATATTCACGATCATCTCGTACAACTCCTGCTGGCCGCTAATCTGCTGCGGCTCGGGAAGTTGCAGCGCGATGTTGCGCATATCTTCCAACGTGAGCTTGCCCTCTTCGAAGGCCTTGCCGTTGCCTTCGTCGAAGGAGGCGTAGCGCTGGGCACGCATCTTCGCGAGGTCAGAGTTCTCAAGGATGGCAGCGGCGGTGAGCAACGCGCGGGCGAAGGCGTCCATGCCGCTGATGTGGGCGTAGAAGAGGTCCTCCAAGTCGGTGGAGTTGCGGCGCGTCTTGGCGTCGAAGTTGGTGCCGCCGGTGGTGAAGCCGCCACCCTGCAGGATGACCAACCACGCCATCGTCAGCTCGTAGATGTCGATGGGGAACTGGTCGGTGTCCCAACCGTTCTGGTAGTCGCCGCGGTTGATGTCGATGCTGCACAGCATCCCCGCGTCGGCGGCGCACTGCAGCTCGTGCTCGAAAGTATGGCCGGCCAAGGTCGCGTGGTTCACCTCGATGTTGAGGGCGAAATCCTTGTCCAAACCGTAGTGGCGCAGGAATCCGATGACCGTCTCGGCATCCACATCGTACTGATGCTTAGTCGGTTCCATAGGTTTCGGCTCGATGAGGAAGGTACCCTTGAAACCGTTCTTGCGACCGTAGTCGCGGGCCATTGTCAGCATCATGGCGAGATGCTCTTTCTCGCGCTTCATGTCGGTGTTGAGCAGCGACATGTATCCCTCACGACCGCCCCAGAAGACGTAGTTTTGACCGCCCAACGCGATGCAAGCGTCGATGGCGTTCTTGATTTGCGTGGCCGCGAACGTCGTGATGTGGAAGTCGGGATTGGTGGCCGCGCCGTTCATGTAGCGCTTGTGCCCGAAGACGTTGGCCGTGGACCAGAGAAGCTGCTTGCCCGTAGTCTGTTGCAGCCCTTTGGCGTGTTCCACCATCGTGGCCAACCGTTTCTCGAACTCCGCCAACGTGTCGCCCGGTTCCACCACGTCCACATCGTGGAAGCAGTAGTAGGGGATCGAGCATTTGGTCATGAACTCGAAAGCGGCGTCCATCTTGTATTTGGCGCGGGAAATCGGGTCGGCGGCGGCGTTCCATGGGAAGGTCTTTGTCGGACCGCCGAACTGGTCCTCACCTCCGGCGCAGAGCGTGTGCCAGTAGGCCATCGCGAACTTGAGATGCTCCTTCATGGTCTTGCCCATCACCACGCGGTTCTCGTCGTAATAATGGAAGGCCAGCGGGTTCTTGGACTCCTTGCCTTCGAATTTGATTTTCCCGACAGTGGGGAAGAATGCGGTTTTACCTTGATAGTATTCCATATTGGGTTAAGGGTTATGGTTTATGGGTTATGGTTTATGGGTTATGGTTTATGGGTTAAGGGTTATTGGGTTATAAGTAGGGGCGATAGACTTCTTCGAGTACTTTTTCTTCGTTCTCCCAGGTGAGTCCTGAGGCGGCGGTGTGGCAGTTCTCGCGACATTTGGCCAGCTTCTCCGGGTTGGAAAGTTCCTTCACGGCGGCGGCGACAGTTTCCGGAGTGAAGTCCTCCGCCACGGTGCCGACCTCATACTTCTGCATTATCCGTGCCCACTCGGGAAGGTCGGCTACCACCATCGGCGTGCCGGCCTTGAGGTACTCGAAAATCTTGTTCGGCAGGCTGAACCGAGCGTTCGGCCCCACGTCCTTGCCCGGACAAATCCCAATGTCGGCGAGAGCGGTGTAGTTGAACAGCCGTTCGCGAGGTTGCCGGGGAACGAACGTGATGCGTCCTTGCAGGTCCAGCGTCTCGGTCATCTGTTTCAGTTGCGGGATGATGGTTCCGGATCCTACGATAAAGAGGTGGCAGTCGGGAAGTTGTTGCATGGCCTGTACGAGATCTTCGACTCCGTGTCCCTCGTTGATGCCTGCGCCTTGCAGGAGAAGTACGGTCTTGTCAGCCGGCATTCCCAACTCTTCTCGCGTGGCAGTCACAGCTGGGGTGGCGGCCGTCGGGATGTTGCGCACGAGGTAGGGACGCACGCCGTACTCCTTTTCGTACTGATCCACAATGGATTGGCTTACTGTGATGACAGTTTTCAGTTTTTGAAAGATGCGGCGTTCGATACCGTGCCACACCTTGTAGGATACAGGCTTGCTGATGACTGACAGCTCACCGCAGAAGTACTCGTGGCTGTCATAGACCAGCGGTTTCTTGCGCCACTTGCTGATTAAATAGTTGGGTAGTAATGTGTCTAAATCGTTGGCTACCAGCAAATCACATTTCTGAAAGAGCAGATAGAGCAGCAATCGGAATTGATATTCGGCGTAGAAGAGAAATCCTTTTCGGAACAGCAGCCGGAGACGATGGGTCTTGTACGGACGCGCCGCCAATACGGGCGAATCTCCGTACCGCCGGCCCACGAGCGTAACATCAAAGCCCTTTTTTTGCAGGAAAAGGGACATTTTGTCCACCCGTTGGTCGGTGTAGAGGTCTTCCGTTACCGAAAGGATGACTTTCTTCATTATGCGTTGGCGTCGAGACGGCCGTGGCAGTTCTTGTATTTCTTGCCGCTGCCGCACGGGCAGGGATCGTTGCGGCCGACTTTCTTCTCGGCGCGGAAGGGTTCGTTGGTGGGTTTACCCGGAGCCATCTGTCGGCCGCGACCCATCTCCTGTCTGCCGGTTTGCAGCTTTTTGGCATCCGATTCAGGCAGGCGAGCCTCCTTGAGTTCGGTCTCCTCCACAATCGGCAACTTGCCGATGTTCAGGAAGGTGACGATTTCCTCGCTGATGCGCACGAGCAGTTGGTCGAACAGGTTGAAGGATTCGAGTTTGTAGATCAACAGCGGGTCTTTTTGCTCGTAGGAGGCGTTCTGCACGCTCTCCTTGAGGTCGTCCATAGCGCGGAGATGCTCTTTCCAGGCGTTGTCGATGACGGCGAGGGTGATGCCCTTTTCGAACGAGAGACCCACCTCGCGACCCTTGGTTTCGTAGCATTTCTTGAGCGGTGCCACGATGTTGATGGTCTTCTTGCCGTCGGTGAACGGGATGGCGATATTCTGGAAACGGTCGCCCTGTTCGAGATAGACGCGTTCGATGACCGGGTAGGCCTGCTCGGCTATCTTTTGCAGTTTCTCTTTGTAGTGGTTGTAAACGATGGGGAAGAGCTTGTCAACCAGGATGCGCTGACGCTCCTGAAGGAAGTAGTCCTCCTCGAAGGGCGATTCGAAACCAAAGGTGGTGATCATGGCCATCTTGAAGCTGTCGAAGTCCTTGTTTTCCCAGGCGTCGGCCACCATGGTCTCGCACACATCGTGAATCATCTGGGAGATGTCGATGGCAAGGCGGTCGCCGAAGAGGGCGTTGCGGCGCTTGCGGTAGATGGACGAACGCTGCGTGTTCATCACGTCGTCGTACTCCAACAGACGTTTACGGATGCCGAAGTTGTTCTCTTCGACCTTCTTTTGAGCACGCTCGATGGACTTGGATATCATGCTGTGTTGGATGACATCGCCGTCCTGGTGGCCCATCTGGTCCATGACTTTGGCGATACGGTCGGAGCCGAACAGACGCATGAGGTCGTCTTCGAGGGAGACGAAGAATTGGGAGCTGCCGGGGTCGCCCTGACGACCGGAACGACCGCGCAGCTGACGGTCAACACGACGTGACTCGTGGCGCTCGGTGCCGATGATGGCCAGACCGCCTTTCGCTTTCACCTCGGGGGTGAGCTTGATATCGGTACCACGGCCGGCCATGTTGGTGGCGATGGTCACCGTGCCTTCGCGACCGGCTTCTGCCACAATGTCAGCCTCGCGCTTGTGCAGCTTGGCGTTCAACACATTGTGCTGGATATGTCTGCGGGTCAAGATGTTGGATAGCAACTCGGATATCTCCACGGAGGTGGTACCCACCAGAACGGGGCGTCCCTCCTCGTGCAGCCGCAGAATCTCATCGACTACGGCGGCGTATTTCTCACGTTTGGTCTTGTAAACCAAGTCGTTGGCATCCACACGGATAACCGGCTTGTTGGTCGGGATGACCACCACATCGAGTTTGTAGATGTTCCAGAACTCGCCGGCCTCCGTCTCAGCGGTACCGGTCATACCCGCCAGTTTCTTGTACATGCGGAAGTAGTTCTGCAGGGTGATGGTGGCGTAGGTCTGCGTGGCGGCCTCCACCTTCACATTCTCCTTCGCCTCGATGGCCTGGTGCAGTCCGTCGGAGTAGCGGCGGCCCTCCATGATACGACCGGTCTGCTCGTCCACAATCTTCACCTTGTTGTCGATGATCACGTATTCGTCATCCTTGTTGAACATCGTGTAGGCTTTCAGCAGCTGGTGGACGGTATGGATACGGTCGGAGGCGATAGCGTAGTTGTTATAGATTTCCTCCTTGCGGGCGAGTTTCTCTTCCGGAGTGAGGTTTTCTTTCTCTAATTCAGCGATTTGCGCACCCACATCGGGCATGATGAACAGCTTGGCCTCGTCGGCGTCGCGGCTGATCAGATCGATACCCTTGTCCATGATATCGACGGTGTTCAGCTTTTCTTCGATGACGAAGTAGAGTTCGTCGTCGATGAGGTGCATATTGCGGTTTTGGTCCTGCATGAAGAAGGATTCCGTGCGTTGCAGCACCTGCTTCATGCCGGGCTCGCTCAGGAATTTGATAAGAGCCTTGTTTTTCGGCAATCCGCGGTGGGCGCGGAGCAGCAGCATGGCGCTTTCGTCCTGCGGTTTCGGGTCGGGGTTCTCAGCCAGCATCTTCTTGGCCTGGGTGAGGATTTGGGCCACATAGACGCGCTGGGCCTCGTACATTTTCTGCACGATGGGCTTGTATTGGTCGAAGGCCTGCTGGTCGCCTTTGGGCGTGGGACCGGAGATGATCAACGGGGTACGGGCATCGTCGATCAACACGGAGTCCACCTCATCGACGATGGCGTAGTTGTGCGGGCGTTGCACGAGCTCGCCAATGTTGCGGGCCATATTGTCACGCAGGTAGTCGAAACCGAACTCGTTGTTGGTACCGTAGGTGATGTCGGCGTTGTAGGCGCGGCGGCGGTCGTCGGAGTTGGGCTCGTACTTGTCGATGCAGTCCACGGTGAGACCGAGGAATTCGTAGAGCAGTCCCATCCATTCGGAGTCACGCTTGGCCAGGTAGTCGTTGACGGTGACCACGTGGACGCCCTTGCCGGGCAGCGCGTTGAGATAGACAGGCAGGGTGGCGACGAGCGTCTTACCCTCACCAGTGGCCATCTCAGCGATCTTACCTTGGTGGAGGACGATACCGCCGATGAGCTGCACGTCATAGTGACACATATCCCACTGGATCATATTGCCGCCAGCCATCCAGCGGTTCTGATAGACGGCCTTGTCGCCCTCGATGGTGACGCATTCACGTTTTGCGGCGAGGTCGCGGTCGTGTTGCGTGGCCGTCACGGTGATGGTTTCATTGTCCTTGAAGCGGCGGGCGGTCTCCTTCATCACGGCGAAGGCCTCCGGCTGGATCTCGTTGAGGATGTCCTGGGTAGTGGAATAGATTTTCTCCTCTAACTTCTCGATCTCCTTGTAGGTGTTCTCCTTTTCCTCCACGGGGATGTCGTAGTTGGTCTCCAGGTAGGAGCGCAATTCGGCGAGGCGGTCTTCCTCGGCCTGCGTCGCCTTGCGGATTTTCTCGCGGAACTCGTCCGTCTTGTGCCGTAAATCGTCAATGGGAAGATCTTTGATGGTCTCGTAAGCCGCCAGGGTTTTCTTGAGCAGCGGCTGGAGTTCCTTCATATCTCTATCGGCTTTAGTGCCAAACAGTTTCGTCAAAAAATTTGCCATAGTGTATAATTATACCTTTTCAAAAATAAAGCGGCAAAGATACAAAAATCTTGCCAACCTTTTATTCCACGTTGTCCCCGCGCAGCGCACGGTAACGGGCGCGCGACTGCACTACGTAGAGACTGTCGCTGTGCTCTTTGAGGATTCTCTGGTAGTATTCCATGGCCCGGTTGATGTCTTTCAGATAGTATTCGTACAGCTCGGCCAGCTGGAACAGGGCGTCGTCGGCCAAAAGCTGGTCGCCGTAGTCCTCGACGACTCGCTTGAGCAGCTTCTCCGCCTCCAAGTAGTTCTTCTGCTTGATGAGAATCAGCGCCTTCTGGTAGAGCGCGTCATCGACCAATGTGCCAAACGGAGAGAGAATCATCACAGAGTCGAGGGCTTTTAGCGCCTCGTCGTCTTTGTTCTGGAAAATCAGGAACTCGGCCTTGGCGTACATCTTCAACGCGAGGTTGCCCTCGGAATGGCCGAAGAGTCCCGCCACGGTGGTGTCCGACTCGTCCTCTTCCTCCCCCTCTTCGAGATTGTCGGAGATGAGCATGGAGGTGTAGATGGCGTCGTTGGAGATGAGCTTGGTGGTGGCAGCCGCGAGCACGTCCAACTGGCTCTTCGCCCAGCTGAACTCGCCGATGTAGAACGACAGCTTGGCGTTCTTGAATTTCGCCTCGTTGCCTAACACATCGTTGGGCATGTCCTTATCGACCTGCGAATAGTTTAGCGAGGCATCCCAAATCTCGCCGGTATATAGCTGGACATCAGCGAGATCAATCTTGTATTGATTCTTCTCCTTGGGGTCGCGGGTGGCGGCCATGGCCTCGTTGAGCACATCCATGGCCTCCTGCGGCTTGTTGGTGTAGAAAGCCAACAGGTGCGCATACTTGCGGATCCAGTCCATCGTGCCGGAGTGGAGGCCGTTTTCTTCCAACGCCTTGCGGAAGTCCTGCTCCAGATTCATGGCATCAACCAGCTTCACGGGCGAGGTTTCAATGAGCTGCATGTACTTGACATCCAGGATTTTCATCTTCGCCTGCACATAGTTATGGGCTTCCTCGCCTTTTTTGATGATGTAGTTCAGCGCTTCAATGGCCGTGTTGTAGTCGTGGTTCTCGGCGGCCACCGTCGCTAATTCGTAGGTGAAGACGCCCTCCACTTTGAGTCGCTTGTCCAATGACTTCGCGAGGATGAGCGCCTCTTCGAAGTCTTTGTGCAATTGGCTAATCCAATATAATTCCTTGATGCAAAGAATGTTGTTGGGATTCTTTTGGGAGAACTTCTGCAACGCCGTGCGGATGGACATGTACTGCTCGTTGTCCTCGTCGTCCAACAGCAGATCCTGGATGGCAGTCTCCACGTCTTTCTGGTACTTTTCGTTGTCGGTTTTCACCAATCCGATGATTTCATCCACGATTTTGTCGTTCTGATGTTGGATTTTGTACAGACTGATGAGGTTCTTGGACAGGAGTTGCTCGTTGTTGAGCAGTTTCCGTCCTTTGAGGATGGTCTCGGCGGCATATTCATACTTGCCACGCGCCATATAGGCGTTGTTGAGTTCGCTGATGGCGGTCTCCTTGGCCTGCAGGTTTTTAAGGCACTCTTGGTAGATTTTCTCGGCTTTGGCGTTTTCGCCGGAACGCTCATAAACAAACCCGAGATCGACTTTGTAACGCGGGATGTTGGGGAAGGCTTTCACCTGCTTTTTGAGCATTTTCTCGGCATCGTCATAGCGTTCAAGTTCCAAAAGGCAATAGTAGTAGTAATAATAGATGTAGGAATCCGGCTTTTTGGCGTGGATTTTCTCGAAAAGCTCCACGGCCTTGTCGTATTCCTTGTCCTTATAGTACTGCATGGCGAGCTGCTCGTCCTGGCTTTGTTGCGCCACGACGGTCCCGCCGCAGGATAGGATGAGCAGCAGTATGAAGAGCAGTTTTTTCATCGAAGGTTAGTCGATGATGTCGAAACGGGTGTAGGGACGCAACACTTCGGGGATGACGATGCCCTTGTCGGTCTGGTTGTTCTCCAACAGAGCGGCGAGCACGCGCGGGAGAGCCAATGCGCTGCCGTTGAGCGTGTGGGCCAATTTCGTCTTGCCAGTGGCATCTTTGTATCTCAGTTTCAGGCGGTTGGCCTGGTAGGACTCGAAGTTGGAGACGGAGCTCACCTCCAGCCATTTCTGCTGGGCCTTGGAATAGACTTCCAGGTCGTACGTGAGCGCGGAGGTGAAGCTGATGTCGCCGCCGCAGAGACGCAGCACGCGGAAGGGCAAGCCCAGTTTGGTGAGCAGCATCTTGCCGTGGTTTGTCATCTCCTCCAACGTCTCGTAGGAGCGGTCGGGGTGCTCGATGGTTACGATCTCGATTTTGTCGAACTGGTGCAGGCGGTTGAGGCCGCGCACGTCTTTGCCGTAGGAACCGGCTTCACGACGGAAGCAGGCGGAGTAGGCGCAGTTCTTCAACGGGAAGTCGCTCTCCTTGAGAATCACGTCACGGTAGATGTTGGTGACGGGCACCTCGGCGGTGGGGATGAGGTAGAAGTTATCGACCTGGCAGTGGTACATTTGTCCCTCTTTGTCAGGCAGTTGGCCGGTGCCGTAGGCGGAATCCTCGTTCACCATATAGGGCGGCTGGATTTCCACGAAACCGGCGGATGTGGCCTCGTCGAGGAAGAAGTCGATGAGGGCGCGTTGCAGACGTGCGCCTTTGCCTTTATAGACGGGGAAGCCGGCGCCGGTGATCTTGGTGCCGAGCTCGAAGTCGATGATGTCGTATTTCTTCACGAGTTCCCAGTGCGGGAGTGCGCCTTCCGGCAGGTTGGAGGCGTCGCCCTGCGTATAGACGATCTCGTTGTCTTCGGCGCCCTTGCCGGGTTTCACGGCGGCGTTGGGCAGGTTGGGAAGCAGCACCATCTTGTTCAACAGCAGTTCTTCCTGCTCCTGCAGTTTGGCACGGTCGGTGCGCTCGCTCTCCTTCAAAGTGGCCATTTCCGCCTTGATGGCTTCGGCCTCGTCGCGCTTGCCTTCTTTGAAGAGTTGCCCGATCTTTTTCGCGCCTTGGTTCTGCGCCATCAAGTTGTCGTCAATTCTTTTCTTCAGGTTGCGGTTCTCGCTATCCAGTTCGCGAATCTCGGCCACCAAATCCGTGGCATCGAAATTCTTGATTTTCAGTCTGTCAATAACCTCTTGGGGATTTTCTCTTAATAGTTGGATCTGTAACATCGGTTTGAAATTTTAAGGCGGCAAATATACGATTTTTTACTTTGAATGTAGCCCTTTGATTGGAAGAAGCCGTTTTGGTTTATGCCCGCTCAAACATTTTTTCGCTCAGTCTTGTTGGATATGGTTTTTTTCGTAGTAATGCCGGATGAGGCCGTCTGGGTCTTTGACGGTTTTCTGCAGCCATTCGAAGTACAGCTCCGCCTTTTCCTCGTCGCTGAGTTGCCACTGCACGTTGGAGCGGTGCATCCTTTCGACGAAATGCGACAGGATGATGGCGGCGGAGTTGGAGATGTTGAAGCTTTCGGTGAAGCCGTACATCGGGATGAGGACGTTGCCGTCGGCGTATTTTATCGCCTCGTCGGAAAGGCCCGTCAGTTCGGTGCCGAACAAGAAGGCGGTTTTCTGCTCCACGGGCAGGTCGAAGATGGTGCGACGCCGCTCGTCGGGCAGCGTGGCGGCCACCCAGTAGCCCTGCTCGTGCAGCCGGTCGATGCACTCCTTGACGTTGTGCTCGCTGTGCGGGTATTTGGAGATGGTGAGCCACTTGTCGGCCCCCATGCTGATGTCTTTGTTCGCTTCGAAGTCGTTGCGATGCTGGATCACGTGCACGTCCTGCACGCCGTAGCAGTCGCACGTCCGCAGCACCGCGCTGATGTTCTGCGCCTGGAAAAGGTCTTCCAACACCACCGTGACGTGGCGCGTGCGGTTCTGTATAATCTCGGTCAGCCGGGCCTGCCGACTTTCCGTGACGAATTGTTGCAGATACTCCACAACTTGGTCTCTCAATGCCTTGTCTTCTATCTTTACCATACTGAATTACAATAAAAAAGCCCTTGTAAAGGGCTTTTTTGTTTGAGCGTGAAAGCTGAATTATTTCATCTTTGCAAAAGCGGAGCCGGGTTTGAATTTGACAACCTTCTTTGCAGGAATCTTGATGGACTTGCCGGTGGCGGGGTTGTGACCCGTTCTGGCTTTGCGGCTGAGAACGCTGAAGGTGCCGAATCCGATCAGGGCAATCTTCTCACCCTTCTTCAGAGCATCTTTAGAGGTGTCCAATAAAGCTTCCAAAGCGTTTTTGGCCTGGACTTTCGTCAAACCGGCTTTCAGTGCCATTGCGGCGATTAATTCACTCTTGTTCATTTTTTTAATTTATTAAGGTTAATAATGAGATTGAGCCACAAATTTAGAAAAAATTACAATTTGCAAATCTCAATCCGTGATTGTGAATAACTATTTTAATTAGTTGATTATTAACGTACGATATTGTTCGATTATTACACTAATACAGATTATGGGTATAATTATCGGGTCTAAAGCCCGCTAAAAAATCCTCGGTTTTCATACGCTTTTTGCCTTCTATTTGGAGGATTTTGACAGAAATTTCGCAACTTTTGGTCGAAATCAGCATCTTCTTGTCGGAGTTTAGGGTGATTGTGCCCGGTTTTTGAGTGCTTGCTATATCGGTAATTTCCACTTCGAAAATTTTGAGTACGCAAGGCCTCGGTTCATCGTTCCCGGAGGTCCGTTGTCCGATGAGGGCGAAGGCGGCAGGGTAGGGGGAGAGGCCGCGGATGTGGTTGTAGATATTCTCCGCTGTGTCGTCCCAGCGGATGTGCATGTCCTCCTTAAAGATTTTCGGGGCGGGTTTCAGGGTCTCCACTGTCGGTTGGGGCATCGGGTGAACCTCGTTGTCGGCCAGTTGGCGTAGGGTCTCCACGGCAATTTCCGCGCCGGCCGTCATCAGCTTGTCGTGCAGGGTGCCGGCGTTGTCGTTGAAGGTGATCTCCACCTCGCGTTGCAGCAGGATGGCGCCCGTGTCGGTGTGCTCGTCCAAGAGGAAGGTGGTGACACCGGTTTTGGTCTCCCCGTTCATGATGGCCCGCTGGATGGGGGCGGCGCCGCGGTATTGGGGCAGCAGTGAGGCGTGCACGTTGAAGGTGCCGAGCGGGGGCATCGCATAGACGCAGCGCGGCAGCATGCGGAAGGCCACCACCACGAACACGTCGGCACGATAGTCGCGCAGATCCTCCACAAAACTGTCGTCTTTCAGCTTCTCGGGTTGTAGGACGGGAAGGTGATGCTCCAAGGCATACCGCTTCACGTCGGAACAGTGCATCTGCTGCCCGCGGCCTGCCGGTTTGTCGGGCGTGGTGACCACGCAAACGACCTCGTGGCCCGCCTGCCGGATGGCATCCAACGTGGCGACCGCGAACTCAGGCGTGCCCATGAATCCTACACGTAGTTTCTTCATTGCTTTTGAGACTTGTGATTGGTGATTGGTGACTTGTGAGTTGTAGCCAACTGCTAACTACTAATTGCCGAACGACAGCATCTTCAGGGCGCTGACTGCGCCTTCCACGCCTTTGTTGCCGTGTTTGCCGCCGGAGCGGTCTTCGGCCTGTTCCATCGTATTGCAGGTCAGCACACTGAAAATCACCGGCTTGGAGAACTGCAGTCCCACGTTCATGATGCCGTCGGCCACCGCTTGGGCGATGAAATCGAAGTGACGGGTCTCGCCTTGGATGATGCAGCCGATGCAGATGACCGCATCGACATCCGTTTTCTCGAGCATCCATTTTGCACCCAGAGGCAGTTCGAAGCTGCCGGGGACGTGTTTCACGAGGATGTTCTCTTGGAGAATACCGTGCTCGAGCAGGCTCTCTTCCGCACCGTTTAAAAGCAAATCGGTAATGCGGTCGTTCCATTCGCTGACCACAATACCGATTCTTGTATTTTGGGCGGAAGAAAACTCAAACGGTGTGAATTCCGATAAGTTTTTCTTCTTTTCTGTCATATTATTTATTTGGAAGCGTTGGCTTTGGCTCTTTCGGCGTATTGCGCAATGCTCATTTTGTTATATTCGTTGTAGAAGTTCTTCTCGATGGTCTCGTAAGCGTTGAGAGCCTTATTCCAGTCGCCTTGTCTCTCATACATCTGGCCGAGTTTGAAGAGCGCGATGGGGGTGAAGAAGGGATCTTTGCCCTTCGCGGCCTTTTCGTAGTAGCTGATGGCTTTCGCCTCGTCGCCCTGCTCGTCATAGAGGTCGCCGATGGTGGCCTGACAGCCGTACCAAAGCACGTCTTCTTTCTTTTTGAACTTCTTAAGGTACTCCAAAGCCTCGTCCTTCTGACCGAGTTTGAGGTAGGTCAGACCGGCATAGTAGTTGGCGGTGTTGGAGGTGCGGGTGATCTTGTAGTTGCTGGCGATGTCAAGGAAACCGTCGTTTTCGCCGTCACCTTCCAAAGCCATTTTCAGGGAAGCGGTGTCACCTTGCGTGAACCAATGGATGGGTTGTACGATTTGGGCGGAAGCCTCGGCGTTCTTCTTCTGGATGTAGAAACGGTTGAAAGCCAGAATGGCGAGAATGATGACCAGAATGCCGATAATCACACCGTAGATGATGTTCTGATATTTGCTGAAGAAAGCGAAGAATCTCGTCAGAAAGTTCTCATTTTCTTGCACTTGCTCATTTTTCTTGGAGCCCAGATTTTCTGAATTTGCCATATTTTTTCGTCTAAAATTTCAAGGGTGCAAAAATACACTTTTTTTGGAAAGAGACAAGGTCTGAAATATTTAAAATAGAAGTAGGAAAATTATCGCAAAAAGGGTTGCCCGTGGAACAGCTTTTTGTTCTTGCGCAGAATCTTCCGGGAGACGATTCGGTAGTGCGGATGGTAATGCTGCTTGAATTCCTTGCTGTGGACGCTGGCGTAACCACTCCGTTCGAAAATGGCGCGGATGGTGGCCTTGTCGCTCTCGTACTCCGGAAGCTGGAGGTCCATTTGGTCGATGATACGCTCGATCTTATTCCAGCGAGCCATCCATTCCTCCAACGTGTGGGGCGGTTCGGCGCCGGAACTCTGCACAAACCAGGAGACTAACGAGTCAGCTGGGACGGTGCCGTTTTTGACGAACGCCAAGGGGACGCGCATATAGTTGCCGTACAGACCGCAGGGTTCGAGGAATCCTTGCACGTAGGCGGCCGTGTCCATCTCGCTGAGTTCCTTCTGCACATAGTAGTTGGCCACTTCGCTGTTCGTGACCAAGTGTTCAGCACCCATAAAATCTTGGTAACAAGACTTGTACAGGTCGAGAAGATGGAGATGCGGATACCACGAGAGCTGTTGACGCACAAACTTTCGGACCTGCCGCTCCGACTGGCTCGTACCGGTCTGCAGCAGTCCTGCCAGCATCAACAGGAGGATAAGCTTTTTCGCACGCATGGTCTTTCGCGTTTAGATGGAAGTGCTTAGTTGGTCGTATCTTCGGCGCCGAGGCATTCGGTCTCGGTTTCCGGGACGATGCGTTTGACGAGGTTGCCGAGGGTGGGTCCGGGGCCGAATTCCGTGAACCGCACCGCGCCGTCGTTCACCATGTTGAGCACGGTCTGCGTCCAGCGCACGGGCGAGGTGAGCTGCTTGACGAGGTTCTCGCGGATGGTGTCGGGATCGGTGGTCGGCAGTGCGTTGACATTCTGGTAAACAGGGCATACCGGCAAATTGAAGGCGCATTTGTAGATGGCCTCGGCGAGTTCGTCCTGGGCGGTCTGCATCAACGGGGAGTGGAAGGCCCCGCCCACATTGAGCATCATGATACGTTTGGCGCCGGCCTCTTTCAGCCGCTCGATGGCGATCTCCAATCCTTTCAGACTGCCGGAAATCACGAGCTGCTGTTGCGAGTTGTAGTTGGCGGGCACCACGACCTCTTCAGTGACAGAGGCGCACACCTCCTCGATGGTCTTCTCGTCGAACTTCAGCACCACGGCCATGCCAGAGGGTTCCAGTTCGCAGGCCTTCTGCATGGCGTTGGCGCGAATCTCGACCAGCCGCAGTGCGTCTTCGAATTGGAGACATCCGGCGGCGGTCAGGGCGGTGTACTCGCCCAACGAATGGCCGGCTACCATATCCGGCATGCTAATATTCAGGCACTTATAAGCAATGTATCCGTGCAGGAACATCGCCAATTGCGTGTGCTTCGTCTGTTTGAGTTGTTCCTCCGTACCGTGGAACATGATCTCAGAGATGGGGTAGCCCAAGATCTCGTCCGCACTACGGAAGAGCTCTTTCGCCAACACGTGCCGCTCGCACAGCCCAAGTCCCATCCCGGGATGCTGTGACCCCTGTCCGGGGAAAATGAATGCGTTCATTCTTATGGTTTAAGGTTTAAGGTTTATGGGTTAAAGGTTATGGGTTTAAGGGGGGATAGGATGTAAGATTTGAGACGTGGGAACTTTTTTGTTACGTCCTGAATTTAATCTCCCACGTCTCAAATCACAAATCACAACTTACAAACCGAACGCTTTCTTGACAGCGTCCACGTAGTCGAGTTTCTCCCAGGGGAAGAAGGTGATGGTGCGGCCGTTCACGGTTTTCTCGTAGCAGTCGCGGCCGAAGTGCCCGTAGGCGGCGGTGGGTTCGTAGATCGGGTTCTTGAGCTGGAAGCGGTTGATGATGTCGTGCGGGCGCATCGGGAAGATCTCGCTGACGCGTTTCGCGATTTCGCTGTCGGGCATGTTGACCTTGGCGGTGCCGTAGGTGTTGACGTAGAGTCCGACGGGTTCGGCCTTGCCGATGGCGTAGGCCACCTGGATGAGCACTTGGTCGCAGAGACCGGCGGCCACTAAGTTCTTGGCGATGTGGCGGGTGGCGTAAGCAGCCGAGCGATCAACTTTCGAGGGGTCTTTGCCGGAGAAGGCGCCGCCGCCGTGTGCACCGCGTCCACCGTAGGTGTCGACGATGATCTTGCGTCCCGTGAGTCCTGTGTCACCGTGCGGACCGCCGATAACGAACTTGCCGGTCGGGTTTACAAACAGCTGGTACTCTGTGTTGAACAGTTTCTGCACTTTGTCGGGGAGGCTCTTGACGACTCGGGGGATGAGGATCTCCTGCACATCGCGGCGGATGGTGGCGAGCATCGTGTCGTCGTCGGCGAACTCGTCGTGCTGAGTGGAGACGACAATGCTGTCGATGCGCTCGGGGTGGTGGTCTTCGGCGTATTGCACGGTGACCTGCGACTTGGAGTCGGGGCGGAGGTAGGTCATTTCGCGGCCCTCCTTGCGGATGGCAGCCAACTCCTGTACGAGGCGGTGGGCCAGCTCAACGGGCAGCGGCATGTAGTTGTCCATCTCGTTGCAGGCGTAACCGAACATCATGCCCTGGTCGCCCGCGCCCTGGTCTTCGGCGGCCGCCCTTTCGACACCTTGGTTGATGTCGGGCGACTGGCTGTGGATGGTGGAGATGACCCCGCACGACTTGAAGTCGAACTGATAGTCGCTCTTGTTGTAGCCGATTTGCTCGATGGTGTGGCGCACCACGTCGTCAACGGAGACGTAGCCTTCGGTCTTCACCTCGCCGGCGCAGACCACGAGACCGGTGGTTGCCAGCGTCTCGCATGCCACTTTCGATTCGGGATCTTGCGCGAGAAACGCGTCCAATAAGGCGTCCGAAATCTGGTCGCACACTTTGTCGGGATGTCCTTCCGACACGGATTCTGATGTGAATAAATAGCTCATAATCAGTATTTTAATTTATAAAAAAATAAAAACTGAAAATCGTGGTAGAAGATGTTTTAGCATTTTTTCTTGTGGTTGCAATCATTACAAATCTATCCACTGGTTTTCGGCCGCGAAAATACACTTTTTTTGTACTTTTGCGCCTCAAAAATAAAGACGAAAAATATGTTTTGGAATACGTTAGGTTTTGTGACTTGGAAAGTGAATCCTGTGGCTTTCCATCTCGGTTCTTTGGAGGTCAGATGGTACGGAATCCTGCTGGCCTTGGGTTTCTTGTTGGCGTACTACACGCTGCAGAAAATCTTCAAGACGGAGGGACTCTCGCAAAAGCAGCTCGACAAGATCTCCATTTGGACGATTGTTTGGACGATTGTGGGTTTGCGGCTCGGGCATTTTCTCTTCTACGAGCCGGAGATGTTCGTCACGCATCCGTTGCAGATTCTTCTGCCCTTCGATGAGAACTGGCATTTCATCGGTTATCAGGGCCTCGCGAGTCATGGCGGAGTTCTGGGCATTTTCGGATTTCTGATCTACTATTGTCTGCGCTACAAGGTCAACTTCCTGTGGCTGCTCGACCGTTTGGGCATCGCGGTGCCGGTGGCGGCCTCGCTGGTGCGTGTCGGCAACCTGATGAACCACGAGATCGTAGGCCGCATCACGGAAGTGCCGTGGGCGTTCGACTTCATCTACGGTGGTTTCGGCGTGGCGGGCACCTTCCGTCATCCTGCGCAGCTCTACGAGGCAGCCGTCTATATGTTAGTGTTCATCTGCTTGACCGTCTATTACTTCAAGTTTGCGAAGGGCAAGGTGGCCGCGGGCCGCACTTCCGGCATCACGCTGACGGTCATCTTCACGGCGCGTTTCATCATCGAATTCTTCAAGGAGGTGCAGGTGCAGGGCGAAGTTGGCCACGTGCTCAACAATGGCCAATGGCTGTCCATTCCGATGATTCTCATCGGGTTGGGATGTCTGATATACTCGTTTGTGAAACCTTCCTATCCGGAGTTCCCGTATAAGGAGGAACCCGCCAAATAAAAAATACTGTTTCTTTATTCGTAATAGCCGATAAACTGCACGTCTACCATCTTTTCGGTGGTGGTGGTGAAGGTCATGTTGGCTTTCACGGAGTTGCCCATGAACTCAGCGTCCACGGCCATGAGGCGGATGGCCTCCATGGAGTCGCACACGGCGATGCTGTCGATGGCGGGCAGGGTGGCGAGCAGGTCCACGAGGGGAGCGCCCTCGGCCGCGCCGCCGTATTTGTTCTCCGCCGTCTGCGTCAGGGCCACGAGGTCGTTCATCATGAAATAGATGCCGCCCTCGTTGTTGACGTATGTGAAGCTGATGGCGCCGTGCTCGAGCTGGTCGTTCACCAGGTTGTGGAAGGTGCCGTAATAGCGGCCGCCGTTGATGTTTCCGTTGTCACAGGAGGTGAGCAACAGCATCAGGACTGCGATGAAGGACAGGGTCTTTTTCATTGTTTCGGAATTTTGCGGCAAAAGTACAAAATATTCGAATAAAAAAAAGCGGTGGAACCGAATGGCTCCGCCGCTTTTCGCATTCAAAATTATGAGGTTTACTCTGCAGTTTCGGGAACGACGTTGAGTTTGATCTCCACTTTGAAGTCGCGGTGCAGGTTCACCATGGCGGTGTACTGGCCGAGCTCCTTGATGCGGTCCTCGTTGATGGAGATTTTGTGGCGGTCGATTTCGATGCCGTGCTGGTTCTGGAGGGCTTCCGCAACCATGATGTTGTTCACGGAGCCGAACAGGGTGCCGGTCTCGGACGCCTTGGCGGGGATGTTGACTTCGAGGCCTTCGATCTTGCCGGCCATGAATTCGGCCTCTTTGCGGATCTTCTCAGCCTTGAAAGCGCGCTGCTTGATGGTTTCCGCTAATTGTTTCTTCTTTGCCGGGGTGGCGAGTTCGGCGTAACCTTGCGGAATGAGGTAGTTGCGGGCATAACCGTCTTTCACCTTTACGAGGTCGTCGGCATAACCCAGATTAGCCACGTCTTGTTTCAATATGATTTCCATGACAAAATGCTTTTTTAGTTAGAAGATTTTAAGTTATCGGTGACGAACGGCAGAAGAGCCAGGTGACGGGCGCGCTTCACGGCCTGGGCCACTTTCTTCTGGTACTTCAGGGAGGTGCCGGTCAGACGGCGGGGCAGAATCTTGCCTTGCTCGTTCACGAATTTCTTCAGGAATTCGGCGTCCTTGTAATCGATGTACTTGATACCGCTCTTTTTGAAACGGCAGTATTTTTTCTTCTTGATGTCAACCGCGACGGGGGCGATGTATTTGATATCGTTTTGCTGTGCCATATTCTTAAGCTTCTACGGGGTTAGACTCTTGGTTAACGGTTTCCTCGGCAACGGGTTGTTGCTCTTGGACGGGCTCTTCGGCAACGGCCTCTTCCTTGGCCTTGCGGTTGTTGCGTCTCTTCTCGGCGTAGGCGACGGCGTATTTGTCCATCGTCACCGTCAGGAAGCGGATGACGCGCTCGTCACGACGGTATTGCAGTTCCAGCTCGGCGACCACGTTCGGGGCGGCCGTGAACTCCATAAGGTAATAGAATCCGGAGGACTTTTTCTGGATGGGGTATTCGAGCTTGCGCAGGCCCCAGTTCTCCCGGTTGATGATTTCAGCACCCTGGTCGGTGAGAATCTTCTCAAACTTCTGTACCGTTTCCTTCATCTGTTCATCAGACAAAACGGGCGTCATAATGAAAACGGTTTCGTAATGATTTGCCATAATGCTTTTTACTTAATTGATTTGTACTAAAATTTTGGGCGGCAAAAATACACTTTTTTCGTTTCCCTCAAACCTTCCCCCGAGAATTTTTTTCAACCACCCCTCAACCCCTATAACCCTTAACTTATAATCCTTAAACCATAACCCTTAAACCCTAAACCATACCCCATCTACCGTCCCGTCAAATCATGATACTTCCGGCAGGCGGTGGCGTAGGTGATTTGTCGGTCAGTGATGGCGTTGCGGGCTTGCAACAGGAGCGCGTTGGCCTCCAAAACATCCGTAATCGTGTTCATGCCGGCCTTGTAGTTCAGCTCGGCGAGGCGGTAATTCTCCTCCGCCATGTCCAGTGCGGCGGAATCCGACCGCAACAGCGACTCCGCCTCCACCATCTGGTTGTAGGCCTGCATCTCCTGCAGTTGCATCTTCTCGCCTAACTCTTTTTGCTGGAGTTCCGCCTCCTTGATTTTCCATTCGTGCTCCTTTATCTTATGGGAAGTTTCCCACCATTGGGTCAGCGGTACTGAAAGGCGGGCGAACAGCAGGACGTTGAACTTGGCCCTGTCCATGATGTTCCCGTAGGTGGCCAGCGCACCGACCCCAAGTTCCGGCAGCGCCTCTCCGACCGACATCTTCTTATACAAACTTTCCGCCTGTACCTGCAGTTCGAGAAGTCGTTTTTCAGGGCGCAAGAAGTTGGTTTCCTCCGTCGGGGCCTCCTTCTTAACATCGAAAAGGTTGTGGTCTAGTGCGAGACCGCCTTCGGGATAGGGAATCCCTATCTGATGACACAACAGGTGCGAGGCGAGGAGGATGCCGTTTTCCAGCTGCATCTTTTTGGCATTTAATTCGTTGCGCTTCAAAGCCACGAGCAACTTGTCGCTTCGGGTGATCAGACCGGCTGTCAGCGCCCTGTCGACGATATGGTCGAGAGAGTCGATCAAAGTCAAGGCCGCGGCCACCGTCGCCTCCTTCTCTTGCAGTCCCAGCACCAAGAAGTAGGAGGCCTCCACCTCCTCCATGACGTCACGTTCCGTCATCGCCGACTTCAGTTCCGCGGCCTCGACACCCAGCTTGGCCAGTCGGTTGCCGTTCACGATACGGCCGCCGGCAAACAACGGCATCACGGCCGTCGCGTTGACACCTTGTCCCTTTTTCAGCGCATTAACCCTGGTCGGCACATCCCCGCCGACCTCTGGATCGTTCAAAATTTGGATTACCGCGGCGACGAACTCCCCGAAATCCCCTTGGTTGTTGAGATCATCCACACTATATTCAATGAGGGGTCGCATCGCATAATAGGCATTGTAGCCCAATGAAACCTGCGGGAAGAACTTGGTGAAGACCTGCGACTTCACCTCTCGGGCACGCTCAATTTCATACTGACTGTATAGATATTGTGCATTATTTTCCCGCGCCAAGACGAAGCAGGAGTCCAACGTCAGCATCTTGCCTTGCGCGGAGACCAAAGCCACCAATAATATCAAAAAAGCACTTGTCGCTAATCTTTTCATCGCTTTATCGTTTCATCGTTTCATCGTTTCATCAGATCTTTACCTCTCCCGCATTCTTGCTCGCATTTCGTGCATCCCTGTTGTCCAATCGCTTGATGAAGCGTTTGTTGATTTTGTCACGTCTTTGCTTATCCCGTTCGCCTGCATCGAAAGCGAGGCAGTAGGCCACGGGGAGCACGGTCACCACCAGCGGGAAGGTGAGGAGGGTGCCGAAGCATATCACCACGCCCATCGGTTCCCAGAGAAGCGTTTTGGCGATAATCATCGGGACAACGCCGAGCGCCGTGGTGGCGGAAGTGAGGAATATGGGACGCATGCGCCGCAATCCGGTCTCGTAGGCGGCCTCCTGAACCGAGAGATGCCCTTTCTCCAACAGCTCTCCGGCATGGTCGTACATGATGATGGCATTCCGCACGATAATGCCGATCAAGGAGATGATGCCCAGCATGGCGGTCACCGACAGATCCTGTCCGAAGAGCCACAGCCCGAATGTGGCTCCAAAAATACATAAAACCGACACGGAAATGGACAGGATGGAGATGCCGATTTTTCCGTAGTGGATGATCAGCACGATGAACATGACCGCGATGGCCGCAATGACGGAGTTGATCAACGACGGCATGGTATCCTTCGTGACGGCCATGGAGCCGCCCTCATCGATGGTGACATTCTCCGGAAGATCAAGGGTTTCGATGTACTTGCCAATCTTTTTGAATTGTTTGAGCTGGCTTGCCCCGGGCATCACGTCGGCCATCACCGTGATACAACGACGGCCGTTGCGATGGGTGAGGTTGTCGTGGCTGAACGACGGCCGCAGCGAGGCCACTTGCCGCAACGGCACCCACGTGCCGGGATGCGCGGTGGGCACCAACAAGTCGCCAAGTTCTTCGTAATTGATATTGTGGACGCCTTCCGTATAGATTTTTGTCGGCAGGTTGTAATCTTTCTCCCACAGGGAAACCAAGTTGTTGCCCGACAAGGCACCTGCCAGGTAAACAGAGAGTTGCGCTTGAGTCACGCCCAAGCGGTTGGCTTCGTCAACATTCAAATCCACTTCCACAATCTCTTCCGTCTCGTCATAGTCGGAGTGCACGAAACAGAGATCCGGATCCTGTTTCATGATGGCGATGATGGAGTCGCGCAACGGTGAAATCTGGCTGTAGCTGTCGCCAGAGATGTAGTACTCCACGGGAGCGTTAACCACCTGGTAGTCCATCTGTTTGAAACGAATCTGTGCCTGCGGGAAATAGTTTTCATAACGGTGGGGGTACTCGTTCATCATCTCCTTGGTGGCCTTTTCCGAACGGGTAATCACGATGAACTGTGCGTAGGCGTCCGTCGGCACGGCCATAGGCGCGTAGGTGATATGGAATCGCGGCGACGCCATTCCGATGAACGCGGTCACGGAGCGCACCCGCGGGTCAGCCTGCAAAATCCTCGTGAGCGAATCGGCGACTTGGGAGGTCTCCTCCAGCGAACTGCCCGAGGCGAGGTGAATCTCCACGGCGAAGCTGTCGCGTTCGGCCTTCGGCAGCATCTGCACGTTGATGCGTGTGAAGAGGAAAATGCCCAGCAGCACGAACAAAAACGCCACCCCAATGGTTGCCCGTTTATGACGGAAACAGAGGTCGAGCAGATGTTTGTAGCCCCGCTGCAACGTGTCGAAGAAACGGGATTGAATCTTCTCCAAGCGGGACTGGTGGCCGGGATTGGACCGTTTGATGACCCTTGCCGACAGGAATGGAATCACCAAGATGGCATACAGGAAGCTGCACGACAAGGCGATGAAGATGGTCCACGGGAACAGTTTCACGAAATCGCCCATATTGGTGCCCTGAAGCAGTTTCAGCATCGGGAAGAACATGAACGACACGGAGCAGGTAGCGATGAGCATGGAGGTCATGAGGTTTCGGGTGGAGACCGCTGCCGAATACCATCGCGAGTACCCTTCGTTCAGCAGGTCCGTATAGCCGTCAATCACCACCACGGAGTCGTCCACAATCATACCGAGCACCACGATCAATGCCGCCAAGGTCACGGTATTCAATTCGATACCCAACAAATACATGATGGCCCACGTCGCGGCAATGCAGACTGGCACCGAAGTGGAGGAGACCAATGCCGTGCGTAGCGGGAAGAGGAAAAGCATCACTAAAATCACGATGACGACAGCCTCCACAAGATCTTTCAGGAATGAAAGCACCGATTTGTTGACCACCACGGGTTGGTCGGTGATGCGGTGTACGCGGATGTCGGGCGGGGCGGTCTTCAGGAAAGCGTCGATCACCTTGTTGACTTCGTTGCCGAAAGAGACGATATTGTTGCCCGGGCGCATCTCCATGGAGAACATGAGGCAATGGTTGTCGTTGACCGATTGGTCGGAATATTGGATGTATTTGGAGTCCTCCTGGTAGCGGCGTTCCAACCGAGCGACGTCACGCAGTCGGATTACCTGTCCGGTCACGGGTTCGGCAAATACGATAAGTTCCGAGAGCTCGTAGATATTGCCGTAGGGAACGTTCACGTGGATGACCGCATTTCCGTCGTCGTTGTCAACCGAGCCTGTGATGGTGCGCAGGCTGTGCGCGGCCAGCTCGGCGGTGATCATGGAGGGCGACACGGCATACTGCGTCATTCGTGTGGGGTCCATATAGATGGCAATCTCCTCTTTTTGTTCACCCACGATCTTGATGTTGCCCATCGTGGAGATGGTGCGTAGCCGTTCGGCCAACCTGTCGGCAAATTCGCGCAACTCCCGTGATGATCGCTGGTCGCTTTCGATGGCCAACAGCAGCGAGGAGGCGTTCCCGAAATCGTCGAGCACAGCTGTGGCCAGCACCCCCTGCGGCAGGTCGGTCTGCTGGAACAGCACCAGCCCCTGCCGAATGCGCGACCAGGTCATCTTCGCGTCCTTGGCGTCGTTTACCAACGTGACGAAAACCACCAACATGCCGTCTTTCGAGTAAGAATAGGTCTTTTTCTTGTTTACGTCGCCGAAAGTGAACAGATACTGTTCCACGGGTTTTGCCACCCGCTCCTCGATTTCCTCGGCCGTCGCGCCCGGATAGACCACCGCGACCACGCCCTGACGGATGGTCACGTCCGGAAACTCGTTCTTGTTGAGTTGCGGCAGCGCTATGAAACCGAAAATCACAATGACGGACATGAAGAAGAACACCAGATTGTTGTTCCTCATGGCCGCTTCCACCAAATTTCTCTTCTTCGCCATGGCCACCCGGTTATTGTCCGATGTTATAGGACACTTTCGCCCCGTTGTAGAGTTTCTGGTAGCCTTTCGTGACGATGGTGTCTCCGTGTCCCAGTCCGTCTGTCACCAAAACGCCGTTCTCGATGAACTCGCTTACCTCGATTTTCTGGCGGTAGGACTTCCCGCCGCGGATCACCCAGACGGCCATACCGTCAGCCATGGTCTGCACGCACGAGGAGGGGACCACAATGCCTGGACTGGCGGAACTCCGCAGCGCGAGATTGATTTTCACCACCATGCCGGGCAGCACGTCCTTTATGTCTGATGACATTCTGGCCTTGATATTGTAGGAATGGCCTAAAGGATTGGACAGAAAAGACTTGTCGAATACGGTGAGCCTGCACTTCGAATCGTCGAGAGCGGGAATCGTGGCTGTAGCCGTGGACCCGATTTCAATCTGTCCTACCTCTTTCTCGGGCACGGAAAACTCGACCATCAGACTGTTCATATCCACAATTTGGCAGACGGCATCCAACGGGTTCAACTGTTCGCCGATAACGTGGTTGCCCATGCTGATAACCCCATCTTGGGAAGCGTACAACGTACAGTCGTTCAAATGCTTTCGTGCAGAAATCTCGGACTGCCGGGCCTTTTCGAGGTCGGTTTCCATCTGCACCCAGCGCACATCGCTGATACCCTCTCCCTCGTGGACTTGTTTCAGCCTCCGGTAGCCGTCCTCCGCCTGCCGAAGTGTGGCCATAGCTGTCTCGTGGAGGCTCTTGGCCGCCGTCTCATCGACTTTGGCAATAAGGGTCCCTTTGCGCACCCGCTGTCCGTTATGCACATAGACAGCTGTCAGGGTGCCTCCTAACGGAAATGAGAGCGTAACCTGCCGTTCGCTGCGCACCGTACCCACATAATTACGGGAGTCCACCTCATTGGAATCCCCCACAACCTGCACGGTCACAGGAATAGTCGGATCGAATTGCTGCTTTTTAGAGGCTTTTCTGCCGCAGCCGACCATCGCTAAAGTCAGCAATATCAATATAATAAGAGGGTAGAAACGCTTATTCATCGTACTAAAATTCATCTCGGCAAAAATACGTTTTTTAACCGTATCGGAGTGACCAAGATGACTTTTTGGATGCAGTCGCTCAAATAAACCGCGTAACCAAAAAAAAATGTATCTTTGCCCGTTTTTTGAATACTCCAATTAAAAATACATCTTATGGAAAAAATTAAAATCGGTATCAATGGTTTCGGCCGTATCGGCCGTTTGGTTTTCAGAGCTTCCACAGAGCGCGACAACGTGCAGGTGGTCGCCATCAACGACCTTTTGGATGTGGACTACATGGCCTACATGCTCCGCTATGACTCCGTGCACGGTCACTTCAAAGGCGAAGTCTCCGTCGAGGACGGCATGCTGGTGGTCAACGGCAACAAGATCCGCGTGACGGCCGAGAAGGAACCCGCCAACCTGAAGTGGGATGAGGTGGGTGCCGACTATGTGGTCGAGTCCACGGGCCTGTTCCTGACCAAGGAGCTCGCCGAAGCCCATCTGAAAGCGGGAGCCAAACGTGTCGTGATGTCCGCTCCTTCCAAGGACGACACCCCGATGTTCGTCATGGGCGTCAACAACAAGGAGTATGCTGGCCAGCCCATCGTCTCCAACGCCTCCTGCACCACCAACTGCTTGGCTCCTCTCGCCAAGGTCGTTCACGACAACTTCGGCATCATCGAAGGTTTGATGACCACGGTGCACGCTGCCACGGCCACCCAGAAGACCGTTGACGGTCCGTCCAAGAAAGACTGGCGCGGCGGTCGTTCCATCCTCGGCAACATCATCCCGTCGTCCACCGGCGCTGCCAAGGCCGTCGGCAAAGTGATCCCCTCCCTCCAGGGCAAGCTCACTGGTATGTCGTTGCGCGTTCCCACCGCTGATGTCTCTGTCGTTGACTTGACCTGCCGCATCGAGAAGGCTGCCACCTACGACGAGATCAAGGCCGCTATGAAGAAAGCCTCCGAAGGCGAACTCAAGGGCATCCTCGGCTACACGGAAGACGCTGTGGTCTCCACCGACTTCCTTGACGAGAAGCGCACCTCTGTCTTCGACGCCGGTGCCGGCATCATGCTCAACGAGCATTTCGTGAAGCTGGTCTCCTGGTACGACAACGAGATGGGTTACTCCAACAAGGTTGTCGATCTCATCTGCAGCATGAACGCCACCTGCCCGCTGAAATAAGTTAGCAGTTAGCAGTTAGTAGTTAGCAGTTAACGCCAACGGCTAACTACTAACTGCTAATTTTAGACTCCTCACTTCATAAATTATAATAATATGGAAAAATACGTTTGCGACATGTGCGGTTATGTCTATGACCCCGAGGTTGGCGATCCCGACAATGGCATCGCTCCGGGCACCGCGTTTGAAGATCTCCCCTACAACTGGAGCTGCCCGCTTTGCGGCGTGGACAAATCCAACTTCTCCAAGCAATAACAACATTGTATAGCGTATTGAAACGGGTTCGTTTCCGTTTCTATTCGGAACAAAAAGAAAGGCGGCCTGCAAAGACCGCCTTTCTTGTATATTTACTCAATCGTTCTTTTACTCCACGATGAATTTCTGAACGTGGCTGCCGTTGGCGCTGTTCAGGTGGAGGAAATAGACGCCCTTGGAGAGGGAGGTCACGGGAATAGTGTAGATTTGGTCGCCGCCGTTGTGGCCGAACTGGTCGGTATAGACCGTCTTGCCCATCATGTCAACCACGGTGGCCGTGAACTGCTGAGCCTCGTCGGAGAGCACTTCCACGTTGACGTAGTTGCTGGCGGGGTTCGGATAGACGCTCACCTCGACGTTGTCGAACTCGCCGATGCCGGTGTTCATGGCATAGTATTCAAATTCGAAACCAGTGCCTTGGTCCTTGTTGTCGCTGGCGAAGCGGATGATGAAGCGGGAGGTGTTGGGAGAACCCTGGAAGTTGAAGGTCGGCACATCGTACGTGTAAACCTGAGTCGGCCGGTTGTCTGCGTCGAAGTGGGCGAGCAGCTTCTTGGAGGTGGAAGAGATACCTTCCTGGTTGTAGATATCCACGAAGTCGCCTTGTCCGAGGTCGAATTTCTTGAAAGCGCAAACTAGTTGGTTCGTGAAGCGCAGGGTCAAGGTGTATTCGCAGACGTTGTGGTTGCGGTACGGCTCGTTGGAGACAGCATTGTTGGGCTTGTCGGTCAGCACGGCGTAACCGTCGGTGTAGGTCTTGTCGGTGCAGGCTTGCTCGTCGAAGTTGGTCACTTGGTAGCTGAGCACGAAGCCGTAGTCGGTCTCGGAGTTGGCGGTGGAGGTGAAGACCACGAGCACGCTGTCGGCGTTGATGGTGATGGAAGCCGGGAGTTGTTCGCCGGTGTATTCGCCGTGGACGCTGCTGCTGTCGTTGAAGTTCGTGTAGTCATTGCAGGCGGCCATGAGGTAGTTGCCGCTATATTGTTGTCTGATGCCGGAGGCTTCGGTGCCGCCGTTGTAGATGATGACCTTGTCGCCGTTTTTCACTTTCAGTTTGGAGAACTCAAGCTTGTAGGCAGTGGCATTGGGGCTGGAGAGCACCCATCTGCGGTTGGAGTTCTGGGCGTATTTCATGTTGCCGGCGCCGTCGCTGATGGTACCGAAGGCGGCGGTGACGCGTTTGAAGCTTTCAGCGGGTTTCACGATGGCGGCGCTGTCGGGCATCAGGAAGGTCATCATGGTGTTGGAGCCCTCCTCGTTGAAGTTGCCGTAGCCGGAGGTGCGCATGTTGTCGATCTTGTAGTAGCCGTTGTTGCTGCCAGCCCAACCCCAGTTGACGTGGAAGTAGGTGGCGTTGTTGATGGTGGTGTAGCCATCGACGATCCAGGCGTGGCCGCCGGCGGAAGCGCTTCTGCCGGAGAAGAAGAGCGGGCGGTGGGCGTCAAGCTCGGCTTTTGCCGTCTCCACCCATTCGCTGGCCGTCATATCGCTCACGGAACGGAACTGGGCGTTGTCGCCAAAAAAATAGTGGTCTTGCAGAGCCGACATGGCGTATTCCGACTGGGAGCCGGAACCGTCGTGGCCGTAGCCCATGCGGACGGAGACACCGCAATGGTAGATCAGTTTGGCAAGCTCGCCGTCGTAGGCGCTCAGTGAATTGGCCATGGCGTCATAGTCGTAGGTCGCCTGGCTGTAGTTGACAGTCTGCATCGGATAGGTGTAAATCAACTGGCCGTCATCGTCGTATTCCTTGGGGATGTAGGTGACAATGCCGTAGCCGTGCTCGGGGTAGCGATAGTAATAGAGGAGGTTGGCCATGGTCAACGCGACGCAGCCCACGGGGGTGTGAAAGTCGTCGTTGTAGGAGTTCAGCGGGTTGTAGGGGCACTTGGTGTTGTAGTACTGCTCCTGGGTCCAGCGGGTGGTCACCAGCGGCTCCACACAAGGATTGCCCTTCGCCGAGGTGTAGGGTCTGAAGTCGGAAGTCAAGTAGTGCGCCCAAGAATTGCGGTTAGGTTGGGCAGCGGAGGGGTTCGCCATCAGGAAATCGACACCCTTGGCGTAATTCTCCACATAAAGATCGGCACCGGCACCTGCCTGGAAGTTGCTCTCCAAGGAATAGGCGAGCACGGGGTCGGCCAGCTCAGTGGCGGAGACAATGATGAAACCTTTGTCGCCCACGCTGAAGCGGTAGGTCAGCGGCGTGCCATCAGCGGAATACTCGGTGCTTGCCAAAGTCAGCTCCATTTGGCTGGCTTTTGCAGCGCCAACGCGCTCGGCAAGGAAGTTCTTCGATGCCTGCATGGCATCTCCCACGGGAACAACGTTCACCGCTTGGGTCATGAACACGAACATCAGTAACGATGCTAACAGGGTAAATCTTTTCATAGACTATCGAATTTTATTTACAATTATTCCAATTAATAATATAGCCCGCAAAAATACAAAAAAAATAAATCCATTCCCACTTTCAATTTGCTTTTTAAATTTTATTCTTGTAATATGGTTTTTTGTATTTTTGCGCTTCGGTTTTTTGACCGAGGAAAATAGGTATAGTACAAACAGTTAACCTGATTTATGAATACGTCAAGACAAATTTCGAGTGATTTATGGTACGTCGGCGCGTCCGACAGAAGATTGGCTCTTTTTGAGAACATGATGCCTATCCCGAGCGGCACATCCTACAACTCCTACGTCCTCACCGATGAAAAGACGGTGCTTTTGGACACGGTCGATCAGGCGGTGTGCGCACAGTTCTTGGAGAATCTGAACGCGGTGCTGGCCGGGCGTGCGTTGGACTACATCGTCGTTCACCACGTGGAACCCGACCATCTGGCATCCCTGCTCGACGTGCTGGTGCGCTGGCCCGATGCGGTCATCGTGTGCAGCTTGCAGGCCTCCCGCTTCATGAAGCAGTTCCTGGAGATTCCGGAACAGGTCCAGTTCCAGATTGTCAAGGAAGGGGATGTCCTGAGTACCGGCAAGCATGCCCTCCACTTCGTGGGGGCGCAGATGGTGCACTGGCCCGAGGTGCTGGTCTCCTACGACGCCACCGACAAGGTGCTCTTCTCCGCCGACGCCTTCGGCACGTTCGGCGCCCTCGGCGGCAACCTCTACGCCGATGAGGTCAACTTCGACCGCGAATGGATGTACGAAGCCCGCCGCTATTATACTAATATTGTAGGTAAGTACGGTATCCAGGTTCAGAATCTCCTCAAGAAGGCCGCCACGCTCGACATTGCCATGATCTGCCCGCTCCACGGCCCCATCTGGCGCCAGGATTTCGGCAAGTTCATCGAGAAATACGACAAGTGGAGCCGCTACGAGCCTGAGGACAAGGAGGTGGTGGTGATCTACGGTTCAATGTACGGTCATACGGAGTCTGTCGCGACGGTGTTGGCCGGTCTTTTGGCCGACAAGGGCTGCCGCAACGTGCGCATGTACGACGTCTCGGCCACGCATGTCTCTTACCTCGTGTCGGAGTCTTTCCGCTGCAGCCACATCGTGCTCGTCGCCCCGACCTACAACGGTGGCCTCTATCCCCCGATGGAGAACTACCTGCTCGACATCAAGGCGCACCTGCTGCAGAACCGCACCTTCACCGTCATCGAGAACGGCTCCTGGGCGCCCGTCTCCGGCAACGCTGTCAAAGCTATCCTCGGCGAGATGAAGAACACCACCGTCCTCGAACCCGCCGTCACCTTCAAATCCGCGATGAAGGAGACCCAAAAGGCCGAGCTCGAAACCCTCGCTGACGCCCTCGTCACCTCTCTTAAATAACTTAGTACTCATTTAATATTTAAAAATATAGTTCCTTGAGCAGCCTCGAAGAGGCAAAACGCACGAAGTGCAAGTAACCCCACACAAGGCGAAGCCGCAGTGTGGGGCTATCCACGAAGAGGCAAAACGCACGAAGTGCAGTGTGAACCCATGCCCCATATCCCTTAAACATTAACCCATAACCCTTAAACCAATGTATAAGATCGTCAAAAAGGAAGAATTAGGCCAGGACACGTTCCTGATGGAAGTCGAAGCGCCCAAGATTGCGCAGTCCGTATTGCCCGGGCAGTTTGTCATCGTCAAAGCCAACGAGACCGCCGAGCGCATACCCCTCACCGTCAGCGACACGTTCCTGCCTGACGGTACCATCACGTTGGTAATCAAAGCGATAGGTGTCTCCACACGGAAGATTGTCTCATTTCCCGTCGGAGGCTTCTTCCACGATGTGGTAGGTCCTTTGGGTAACCCCTCGGCCTTCATCCATCGTCCTATCGGGACGCTGCGGCGGTCGAGATACTGTTTCATAGCGGGAGGTGTTGGCATCGCGCCGGTCTTTCCATTGGTAAAGTGGATGTCACAACACGGACTGGAGTGCGATGTCATCATCGGGGCCCGCAACGCTTCGCTGCTGTTCTACATCGAGCAGTTCCGGAAGATCACCCATAATCTCTATATCGCCACCGACGACGGTTCTATGGGGTTCAAGGGCACGGTCACCGATATGTTGGTGAAGCTCGTCAAGGAGGAACGCCGCCGTTACGACGAGATAACCGCCATCGGCCCGATGATCATGATGAAGTTCGTGACTCTCAAGGCCAAGGAGTTGGGCATCCCTTGCGTGGTCAGCCTCAACTCTCTGATGGTCGATGGCACGGGTATGTGCGGTGCCTGCCGTGTGCAGGTGGGTGGGCAGACTAAGTTCACCTGTGTGGATGGTCCCGAGTTTGACGGGGCGCTCATCAACTTTGACGAGTGTATGCACCGCCAGGCGATGTATGACCATATCGAGGGTCGCAAGCTGTTGGAGGAAGAGGAGTTGCGTGAGAACCACCAATGCCATATCGGTGGGATCACCCATGAGGAGCTGCCGCCCAAGTCGCGGGTGCCCGTGCGCGAGCAGGCACCCGAAGTGCGGCGCAAGAACTTCCGCGAGGTCTGCTACGGCTACAATGCAGAGGAGGCTGTGGAGGAGGCGCGTCGCTGTCTCAACTGCAAGCGGCCGCTCTGTATGGAGGGCTGCCCGGTGCACATCCGCATTCCCGATTTCATCTCGCTCATCAAGGAGGGCAAGTTCGCGGAATCCGCGACGCTCCTTCGCGAGGATACAGCCTTACCGTCGGTGTGCGGACGTGTGTGCCCGCAGGAGAGCCAGTGCGAAGGCCGTTGCGTCCTCGGTCGCAAGGGCGATGCCGTGGCCATCGGCAAGCTCGAACGCTTTATCGGTGACTGGTCGATGCAGCACCAGATCAACGCCCAGAAGCCTCTCGTCAAGCGGGGACTCAAGGTGGCGGTGGTGGGCAGCGGCCCTGCCGGTCTCACCTGCGCCAAGGAGCTCCGCTGTATGGGCTATGACGTCACGGTGTATGAAGCGCTGCACGAGTTCGGTGGCGTGTTAGTCTATGGCATCCCCGAATTCCGTCTCCCGAAGAAGGACATCGTCAAGCCGGAAATCGAGACCATCAAGGACCTCGGCGTCCGCTTCGAGAGCGACGTCGTGATTGGCCGTACCATGTCAGTGGACGACCTGATGGATCGTTGGGAGTACGATGCAGTCTTTGTGGCGACGGGTGCCGGCTTCCCGAATTTCATGAACATCGAAGGCGAAAACCTGTGCGGCGTTGTCTCGGCCAATGAGTTCCTGACGCGCAACAACCTGCTGTTCGCCTACAAGGATAGATACGAAACCCCGAACTATGTCGGCAAGAAGGTGACGGTGATCGGAGGTGGCAACGTGGCGATGGACGCGGCCCGCACGGCCGTCCGTCTCGGTGCCGACGTGACCATCGTGTACCGCCGTTCCGAAGCGGAGCTGCCTGCCCGTCTCGAGGAGGTGCATCACGCCAAGGAGGAGGGCATCCGTTTTGAGATGCTCACCAGTCCGGTGAAGATCAACGGGGATGAGAAGGGTTGGGTCTGCAGTATGGAGTGCCAGCGTATGGAGCTGACGGAGCCTGACGCTTCGGGTCGACGTCGTCCTGTGCCGGTACCCGGTTCGGAGTTCACCTTGGAGACCGATATGGTTATCATGTCCATCGGCACGTCGCCCAATCCGCTGATCTACACTACTACGCAAGGGTTGGATGTCAACAAGCATGGCTGCATAGTAGCCGACGAGAGCGGTGTCACCTCCAGAAAGGGAGTCTTTGCCGGCGGCGACATTGTTTCGGGTGCCGCCACGGTGATTCTCGCCATGGGTGCGGGCAAGAGCGCGGCGAAGGCGATAGATGAGTACCTGAGGATGGTTTAAGGTTTAAGGGTTAAGGGTTAAGGGTTAAGGGTTAAGGGTTATGGTTTAAGGGTTATGGTTTAAGGGTTAGGGTTTAAGGGTTAGGGCTTGGCGTAGGTGTTTGGGAGTATTCGTTTTTCGCAGTAGTTGTTGATGTCATTGGCGTAATCGAAGTCGGCATTCAGATAGGATTTTCTATAATTTCTTCACGAAGTATATATATCACGTTAACTCATGGGCTCACGAGAATATACTCATGGGCTCACGAGAATATACTCATGGGCTCACGAGAATATACTCATGGGCTTATGAGAATATTCTCATGGGCTTATGAGAATATTCTCATCGGCTCACGAACATAGGTTCATCTGCTTATGAACTTAGGTGCGTAAGTAGGTGCCTTACGAGGAGTCGACTACTCTTGTTTAAGTCTTGTTCAATAGTTCTAATGGTTATACTATAACCCATAACCCATAAACAAAAAAGGGTTGCCGGAATCGGCAACCCTTTTTTATTGGTATATGTTGTTAAGACAACTTATTGTTTTTCGACGTCGAATTCGAAGAGTTGTCCTGCTGCGGGTTCCGTAGCTTCATACAACACATCGCTACTTCCTTCGTATTTTACTCGGATGGAAATCTCTTCGTCATAAGTGCCAGGCACCCAATTCAAGATGATGTGGCTTCCAACGGGCAAAGCTACAAGGTTGTGATAGTCGAAATATCCCTCTGTATCTGACTCTGTGAGGTTCAAAATACCACTACCGTAGTTCACTTGCAGCATAGCACCGCCGTTCCATTGATCACCCCAGGAATCGTTGAGGATGAATTCCACATTCTGGAAATCTTCGGGAACGCTCTTGCCCTTCACGTGGAAATTGGCAATCACGCCTTCTTGAAGGTTTTCACTGGTGGCTAACACCTCACCGGTTTCTTCGTTTGTTACGGTAAAGGAAACTTGATCATCAAACTCGCCATCATAGACCCAAGAACTCCAGGTGAGCGTTACGTCAGAGCCTTTTGGCACGGGCAGTTGGCAGACATTTTGTTCATGAGATACAGTCATAAGGACTTGGCTTGAACCGTATTCCACAAGAATGTAGCCGCCATCCCAGCCAGAATAAATACCTGTTCCATCGTCATGCATGTCGAAGGCGATGTTGATCATGGCATAGCTGAGGGGTTCCACTTTCACGCAGCGCACGCTGACCTTGGCCTCTTTGTTCTTTTCGGTGCAGGTGAGTTCGTCACAACCGCAGCGGAGCTCCATGACTTTGGCCACGGTGTTGTTGCTCGGGTTAAGGTCGGCGGTCCAGAAGTAGGTGTAACCGAGTTGTCTCTGGTATTGCATAGCCTCGTAGTAACCGGCACCCATAGCGGCGAAACCGGCGGCATTGGTACCGGCGTTGCCGGGCAGCCAGGTGCTCTGGTCGTCAGACTTGATGGCGTCAACGCCCTCGACGTTGCTCATCATCGTGTTGTATTGGGCGACGGTCGGGATAGCCCAGCCAACGGGGCAAACGCCTTCAATGTAGGTGGTGCCAAGCTTGGTTTCCATCACGGCGTTGTTGTCGCCAATGGCATCGTTCCAGTTGTAGAGTCTGCCGAAGTTCTCGTTGGCATCATCGTCATTATAATAGGAAGCGTTGGGGGCACTGGTGCGGAGGTTCTCAGCCAACCAGCACTCGCAGCCGATGCGGATGGTGTTGTACTCGTTGCCTTCGAGGTCTTTCACGATGTAGGGTTCTTCCAGCGTACCGCATTTCGGGTATTCCACCTTGACGGTCTGGTTGTACTCCATAGCGCCGCCACAGTCGTCGGCGACCACGCTCCAGGTGATGGTGTATTCGCCCGGTTCGACACCGACTCTGTCGAGGTTATCGACGCGGGTGATGGAGACGGGGGCGGGATCGAGGACAGGAGCCGTGAGGTTGGCGATGCTGGTGTCGCAAGCGCCGTACCAAAGGGTGATGTTCACATCCGGGAATTGGCCGGTGTAGTCCGTCTCAGTACCTATTGTAACGGTGTAAACATTGTTAGAGGGGACTCTTTCGCAAGTCTCATATCCTTCCATCAGAGACACCATATATCTGTATTGGATGACATTACCCGGCACCATCAGTCCATCGCCAGGTGTAAGGCCGACAACATATCCGTTTGACATTGCGCCGGAAATATATTCCCAATCGCCGTCATTCACTTTGCGCTGCCAGTAGATATTGATTCCGTAGGAACCTTCAGGGATGGCGCCGGAGAAGTGGGAGTAAATCGTTTCATAGAAAGGCTCGTTGCCGCAAATGGTGGGAGATTCCTCCTCAATCATACCGGGATCCATCGGGTTGGGGTTCAAAATCTCGATGTAGTTGTCGAGTTGGTAATCATTATCATGAGCGTATGCGGTACCGCATTCGTCAACGACTGCTCTTTTGTAGTAGAGTTGGCCGCCCGTCTGTGTGGGGGTGTAGTATTCGTTCGTAGCGCCATCAATAGGGGTGTAGGTGCCGTTATAAGTGTTCGAATAGCTCCATTGGTAGGTGGGGTTGGCACTGTTCTTGCCGCCGGTGGCGGAAGCAACATTGACAAGCTGTGAGACTTCTTGTTGATAGCACAGATACTGGTTTTTCTGAATTAAGCCGCCGTCGAGTTTGCCGTAGGCATGGATGGTGACGGTGTATTCATCCCAAACGGTGCCGCTCGGGGCCAAAGCCGTTGCGGGGATGGTGAGGGTGAGGGTGTTGTTGGTGTTGTTGCGGAACTGACCGCTGATGTACCAAGTGGCTTCGTCGTTATTGTAGCTGATGGTGGGGGTGGTGTAGTCAAGGCCGGTTTCGGCAACGATATTATCGTAGCCGATGTTGTTGGGGTTGGCGTCTTTGACCTGGAACCCGCTGGCTTGGATGTTGAGCGGGATGTTGTAGCTGGTATAGCCCGTAGCGTTGGAGCAGAGGTATTCTTCGGCGTCTTCAACCGTGATGGATTGGACGGAGTAGGTGTAGGTGATGATGACGATACCGTCGCCGCCTTGTCCGCCGTTAGCGTCGCCAGCGGAGATATGGCCCGAAATGGAGCCGCCGCCGCCGCCGCCGTAGTTCTGGCCGTTGCCGCCCTGGATGTTGACCCAGCCATCACCGGAGAAGATGCGGGTTTTTTTGCCGACACCACCGTTACCGTTGGGGTTGCCAGCACCGCCGGCACCAACGGACTCGACATTGTATTTTGTGCAACGCGTCAGGCAGAAAGAACAGGCTACTTCAGTACCGCCGTCGCTGCCGTTGGCTGTTGTGCCGGCGCCGCCGCCGCCACCGCCGGAGGTGGACCAAGCACCAAGAAGTCCAGCACAAGCGTCAGCGCCGTTGCCGCCGCTGTACTTGACAGTGCCGATACAGGCATCCTTGGAGCCGCCCATACCGCCGATCTCGTTCTTATAGCCGGTGACCGTCTTGCCGCCCACGGCTTTCAGAATTTCGTTACCTCCTCTTGTCACAACGCTGTTGCCACCGTCGCTGATATCGGGGGTCTCGGTGTAGGAACCCGTTGCATGTCCGCCTTTACCCACAGTGATGTTGAAAACATCATTAGCTGTAGGATTGTCAACGGTGACTTTCGCGTATGCGCCGCCACCGCCACCGCCAGTGGCTCTGATCAGAGCGTTGGTGCTGTAGGCGTAGCCGCCGGCACCGCCGCCGCCCCAGGCCTCGAAGGTCACGGAGGTGACGTTCACATCGCTGGGGACAGTCCAGGTGCGGTCATTCTTGACTTGCACCACTTCAGTCTGCGTCTGCGCGAAAACCGCACCCGCAAACAGGAACAGGCATACGAATAATGCCAGTCCGTTCTGGAATAGATGTTTTTTCGTCATGTCTTTAATTTTTTTGTTACTAATATAATTCATTTAATATCAATTCGTTACAACTCTATTTTTCGTAAATTGCTTTGCAGACAGTTCGCGAAAATTTGACCTGCAAAAGTACAATTTTTTTGTTACGTTATACCATTTTGAAAAAAATATCCACAAAATGTTCATAACTTTCCGTGTGGGGGTGTACGGATGGGAGGGGGAAAGGTTACAGGATGGGTTAAGGGTTAAGGGTTAAGGTTTAAGGGTTAGGGTTTAAGGGTTAAGGTTTAAGGGTTAGGGTTTAAGGTTTAAGGGTTAAGGTTTAAGGGTTAGCGGTTGATAGTCAATCCTTAAACTATAAACCTTAAACCTTAAACTATAATAAACCATAAACCAAAAAAAAGTGTATCTTCGCGGTTTGTTTTTATGCACCTTAATATAGTATAATACAGTATTGGAAACGACAGACAGGACAAGGGAACTTGAGACTCGCGACATCGGGGCGCTGCTGTGGAAGTATGCGCTGCCGGCGGTGATCAGCCAGGTCATCGCCTCTATATATAATATAGTGGACCGCATCTTCATCGGGCGCGGGGTGGGGGCGCTGGCCATCGCCGGCTTGGCCATCACCTTCCCGCTGATGAACATCATCCACGCCTTCGGCTCGCTCATCGGGGTGGGCTCCGCCTCGCGGATGTCCATCGTCTTGGGTCGCAAAGACAAGGAGTGGGCGGAGAACATTCTCGGCAACAGCTTGATATTCACGTTGATATTGAGCGGTATCGTGGTGACGTGCATCTACCTCTTCATGGATCGCATCCTGATGATGTTCGGCGCGACGGCGGAGACAGTGGCCTACGCGCACGAGTATATGATCTACATTCTGCCGGGCATGTTCCTCATCACCGTCACCTTCAACCTCACCGGTCTGATCCGTGCCTCGGGCTACCCCACCAAGTCGATGCTCATCATGGCTGGCGGTGCGGTGCTCAACATCATCCTCGACCCGATTTTCATCTTCGCCCTCGGTATGGGCATCAAAGGGGCGGCCATCGCCTCCACAATCTCTATCTTCTGCATGGCGTTGGTCTCGGTGCTCCATTTCGTGCAGCCCGATGCCTTCATTCGTTTCCGTGCGCACGCCTGGAAGCTGCGGGGCTACATCTTCCGCAACATCACGCTCATCGGCATGAGCCCGTTCCTGATGAACCTGGCGGCTGCGGGAGTGGTGGGCATCCTCAACCGGCAGCTGCTGCGTTATGGCGGCGACCTCGCGGTGGGGGCCTATGGTATCTGCAATACGTACGGTAACTTCTTGGTACTCATGATTATCGGTGTGTGCCAGGGTATGCAGCCGATTGCGGGTTATAACTACGGTGCGGGTCACGGCAACCGCCTGAAGCATGTTTATGGCCTCACGATGTGGGTCTGCGTGGCCATCGGATTGCTCGGCAGCGTGGTCTCTTGCATCATCCCGCGCACGATGATGCGCGTGTTCACCACCGACCAGCAGCTCATCGAGATCGGCAAGACGGCACTTCGCTACAGTATGGTGATGTTCCCGCTCATCGGTTTCACGATTGTGAACTCCAACTTCTTCCAGTCCATTGACAAGCCTTGGGTGGCCATCGTGACGAGTCTCTCGCGGCAGGTCATCTTCCTGGTGCCCATGAGCCTCCTCATCCCGTTGCTCTTCTTAGAGGCCGGCTGGGATGGTCTTCACGGCATCTGGCTCTCCCTCACGATCTCCGATGTCCTCGGCGCGGTGCTGGCTGCCGTGCTGCTGTTCACGCAGAGGAAGGTGTTTTCAATTAGTAATTAGTAGTTAGCAGTTAGTAGTTAAACTCAGTAACCGATGTTTTATATAGATACGCATGCTCACCTTTATCGTGAGTATTATCCGGAGGACCTGCGGGAGGTGATTCAGCGGGCGGTCGATGCGAAGGTGGAGCGGGTGCTGCTCGCCTGCGTGGATGTGAACACGCCGCCGATGATCGCCGAGGCGGTGGAGATGTTTCCGGACAATGTTTTCGGGCTCGTCGGGCTGCATCCTTCCGATGTGAAGGAGGACTACGAGGCGCAGCTCGCCGAGTTGGAGACCCACTTCGGCGACCGCAACATTGTGGGGGTCGGCGAGATCGGGTTGGACTACTACCATGACCGCGATTTCGAGCAGGAACAGCAGATTGTGTTCCGCCGGCAGTTGGACTGGGCCCGCGATCGCCGTCTGCCCTTGTCGCTGCACATCCGCAACGGCTACAGCGAGGCCATCCCGATCCTGGACAGCTACGCGGCGGGTTCGTTGCGCGGCGTGTTGCACTGTTTCTCGGGCGGCATCCAGGAGGCGGACTGGGCGGCGCGCCACGGTTTCGCCATCGGCATCGGCGGCATCGTGACGTTCAAGAACAGCAAGCTGCAGGAGCTGGTCCCGAAGGTTGGCCTCGACCATATTGTGTTGGAGACGGACGCGCCTTATCTCGCCCCGACCCCGCACCGGGGCACTCCCAACGAGAGCAGCTACATTCCCCTCATCGCCCAGAAAATCGCCGAAATCATGGATGTCTCCGTGAAGGAGGTGATGGAACGGACGACTGAGAATGCACTGAATATCTTTTTCAATAAAGAATGAAGAATATGAAAAAAACACTTACCACAATTGTAATCCTCGCCCTGACAGTTGGGGCGATAATGGCGCAGCCCAGGGCCGTGGGCGTTCGCGCAGGCTACAACTTCGAAGCCTCCTACCAGCATGAGGTAGGGTTGGGGTCCGGAATGGTAGAGGTGGACGCCGGCATCTCCCCCTTTCTGTTCAGCAAGGGGTATTACTTAGACATTGACGGCAACCGCATCCCGACGACCTATCGTTACGGGCGTGCCCAGCTGGTGGTCTTCTACGACTGGAAGATGAGCATCCTGACCAACCTGAACTGGTACGTGGGCGTGGGCGCCGGCGTGAGCTGGGGTTATGGCGTCTTCTTCGACAGTCCGCATTACAACAACAACGGCAGTCTCACCACCTACCGTCGTCTCGGTCTGCCTGCCGGTTTGCAGCTCGGCATCGAGTACGAACTCCCCATCCCGCTGAACCTGAGCCTCGACTGGCGCCCGATGGTCAATGTCTTCGCCCTCCGCCAAGGCGACCTCGTCTCCAACCTGCTGAATATTGCCGTAGGCGTTCGGTACAGGTTCTAATTTATAATGGATAATGAAACAGGAGTGCTTATGGGTATGTACCGATTACCTTTTATCAGTTTCTTTAACCCATAAACGTTAATCCATAACCCTTAAACATTAATCCATAACCCATAACCTATAACCCTTAAACCTTAACCCTTAACCCTTAAACTATAATGATCGACTCTCCCATTTTCACGCCCTGTCAGATAGGGCCGGTAACATTGAGAAACAGAACGATTCGTTCCGCCGCGTTTGAGAACATGGCGGTGGCGAATGCGCCGTCGGAGGCGTTGTTCAACTACCATACGTCGGTGGCGCGCGGCGGCATCGGCATGACCACGGTGGCCTACGCTTCGGTGAGCCGCAGCGGCCTTTCCTTCGCAGGGCAACTATGGCTGCGCGAGGAGATTGTGCCGGAGCTGAAGAAGCTGACGGACGCCATCCACGCGGAAGGCGCGAAGGCTTCCATCCAGATCGGGCACTGTGGCAACATGACCCATCGGGCCACCTGCGGCGAGAAACCGCTGTCGCCGTCGGGTCGTTTCAACCTCTACTCGCCGACGTTCACCCGCAAGATGACCAAGCGGGACATCGCGCAGATCACCGACGATTTCGGCAAGGCCGTGGACCTTTGCCGTCGCGCCGGCTTCGACTGCATCGAGGTGCACGCCGGTCACGGCTATCTCATCAGCCAGTTCCTCTCGCCCTACACCAATCACCGTCGCGACGAGTACGGCGGCTCCCTCGAGAATCGCATGCGCTTTATGCGGGAGGTCATCACCCGCGTGATGGAGGAGGCCAAGGACGATATGGCTATCGTGGTGAAGACCAATATGTACGATGGTTTCCGCACGGGCATGAAGGAGGACGAATGTCTCCAGGTTGCCAAGGAGTTGGAGCGTCTCGGCGTGCATGCGTTGGTGCTCACCGCCGGTTTTGTCAGCAAAGCCCCGATGCACGTGATGCGCGGTGCCATGCCCCTGAAGACCCTCGCCTACTACATGGACATGAAGAAGTTCTGGTGGCTGAAGCTCGGTCTGCACATCGGCGGCCGCATCGTCATCCCGACGGTGCCCTACCAGGATGCCTACTTCTATGACACGGCGATGCGGTTCCGCAAGGCCCTGAAGATGCCGCTGATTTACGTGGGCGGCATGGTCGATAAGGGCGATATGGAGAAAGTGCTCGATTCCGGTTTCGTGGCCTTCCAGATGGCCCGCGCCTTGGTGCACGACACTGACTTCGTGAACAAGCTGCACAGCGGTGAGGTCACCCGCAGCGGCTGCAAGCACTCGAACTACTGCATCGGCCGTATGTACACCCTCGATATGCGCTGCAACCACTGCATGAACGGCGAGGCGATTCCCGCCAAGCTGCAACGGGAGGTTGACAAGGCCGAACAGCGTTGGGGTAGAGAATAAACGTAAATGTATTATCTGAATAATCAATGAAGAAGAAAACGATTTATCTGATTCTGGCTGCCGCGTTGCTCGTCGGTTGCCTGTTCTTGATCCTCGCGAAAGCCGGCGTGGTGGGTAACAAACAGCCCAAGTCCGACATCTTCGCCGTGAAGGATACCAACAACATCACCAAAATCTTCATCGCCGACATGAATGGCGAGTACTCCCTGCTGACCCGTCGCGATGACGGTTGGTATGTGCAGGACTCCGTGAAGGCGATGACCGCGAAGGTCAACGAGCTGCTCTCCACCATCCACAACGTTACGTTGCAGCAGACGGTGGCCAAGACCGCTCAGTCGAACATCAACAAGATGATGTCCGTGAATGCCGTCAAGGTGGAAATTTACCAGAAAGTGCCCAAGTTCAAAATCTTCGGCATCCCGTTTTTCACCAAAGAGCGCAATGTGAAGACCTACTATATGGGGCCGTCCACAATGGACAATGTCGCCAACTATGCGATTCTCGAGGGTTTCGACGAGCCCTGTATTGTCCACATTCCCGGTTTCCGCGGCTTCCTGACGCCGTTCTATTCGTTCAAGCCGGTCGACTGGTTCAGCTGCGACCTCTTCTCCACGAAGATCACCCGCATCAAGTCATTGCTTGTGGAAGATTTCGAGCATCCCGAGGAGTCCTTCTATGTCGAGAAGTCCGGTCCCCGCTTCTTCACGCTGTACAATTTTCATAATGAGCTGATTGCGGATTATGATACGGTCAAGCTGTTGGATATGCTTGCCGAGTACCGTGACAAGAATTACGAGGTGTACGTCTCCGGCATGTCGGAGAGTGCAAAAGATTCCATTTTGCGTAACAACCACTTCAAAACCATTACGTTGACGGATGTAAACGGGGAGAAGACAACCTTGGACATGTATCGTAAGTTGGAGAAGGACCCGTACTATCTGGACGCGATTGTCGGTGGCATAGCGCGTGCGGAGGACGAGCCGTACAACCGCGACAAGTTCTATGCGATTCTCAACGGCAACACCAAGGATTTGGTGCAGTGCCAGTATTTCCATTTCGACCGGCAACTCCAGCCGCTTTCCTATTTCCTGAAACAGCAGTAGGCATGGCGGAGGAAACCTATATGCGGCGTTGTCTGCAGTTGGCCGCACTCGGCTTGGGCAGTACGAGTCCCAACCCGATGGTGGGGGCGGTGATTGTGCGCAACGGGGTGATCATCGGCGAGGGCTACCACCATCGCTGTGGCGAGGCGCACGCGGAGGTGAACGCCATCAACTCCGTGAAGGACAAGGAGCTGTTGAAGAGCAGTACGCTGTATGTCAACCTGGAGCCCTGTTCGCACTTCGGGAAGACGCCGCCTTGCGCTGACGCCATCATCCGCTACGGCATACCGAAGGTGGTGATCGGCTCCATCGACTATCACGACAAGGTGAACGGCGCGGGGGTGCGCAAGCTGCGCGAAGCCGGCGTGGAGGTTGTCGAGAACGTGTGCCGCGAGGAGTGCGAGGAGCTGAACAGACGGTTCTTCACCTTCCACCGGAAACACCGGCCGTACGTCATCCTCAAATGGGCGCAAACCTTGGACGGCTATATGGACGTTGACCGTCGTGAAGGAAATACAACCTCTTATTGGATAACGAATTACGCCTTGAAGGTGTTATCGCACAAGTGGCGGAGCGAGGAGGATGCCATCTTGGTAGGTTGGCGCACGATGAAGAACGACCGGCCGCAGCTCACCACCCGTGAATATCCGGGCAAGGATCCCCGGCGTTTTGTGATGCAGCGCGGCGACGAGGTGATTTCGGAACTGCCCTACACGCCGCTGCCAGTAGAGGCGGAAGAGGCGTTGGATGTGATGTATCAACTTAATATACAATCCGTTATTGTTGAGGGAGGGAAGAATACGTTGGAGAAGTTCATAACCGCAGGGTTGTGGGATGAGGCGCGGATATTGGTGGGCAGCCAGAAGTGGGGTAGGGGACTCTCCGCCCCGGGACTGCCTGGTATCCCGGAAAAGACGGTGAATATTGACGACAATCAGCTGATATATGTTCGAAGACAGCTATAAGACCATTGCGAAACCCGCCGAGGGCAGCTACAGCGAGAAGCGCAGCAAGTTCCTGGCCTACGCCTTCCCCGTGCAGAACGAGCAGGAGGTGAAGGAGCGTCTTGCCGAAATCCAGAAGAAGCACTGGGACGCGCGGCACCACTGCTATGCCTACATTCTCGGGGCGCATAAGGATGCCTACCGAGTGAACGACAACGGCGAACCTTCGGGCACGGCGGGCCGTCCTATTTACGGGCAGCTGCTGTCGAAGGACGTGACAAACACCTTGGTGATTGTGGTGCGTTATTTCGGGGGCATCAAGTTGGGAGTCAGCGGATTGCAGAATGCCTACAAGGTGGCGGCCCGCGAGGCGTTGGATGCCGCCGTCATCGAGGAGCGCACCGTGCAGGAGACCTACCGCGTGACGTTCGAATATGTGAAGATGAACGACATCATGCAGATTCTGAAAGATCCGGAAGTGCAAGTCCTTGACAGGCAAAGCTATATGCAGTGCATCTACACCATTTCCGTGCGCCAGCGCGAGGCCGACCGTATCACCGGGGCTTTGCGCAAAGTGCCCATGACCACCGTCGAAAGTCTCTGACCTTTATCCAAAATCCATTGTTTATATCTTTCTTCGTCTTGAAGAAAAGACATTGTTTTATGCCGTATTTTTGCAGTTTATTGCATATAGTAGCCTTAAAGATGAAAAATACAATCAGAATAGCGGCCGTCCTGTTGGCCGTGGTCGTTTTCGGCGGCTGCGTGACGAAGCAGCAGTACGCGGAATTGGAACTCAAATACAAGCGCAGTCAGGACGAGCTGACGTATATGACTGCGGAGAACCAGAATTGTCAGGATGCGAAGAAGTCGCTTGCCGCGCAGTTGGCCGCGCTGACTGCCGAGGCCGAGAAGCTCACCGCCGACACAGTGCGCCTTTACCGTAAGGCCCGCACTTGCGAGATGGAGTACGAGAAGGCGCAGAAGGAGTACGACGAGCTGCTTCGGAACTTCGCGGAGGTCTCGAGCAGCAACCAGAGCACCATCGACGGTCTGCTCGGCGACCGCGACCGCTACAAGGACGAGCTTGCGCTGAAAGAGAAGATGCTCAACATGCAGCAGGACTCCTTGGCGAAGGCTCGCACGGAGCTAATGCTTAAAGAGCAGCGCATCAACGAGATGCAGTCTATCTTGGCCCAGAAGGACGCCGAAGTGAAGGCCCTGAAGGAGAAGGTGATGAACGCGCTGAAGGGTTTCGAGGGCAGCGGTCTCAACGTGTATGAGAAGGGCGGCAAGGTCTATGTTTCCATGGACGACAAGCTGCTGTTCGCCTCGGGCAGCTGGACGCTCAACGAGCAGGGTCTCAACGCCATCAAGCAATTGGCGAAAGTGCTTGAAAATGAGAAGGAGATATCCGTATTGATTGAGGGTCACACCGACAATGTGCCCTATCGCGGCAGCGGCCAAATCAAGGACAACTGGGACTTGAGCGTGATGCGTGCCACCGCCGTGGTGAAGGCGCTGTTGGAGAACGGCGACATCGCGCCGGTGCGTCTGTCGGCCTCCGGTCGCAGCGAGTATCTGCCTTTGGATGAGAACAATACCCCCGAGGCGCGCGCCAAGAACCGCCGCACGGAGATCATCCTCACCCCCAACTTGGACGAGCTCTTCCAACTGATACAGGGCAACTGATGGTCGCTTTCGCCGACACGCTGATTTCGTGGTATGAGGACCACAAGCGCGACCTGCCGTGGCGTGGCGAGCCTGACCCCTACAAAATCTGGGTTTCCGAAATCATCCTGCAGCAGACCCGCGTGCAGCAGGGTTGGGATTACTATCTCCGTTTTATCGATTACTTCCCGGATGTCAAGGCGTTGGCGGAAGCCGACGAGGATCGCGTGCTGAAGGTCTGGCAGGGACTCGGCTACTATTCCCGCGCCCGCAACATGCACGCCGCCGCTCGCGAGATTATGGAGAAGCACGATGGACACTTTCCCAACGAATACGATAAGATACTGTCGCTCAAGGGAATCGGGAACTACACGGCGGCAGCCATATCTTCCATCGCTTTCGGGCTGCCGTACCCCGCCGTCGATGGGAACGTGATCCGCATTGTCAGTCGAATCTTTGGTATTTGCGATGATGTCACGCAACCCGCTGTCGTGAAGAAGATTACGGCAATCTGCGAGATGGAGATAGACAACAAACGACCCGGCGTCTTCAACCAAGCGGCCATGGACTTCGGTGCTATACAGTGCGTGCCGCGCAATCCAAATTGTGACGAATGTCCTTTTCAGTCAAGCTGTTACGCCTATAATAACCATTTGGTTGACATTCTTCCCGTCAAGAAGAAGAAGGCCGAATCGAAGCATCGCTATTTTCACTACACGGTATATTTGTCAGACAACCAGACGATTATCGAAAAGCGGACGGGTTCGGATATATGGCGCAATATGTATCAGTTCCCTCTGACGGAGACGGATTCAGAAGAGTATGCCGACAAGCCTCTCTTTTCCATCCGGGAGGTGCTTTCCCATCAGATTATCCATGCGGCGTTTTATGTGAAGAATGTGAAAAAGCTGCCGAAGTTGTCGCAGAATCAGCTCGTTATCCCATTCGATGATATGGAAAAGTACCCGATGCCGAAAATCATGACGGAGTTTCTGAAGTATCTCGCCTGAAAGATTCTCAGGGTCGTACCACTCTCTGTTCGCCGGAAATGTCGAAGGTGAGCGTGGCTCCGTCCCCACGCACCTCCATGGTGACGGGTGCGCCCATCACGAGCGGCAGGTTCAACTTTTCATGACCGGCGGGGAAGCCGCAAAGCAACGGGATGTGGTAAGGTTCGATGTATTGGCGCAGCATCGCCTCCACACTTTCATAGCCGACATCGTTTTCACAATCGGTAAAATCGCCCAAGATGATACCTTTGCAATGCGCAAGCACACCGCTCATCTTCAGCATGTTGAAGAGGCGGTCGATGTTATGGTGAGTCTCCTCCACCTCCTCCACGAAGAGGATGATGTCGGATTGACCGATTTCGTTGACTTGGGAGCAGAGCAGCGGGGCGAAGGTGGCGAGATTGCCGCCCACGAGGGTGCCCGAGGCCCGACCGAGGATGTTCTCATTGTGGGCGGGCAGCTCATAGCGCGGCACCTGACCCTGGAGCAAGTCGCGCAGCAACGTGCAGGATTGTTGTACACGGGCGCTGTCTTGCTTGGCTATGTTGCAGCCCATCATGCCGTGGATGCCCATCACGCCGGCGCAGGCCTCCATGCTGAGCAGCGTGGTGATGTCGCTGTAACCGATGAGCCATTTCGGCGAGGCGGCAAGCTTTTTCAGGGGCAAACCTTCCACCAAGTGCAGGGTACTGTATCCGCCGCGTAAACAGAGGATGGCCTTGATGTCGGGGTCTTTGAGCGCCCAGCGGAGGTCGGCGAGCCGCTCCTCCACGGTTCCGGCATAGTGTTCCAAATACTGTTTGCCGACATTCGGTCCGATGACCGGCTCGTACCCCCAACCGCGCAGGGTGTCTGCCGCTTGGAAAGCCGTCTCCATCGAACAGTAGTACGACGGCGAGATGAGCGCCACCTTGTCGCCCGGTTTCAGGTAGGCAGGAGCCGCACACTTAAGCGGCTTCTTAGGTTCCGCGCCCTTCACCACGGGTGTTAAGACGATGAGGCAAAGAAGCGTGATTACGATTCGAAGCAGGAAGGCTCGTTTATGCATCATTTTTCGTGAATTTGTTGATTAGAAGAACAACAATACTACTTATCAACGCCGTCACGCCGAATAGGGCGTAAATGAAAAACGCTGTTACAAACTCGTCCCTGCCTCCAAACAATGGGAGAATTAAGAACACGAACAGATAAAATAAGCATGCAGCGATAAGATTTAACACATTTATGTATTTAAGGAAGCGAGTGTTCTTGACGATTTGCCTTTTTTTGACAGCCAAAAGCATAAACACACTGATGGCAACAATTGCCGCGGGGATGAGTAGTAATATCATAATTGTCTTGTATTTAAATCGGAAATTTTCAGGGGGCAAAGGTACGATTTTTAGGTTTTATTTTTCCAAAGCCTCTTTTGCCAATCTCGTAAGCTCATCCGTGTCAATCTTCTCCAGCACCACCTTTTCGGGCTCGAGGTCGAGCAGGAACTGCATGTAGTTGGGCAGGGTGAGCAGTGTTCCGTCCCGTCCGATGTTGTAGTCGCCGAACTTGATGATGTGCTTCACTTGATATTTCTCGGGATGGCTCAGCACTGTTTTCGCGCTTTTCGATTTGGCTGACTTGGCCTTGACCTCAAGCGGGACACATTCGCCGTTCATCCGCACCAAAAAGTCCAACTCCAAACCTGAATCTTTCTGAAAGTAATAGAGGTTTTGGGCTTTTTTGTGAAGGGTGTCGGCCATCAGATTCTCATAAATGGCCCCTTTGAACCCGCCCAGGTTCCCTTGAAGGATGTCGGCACGAGTACTTGGTCCCAACATCTCAACGAGCAACCCAATATCGGCCAAATAAACTTTGAACACATTGTCCTTTGCATTGC